>Ga0247843_1000731_pt1 | contig 74644 bp, 49 predicted proteins | sample LaCruzMarch2017__FD_192420 | JGI IMG/M metagenome (GOLD analysis project Ga0247843, IMG submission 192420) | Freshwater microbial communities from meromictic Lake La Cruz, Castile-La Mancha, Spain - LaCruzMarch2017_8m | ecosystem: Environmental > Aquatic > Freshwater > Lake | place: Spain...
GTTCCGGTTCAATGGAATCCGCTTGCAGCCAGTTCCAAGACCGCTTGAAACGTCGCGGCCAGTTTTGGTCTCCTCGTGGTCTGGCTCACATGCTTGCCATCGACGTCGCGCTCAAAAACGACACCCTGGAGTTCCTGTGGAACTAATTTTTGCAACTATCGGAGATGCGCCCATGACGACTCCATCTGGCAGGCAGGAAAGTGCTATATCGCCGGTCTCCAATGTGCCGAGTTCCGCGCTCCAGCCGTCCGGGAGGTAGCGCAGCCACGGGTGTGGATTGGGTTCGCGGGTATCGATGAGGACGGTCATTTTGAGTTGGCGTGGAAGTCGGCGGCGGCGCGGCTGACGAAGACGCCGCGGAACCAGTCCTTGAGGTGGAGACCGGCGAGAGTTCGGACGCGCGACAGGGCGACATAGGCCTGGCCGGGTTCGCGGGCCGCCCGCACATCGATGAGCGCGGAGTCGAGAGTGAGGCCCTGGGATTTGTGGATCGTGATCGCGTAGGCGAGGCGAAGGGGAAGCTGGACGAATGTGGCGGAGCGTGGATCGCGCGGGTCGAACTGCCACTTGAAGGACTCGACGCGGATCAACTGGCCTTCGGATTCGACGAGGACCGAACCGCCCGAGAGATCAACCACGGTGCCGGTCTGGCCGTTGACGAACGATCCGTCGGTCGCGTTCACGGTGAACATGACGCTCACGCCGCGCTTGAGGACGAGGATCGAGGGGGTGAGGAGATTGTTGACTAGGAATTGGCGCTGGGCCTCGGAGCCGGTGAGGTCGGCGTTGAAGACGCGGGGCTCGGAGTCGATGGATTCGAGCCGGTAGGCATTCCATTTATCGACCATCGCGTTGTGGGTGAGGAGTCGGGTCAGGTTCGCATCGGGGAAGCGGGCGACGCGGGGTTGGAGGAGCGCGGCGGTGGAGCCGCGGATGTGGCCGAGGCGCATGTCCGCGAGGGCGTGGATGAAGGCGGGATCGTCCTGCCGGTGGACCTTGGTGAGTTCGACCACATCGAAACCCGCCTCGCGCCAAGCCCGTGATTGGAACGCCCAGTCGTAGTCGCCGTGGGAGCCGCGGGACACGGGCGGGAGTTGGAGGAAATCGCCCAGGACGATCATCTGGATTCCTCCGAACGGGCGGTCGTCGCGGCGGAGCGTGCGGGCGAGATGGTCAAGGAAATCGAGAGCGCGCCCGGCGAGCATGCTCACCTCGTCGATGATGAGCGTGCGGCAGGAACGGACGCGATCGAACCCGGCGCGAACGCCGCGGCGGCTATCGCGCACAAGTTGGGCCATGTGCTGCTCGTCGGATTCGTTTTCGCCGGGGCCGAGCATCATGCCGCTCCAGCGGTGGATCGTGAGTCCGCCGAGGTTGAGGGCGGCGATGCCCGTCGAGGCAGTCACCGAGAAGGCCGCTGGGTCGCGGGAGATGATTTCCCTGACGAGGTGGGTCTTCCCGGTGCCGCCAGCGCCGGTGAGAAGGATGTTCTCACCGGCGGCGACGAGGCGGCGGAAGCGCTCGGGCGCTTGGATCATGGCAGGAGCCGGGCCGCGAGGGTTGCGCCAAGGAGGAGGCCGATCACGAGGCCCGCGAAGAACCAGCGCCAGCGCGGGCGGCGGCGGTTCGGGCGGATCGGACCGGTGGGCACAAGGTGGCTTTTGCGCCAGATGCCGCTATCGGGGACGAGGAGCTCTGGTGTCATTGCGCCTCCTCCTTCGTGCCTTCGATCGGGCAGTAGCCTTTGATGAATGTCCAGAGGTTGCGGATATTCACAAAGGCGTTCCAGTAGGCGGGCAGTCCCTCGCGCGGCCAGATTTTCGGGATCACGGGCACGGCTTCGGTCGAGCCGATGATGAGCGAAACGATGTCGCGCGGCTGCATGCCTTCGCCCGAGGAGAGGATCGCTTGGCGGTAGGCTTCGAGTTGCAAGGGCCAGGTTTCGTAGAACCCGGGTTTGATCGCGCCCTTGTTATCGCGCTTGATCCGCTGGGTCTTGAAATCGATGACCGCCCAGTCGCCGGTGGAACGGAGTTTCGCAACCAAATCGACCGTGCCCGCGTAGCCGAATTCGTGGTGGGCGACGACCGTTTCTACCTTGTCGATGCGCTCGACCTCGGCGTCGAACCAGGCGCGCACCGGCTCGAACAAGGTGCGAACTTCGGCGTTTTCCGGCAGCGCGGCGGATTGGGCATAGACCTCGCAGGCCGCGTGGATGCGGCTTCCGAGGTCGGCGGCCTTCGTCACCTGCTCGCCCATGTCGTAAACGACGCGGCGAGCGAACTCGTCGTCGGTTTCGTTTTCGAGCCGTGGAAGGGTGAGCGCGGCGAGGATGCCCTGCTCGACGCGCCAGGCATCGAGGCCGGGCTTGGCGAGCACACCGATGATGTTGGTCACCGATGGATAGGCACCCGTCTTGCGGGCGTCGCGCAGTGTGACGGGACGGAGCCCCGAGCCGTCTGCACGCTCGACCTCGTGGAAGGGCGTGCGGTCTGGCAGATACCAATGGGAGGCGCTCTCGCGCTTAACAAGGATCATGGCGAATGGGGCTTTCAGTAGGGTTGGTTGTCCATCGGGATGTTGTCCTCGGCGTCCGCGGCGAGTTCGGCCATTGCGGCTTCGAGGGCTGTGATGAGGCGCTTGTCGTCGGCCGATTTTTTGGGAGCTGCGGAGACGGTGGGGAGCCAGCGATCGACTAGGGATTCGACCGCGGCGCGGTCGAGGTCACCCAGAGTGAGACCCTTGTGTTTGCCCACATGGATCTTCGTGTGGCGCCAGGATTGGTCGGCGTTCGCGGGCGATTGTGCGGCGGCGTTGTCGGGTTTTTCTGGGGCCTCGGCGCGGCGGAACTCGGCGTCGCGGGGTTTCTCGTCGCGGTCTTTCACGCGGACATAGCGACCGGAGGGGGCGAGGGGCTTTGGCGAGCGGTCGGGGCGGACGAGTCCGATGTTCGCGTAGGTGGTGCCGTCGCGGCCTTCCTCGTGGACTACGGCAATGTCGGCGCAACGCCCGATTAGCGACTCGGTGTCGAACTCGGCTTCCTCGCTTGCGGTAAATGTGCGACCGAACCAGCGGCGGATGAACTGTGCCAGTGCCGCCTTTTCGTTGAGCGACGGAGTGAACGCGCGGCTCCACACGAGATATGGGGAGCCGTCGTCGCGAAGGAGTGAGGCTTCGAAGACGAGGCGGAATTGTTCCTTCGGACCGAAGGAGGTTTCCACGGTCTTTGGAGGCGTCACATCAACGCACACGGCTTGGCCCGAGAATTCCGGGCAGGGTTCGAACGACTTGGATTTTTTTGTCAGGATCATGGTTTTGTTTGTCTTTGGTTGAGCCGTGGGTGTTTGAGTCCCCGGAGCGCGACACGGCCAACACCGCGCGCGGGGCGAAATCGGCGTGGAGCGCTGTTAGTCGGCGGCGGGGTGGTGGAATTCCTTGAAGGAGTCGGAAGCGGCGCACTCGGCTGCGTCGCTGCCCTCGGAGGCGAGTTGGGCGAGTTGCTCGGCGCGTTCGTCAGGCGAGTTGCTGCCGTTGTTCTTCGCGAGCCAGGCGCGGACGGCGGCCTCCTCGAAGCGGACGAGGTGTCCGACTTTGATCGAAGGCAGCCCGGCCTTGCGCATCTCGTAGATGCCGCGTTCGGTGATGCGCAGGTAGCGCGAGAGGTCGGCCGTCGTCCAAAGCGGGGTGACGACCGGTGGGAATCGGTGCGGTGTTGAGTTGTTCATTTCCGGCTTGGGCCGGCTGTCAACTCGTGTGGTGGGATTCAGGGTGATCATAGTTCTCACCCCATATGTCCTGAATTTTCATCTTCGCCCTGGAGGGGGCGATGACAGACGATTGCTAACTACACATAATCAACGGAAAGCAATTAAAGGCGCATAAAACAACATCGATACCTGAAGATTTTTTTGACGAATTAAATCTTCAGGACATTTAGCCCCGAAAAAAATTCTGGTCCCCCCGTAATTGTTCTATCAAAATCCCACGAGCCATTTGGTCCTGTGCCGCAGCGCCCAGCGCCGCCTCAGGGAGGAAGCCATGGTTTCCAGTGCCGAGAAGCGATTCCTCGCCGCCGCCTCAGCCCTCGGCAAGAGCATTGAAAAAGGCGTCTTCAAAAGCGCTGCCATTATCGAACGCGAAATCGGAGCCCTCCAAAAACGCCACGCCCGCACAGCTAGGTTCTACACGCTCAAGCACAGCGCCGGGCGACTCCAAATCACCCGCGAAGAGGAGAAAATGAAAAGCGTCCTCGCCCAATTCGGAGACTCTGTTTTGAAGACCTACAAGAGCCTCGGAGCCGCGCAACTCTGGGAGCTCTACATGCCCCTCCTCAAGGCCGAGGCCGGCTTCGGCGAACTCAAGGGCGCGCTCGGACTGCGAGCGAATTTCCACCAACTCGAAGACCGCGTCGACGGGCACATGTTGATGCCTTCGCCTCCCGGCTACGGCACCCTTCGGGCTGCCTGTCGGCAGTCTGTCTCCGAGCTTCCCAGCTCTTCGGCTTATCAGCGTGCTCGCCTATCACCTCCTGCGCTGGATCGGCAGACGCCTCGAAGACCACAACTACACGCGCGACTGGCAAACGATCCGCCGCCTGCTCGGCACGCCCAGCCTCGTCACCACCCGACTCCCGCTCGCCGACGGCCGCACGATCAGCATACGCAAGCCAAGCCAAGCCAAGCCAAGCCAAGCCAAGCCAAGCCAAGCCAAGCCAAGCCAAGCCAAGCCAAGCCAAGCCACGCCAAGCCAAGCCAAGCCAAGCCAAGCCAAGCCAAGCCAAGCCAAGCCAAGCCAAGCCAAGCCAAGCCAAGCCAAGCCAAGCCAAGCCAAGCCAAGCCAAGCCAGCCCCGCACGCCAACCTGACGACGACCAAAGACGCGTCTCCCAAATGCTCAACATCGACTGGAAATCCATCTTCCCGACAAGAAAAACTGAAATCCCAGCGTGAAGAAATTGGAGTGCCTTTGGGAAGACCCCCTAGGTTTTATGGGGGTTTGGGGCCACCTCAGAGAAACTTGGAGTAGGACTGCGCATGCTTTGGAGGAATGCCGAAATATTCGTCGCGGCTGAAGGTGGTGATGCCGGACCAATCCAAGGCGAAACCAATCAGTTTCCGATAAAAGGGAACAACCGTTCCACCGGTGCTCAGGCCGCGGGACTACCGCGGGACTACCGCGGGGTTGGCGCGAGTTTGGTCGGCAAATATCAAGGCGGCTATGGTGTAGGCGCTGTCCGCATCCGGTTGGATGTGAATTTCCATTTTGGAAAATTTAAAAATGGCGCTCCCACATCCCGACGAAATGTCTGTTGAAATGTCTTGCCTTTGGAAATTTGATTTTTGGATGCGCGAAGCGCTGGCACCGGAGAAATCACGGCATCGAGTAGAACGGGACCTCTTCGGGGGTGAGCTTGGGCTGGCGGGTTTTGATTTCCTGCGATGGCATCCAGCCTTCGTTGGTAAGCATACCGAACAGCAAAGCCAAGGGGCCGCTGGTTTCTGTGACCGTAAATTCGTTTTGGTCCACCGCAGCCCCCGGGTGGGTGTTTTTCCGGCGAAGGATCGGAAAGTTGTTCCAGATGGTATTGCGGGCCGGTTGACTAGCTCCCGAAGACCAATTCCCCACCTTTGGATAGGAATCAAGGTCTGCTTGAATCTGCTCCCGACCCAGACGGTCGGGAAGGAAGGCCATCGCCGTGGGTTGGTAGTAGCTGGAGACACTGGAATGCCCCTGATGGGCAATCACAAAAGGATTGATCTGGACTCCATAAGTGAGCGTATAAGGCGCAATACCGGGCGTCGGCTCGACGACGCCATCAGACAGGGAGTGAATATGCTGCAGCACAACAGGATACACCGATCCGATGCCAGAAACCAGTGAACTTCCCATGGGGTTGCATCCCAAGAAGAAGTCGGCAGCACTTTGCATCGCCGTTTTGTATTTTGGATCGCCGGTGGCCACGAATGCCGCCGTGAGAAGTCTGGTTTTCTGATGGAAGGCCCCCCAGGACAGCGTGTAGAACCAGCCGTCCTGGGGCGCATACCAATACATGCGGTAAGGATGGTTGTTTTGCGCGTTTAAATAGCCATCTGCCGTTTGCACGATGTTGTTGGTTATGGCTGTGGTCTCATTGGCGGTGAGACCCACATTTCTCAGAAGAGGAACAACGCGACTTCCAGAAATCCGCCAAGAGAAGGTTCCGAATCGTGAACCAAGATTGGATGCAGTCCAATCGTTCAGGTAGGTCTGCTCACCGGTGGCTTGATAGATCGCCATGGAAGCCAGAGCTTTTTCAATGTAAGCCGGATCGTTGTCGTAAATCACCGGATCCTCATCGAAGCGGATGGTTTGGCCGAGCAGTTTGGCATCCCTCATGGCCCGAGTGATAGTGAATGTGAGGCCTGACATGGTCTTTGCCGAATCTTTGGCAAAGGCGTAGGCGGATCGGGCCGATTGGATATAGGCGGCCGAACGGGCCGAATCATACGGAGCGATAAGACGGCCAAGCCAAGCTGCGGCGACGGCGTAAGTGAATGAGCCCGTGCGATCGGGGACAGCGCTAAACATCGTCATCTGGTTTTCAGCAAAGGCCGATTGCATGTTGTTCGGAACCGGACCTGGGTGGTTCTCCTGCTCGAGCCAACTTGAGACGCCGCCATCGAATCTTTGCGTGGCCTTCCAGACATCCACCCCAAAGGCAGCCTCGTCAAGGATGTCGGGAATGCCGTTACCGGATTCCGGAATATGGAGTTGGGAATCGGTAAACTTCGCGGGCGAAGCTTCGTAAGCGGCCAATAGGTCCCAGACCACATTGTAGTGGTGGATTCGTCGATCGAAGTCCGCTGCATCGTGCCAACCGCCCTTGACTCCCGGTAGCAGCGGAGAGTTTGCAAGGGAATTGCCGATCAAGGTGAACTGGGCGACTGCGGTGCGGTTTCCCGCAGCGTCCCGGAAGCCAAAGGAGAGGTTCCCCGAGCGGTAGCCTGTTGTGTAGAAGTTGGTCGTTTCGGGGATGAACTGGCCTTGATAGGTATGCTCATGGCAGCAGGGGCGGGCCCAGGCCGAATACGGTTGTTTCAATTCAATCCCACACCGTTGGGTGTAGAGGCCCTTCATCATCCAGTAGAACGCCTCGCCGTAACCTCCGGAGGTCACCTTGAAAGGCCAAGAACGCCCCAGCCCCGGAATATGGATGCAGTAGGTGCCTTCCCCTTGGAAAGCGGAGAAGTCGAGTTCGTAAACATTCTCGCCGGTGAGGTTGGACCCACCCTCGCGCACGACATCCTGATCCGCGAACGCCTTCCGGAGCGTGATGTTGCCCGTGAACAGCGCAGCGCCGACCGCTGTGCCGCGATCCCAGCGATCCCCGGCCTGATAGGCCTTTATGTGGAACGCCTGCCCTTCGAAGGCGGAAAAATCAGCGCCGCCGATTCCCGGGAGCCACATGCCAAGATAGGCGGCCTTTTTCTCCGCTGAGCGGTCATAGGCGGATTGGTTGACCTTGATGCTCCAGCAGGGGGTGGAGTGGTCATTGAACGCGAGGCTGCGCACGCGCCCGTCCGCGCTGCGCACCTCGAGGTTGGTTCCACTCTGGATGGCGGATGGAAGCTTGAGATAGATCATGTCGGCCGTGCGCGAGTAGTTGAAGGTATCCGCAGTAGGAATGTCTGAGGCGGTCCAACCGGGCATTCCATCGACCGAGTGGGACCACACGGTGATGTCCGCAGGCGCCTGATTGTTGACCGTCCAGAAGGACGCCTTGTTGAATTTTGCGAAAAGGGGCAGGTGATAAGAGCGCTGCACATTCAGCGTGCGGAAATTTTTTGAGAAAGCGAAATACCAGTTTGACTTCCCTGCGGCCACATCGGCCTCGTAGGCGGCTTTGTCAGCCTCGAGGGCTGAACCATAGCGGGCATAACGGGCGGCCAGGATCTCCTCGGTCGTGTCGACCACGGCGCAAATCCACTCCGGCGTCAGCACGCGCACATCCTTCACGGACGAGGGAATGAACGGGGCAACGACCGACGCCTCGCTGACCGGAACTGAGGTGTTGTCGTTGGGATCGGATTCAGCGGAAATTTCGGCGGAATCGTTGTAGCCATCGAAATCACTGTCGGCTCGCTTGGGATTGGTGAGTGCTCCGGACTCAAACAGGTAGCCGCTCACGCGACCAGACGCAACCGTGCTTGAGGACCAACTTCCATCGGACTCCAACACACCGCGCAGATCGCCCGAGCCCGGCATGCCCTGCGCCCAAGCCGCATGGCTCCATTTCTCGCCGGTGATCCAACCCCATCCGGATTGTCCGCCCTGGGTGGCACCGATCCAAAGGACACGGCCGACAAGACGGGATCCGAGAACCTGCTGGATGCGGTTCCATTCCTCGGCGCTGTTGATCGTGGCGAGGTGTCCCCCGCGCGCTTCGGCAGCCGACTTGGCTGACTCCCAATCCATTGCGCCGTCAATGATATCATAGCGGCCGTATCCCAGTTCCCGGGCGTCACTGATTCCATCGGAGTCGCTGTCCACACCGTCCAGCGCAGGAAATTCACTGATTTGAACGGTCTGGTTCGCGGGCACATTCGAAAGCGTGTATTTTATGTTACCCGGCCAAGTGACCGTGATGTTGGCCGAGGCAGCTCCAGCCAATCCGAAGTGCAAGCGGCTGCCATGCACGGAGCCCGTGTCATCGCCCATCCGCTGTGTGAGCCGGATTTTTCCGCTTTGGAGTTGCCCGCTTGCAGGCGTGACGGAATCCGCATTGGGGGGATAAAGGGTGCCAGCGGGAATCTCCACATCGACCAATGCGCCGGTGCCCTGAGTGGGTGCCATGGCTCCCATCAACTCGACCTTCAGCCAGCTCGGATTGCGGAGGTTCGCGTCGTTGCGGTAAACCATGTAACGGTGATCGGCACTGTTCGCATTTTTGGCCCAAAGAACGAGGTCGAGATCGCCATCCTCGTCAAGATCCGCCGCATAGCCGGCGCTGTGATGGAGACCATTGCCTGGTAGGGCATGGGAAAGCCCCCATGCGGAGGTGGAATTGTTGAAGGCAACGGTGGGGTCCACGGAGCTGTTGCCCGATGCCAGCATGTAGGTTTGTTTGTTTTCCCAGATTTTGGAGGAAAACGCCGCGGCGGACCGAACTCCCGTCCAGATCGCATCAAGGTCCGCGTCGAGGTCTGCGTCGAATAAGGCGGCGTCCAGATGGATGCTGCCGTTGCCATGCCCCACCGGGGAGATTTTTTCGTAGAAACGCCCACCGCCGGGATTGGTTTGGAAGGTTGGCTTTGATTTGTCAAACCAGTCACTGGAGCCGTTCAGCAGATCGAGCCAACCATTATTGTCGAGATCCCATGAGAGGAAGGCGCTGTAGGGACTGGCGGTCGTGATCCCCGAGTTTGTGCTGTGGTAGAACCAGGTGAGGTTGTTGTAAACAAGCTTCCCAGTGTAGCCGTTGCGGTAGTTGGCGGAAAGATTCCCGCCTGTGGGAACCATGATCAGATCCGGTTTCGCATTCGAGTCGGGATCCGAAATGCTTAAACGCGGATTCAAGAAATCCACTCGGACAATGTAGGACTTGGTGGTGAACAGCGGATTCGCATCCTGCGAGACATTCGCTTGGTTGAGCACCTGAACGATCGCGCCACTGGCCTCGGGTTCGTTGACTGAGAAAAGAAGATCCAGATCCCCATCCAAATCGATGTCCGCGGACTTCACACTGATGTAGGATGCCAATTCGTCTGCAAGAAGACCGGGAAGCTCTTGCTTCTCAAAAACTCCATTGCCGGAGTTTCGAAAGAGTGCGGCCTGGGTGCGCGCCTGGTCGATGTGGAAAATATCACTCACCCCGTCGTTGTCGAAATCGGCAACGAGAACCGGGCGCACACCCACCAGTCCGGCTTGTTCAGTGATGTCGGTGATTTTCCAGGGTCCGGTGAATTTCCAGAGGCGCACATCGGAGAGGGATTCCTCGTTGGGAAGAACCGGCACAGGAAGGGAGGTGGAAACGAGGAGATCGTCATGGCCATCGTTGTCAAAATCGGAAACAGCGATCACGCGGTGGGGCGGCATGCCGGAAACAAACTCGGTGATCTCGGTGAAGAGGCGACCACTGGAATCCGGCGGGGCATCGACTGCAAAATCTCCAACGCGCAGAGCCATGGCACGCGAGGCGGTGAATCCGCGAGCCTCGGTGGCCCGGACCGTAAAAGTGAAGTTGCCGGATTCGCTGGATGTTCCGGAAATCACGCCATTCGACGACAGGGACAAGCCGGTCGGCAACCGCCCCGAAACAATCGTCCATTGCACGGGCGACTGGCCATTCTGTGTAGCCAGCGGGTGCGAGTAGGCGGTGGAAGAACGCACGGGCCGCAGCGAGGCCGAGGTGATCCGAAACTCCGCCGGATTCGAGATGCCCCAAGCCAGAGACCGCGTCGCGCTTTTCCCCTTGGAATCGGTCACCCGAACGATGGCATTTTTTGTGAACGACCCGGTGGGTGTTCCAGACAAGGTTCCGTTGGCGGAATTCAGGGAAATTCCTGGTGGCAAGGCATCGACCGACCATTGGTAGGGCGCGATTCCTCCGGTGCGGGCCAAGGCAGTGGAATAGGCCTGCCCGACCTGCCCGGCGGAGAAATTGGAGGTCGTGATGGCCAGAACATCACTGCGGAGAATCTGAAGCGGGAACCGAACGGTGGAAGCATCCCCGGTCGCGCCGGTCACGCGGATCGAAAGGGTATGATTCCCGACCGCCTCGATGAGAGGGGTGCCAGACAGGGTGCCGTTGGTCGAAAGCGACAGCCCGGCCGGGAGGGTCGTGGTGGCGCTCCAAGAATACGGGGTCTTGCCGCCGGTGGCTTGGAAGACATGGTTGTAGGCATCCCCCGTCAAAGCCGTGGGAAGCACGGCGCTCGAAATCATCGGGCGATTTGGTAGAACCGACAAGGCGTGGGCAAAGGTGTGGGTTTTTCCATTGGCATCGGTCACGGTCGTGGAGAAATTCGCCGTGGCGAGCGCAAGCGGAGTGCCAGAGATGCGACCCGTCGTGCCGTTCAAGGAAATGCCAGCCGGAAGTGATCCGCTGGAGAGCGCCCAAGAATAGGGCGTCGCCCCTCCGACCGTGGTGATCGGCTCGTTCAAGGCCACCCCGTTTGTGGCGGAAATTCGCGCAGGGCCGGTGGTCACCGGAACCGGCGAGGGAGTGACTTTGAGCGTGAACTCCTTGATCGCGGAGGCTCCGTTCGACCCGCGAACACGCAGAAGAAAGGTGTGCGTTTCCTCCGCGGCCAGAACCCCAGAGAGGAATCCAGCGGCAGAGAGCGACAAACCTTGAGGCAGAGAGGACACGGCCTCGAAAGTGTAAGGGGATACCCCGCCCGTTGCGGCAAGCACTCCACGATAGGCCAAGCCGATTCTGGCTCCTGGCAGGATTTCGGCCGTGCTAAACGCTGGAGCGTTTCCGCTCGCGACCACAATGGTGAAAGTGCCCGTCGCCACTCGACCATCCGCCGCCGTCACCCGCACCTTCACTGGCAAGGCCGTTCCGTTGACACTGGCGACCGCCGGGTATCCCGACATAGAGCCATTGGCGGAAATTCTCAGCCCCTCCGGCCCGGAGACCAAACTCCACGAGTAGGGAGGCTTGCCGCCGGTGGCTTGAAAAACCACACCCGAATAGGGTTGGCCCACCGTTCCGCCGGGCAAGACTGTGGCTGTGGTGATCGTTGGAGCTTCCGTCAAAACCACGCTCCACGGGAATCTCACCGTTTGCGACAGACCATTGGCGCCGGTCGCTTTCACTGCGATCGAGTGATTTCCGGAGGCCGAATGCGCTGGGGTTCCGGATAGCACTCCGGCCGAGGAAAGGGTCATCCCTGCGGGAAGCGCCGTGGTCGTGCTCCATGTGTAGGGAGTCTTGCCGCTCGTGGCATTGAAGGAGTGGGAAAAGACCGTCCCTGTGGTCGCCGGTGCCAAGGGGGTGCGGGTGATGATTGGCACATTTGGGACAACGGCCATCTTTTGAGCCAATGTGTGCGACTTTCCATTCGCGTCGGTCACACGGGTTGTGAAATTCGATGTGGCCACAGTCGAAGGCGTGCCTTGGAGAACTCCGCTCGTGGCGTTGAGCGTGATCCCCGTGGGCAGGGTGCCACTCGCAATGGACCAGGAATAGGGCGTCTTGCCGCCGACCGCTGTGACGGGAACCGTCATTGCGACGCCCTGTGGCACAGAAAGGCTTACGGGACCGGTGATCATCGGTGTGGCCAAGACAAGGGATTTGAGGACGAAACGCTTCACCGAAGAGGCTCCGTTGCCCCCACGCACCCGAACGAGAAATTCCTCACTCGCCGCAACTGGTGGCGTTCCAGTAAGAACGCCAGCCACAGAGAGGGTCAGCCAGGTGGGAAGTTCTGAAGCCTCCTCGAAGGTGTAGGGTGCGGAACCACCGGACACCAACAAAGCCGCCCGATAAAGCACCCCCACTCTCGCACCAGGCAAAAGTTCGGCGGTTGAAATCACCGGAGAACTAGTGGGCGCAACCACGATGGAAAAAGTCCCGACCACCATCCTGCCATCGGCCCCAGTCACTCGCACCTTCAGCGGCAAGGCTGTTCCGTTGACGCTGGCCACCGCTGGGTATCCCGAGAGGCTACCATTGCTCGAAAGCACCAAGCCCGTCGGTCCCGATGCCAAAGCCCAAGAATAGGGTTTCTTGCCACCGGTGGCTTGGAAAACAACCCCCGAATAGGCTTGTCCCATCGTTCCGCCGGGCAGCACAGCGCCCGTGGTGATTGCTGGAGCCTCACTCAAACGGACCACGAGAGAAAACCTCGCTGTGCCGGACTGGCCGTTGACTCCCGTAGCTTTCACCGCGATCGAGTAGTTGCCCGCCGAGGTCAGCGATGGAGTGCCGGAAAGTAGCCCAGCCGAAGAGAGGCTCAAACCGGTTGGCAGCGGGGAGGTCGTGGACCAAGTGTAAGGCGGCTTGCCGAGTGTTGCCACGAACTGGTGGGAGTAGGGTTCCACCGTTACCCCTTCCGCGAGGATCCCCGCAGTGATCCTCGGATTGTCGGGATTCACGCGCAGAGAGAAACTTTTTCGAACCTTCCGGGTCGCAGCATCCTGGATTTGAATCGTAAAATTGCTGAGGCCAATTGCTCCAGGGGTTCCGGAAATTTGGCCGGTGGCCGCAGAGAGACTCATTCCCTGAGGCAAAGTTCCGCTGTAGAGGCTCCACTGGTAAGGAGCCGTCCCACCGCTTCCCTGCAGGGATACCGAGCTCTCTTCACCGAGGAGGAGTGCGGGCAGAGCGGATTCGTTGTTGATGGCCAATTGCGCAACAGCCAGAGCTGCTCCTACAAAGAACATGAGAACAACACCGAAAACAAATTTGGCTACAGCCGCACGTTTTATCATATATATATGTCTAGTTTCTTGTGACATTACTGGGTGTCAACAAAAAAATGAAAAAAATTACGCATTTCGAAATTCATTTCAGAGGATTTTGAAATAGTATCCTCGGCGCGGTATCAAAGGGATGTTCGAAACAAACCATCCCCTGACCCTGTCGGGAAGAACCTCCAAGACATCCCCGCTGGAAAGTTCAAACAATCCCGAGGCCGCCCCATCCGGACGAAAGCGAACCTCGACTTCGAGGGTTTCCGGGAGATGGCTGAAGAAAAGCAGGAACTCCCCGCCGCCTTCGGGATGTCGGAGGTATTCCTTGTAAACACCCGCTTGGCCGGTGCACAGGCGGGGTGATTCGATGCCGAGTGCCGCAGCGAGACGCGCCAGCGAGTGGTGCCGCAGATTTTTTTCCGTATCGTAGCGCACAGGTCCGTCGAGGGAATCCGGGGCCGCATCATGGCCCGCGAGCAGGAAACCACCTTTGCCGAACGACCGAAAAACCAAAACAGGCTCCCCCGTCCTGTCCGTGAGTAAAACCTCGTCGCCCGAGACCGCCTGAACGGAATGGCAGGCCCCGGCTGCCTCGCCGCCGCCCCAAGATTCCGGAAAGTCCACGGTTCGCGGTCGGCGCTCGCCATAGGCCACCGCATCCAATCCCCAGATGCGGCGCATTGGGTTGAGCGGATCACCCAGACCAGTGCGCGGAAACAGCAGCACCTTCAATCCCTGCCGGACCGCCTCGAGGATCATCGAGTAGTAGTCGTCGTCCAGTGGCAGCAAAGACATCCCGCCACGGTTCGTCTGGACGACCTCGTCGGGAGGGAGCACCAGCAGGTCGTAGCACGAATAGTCGTAGCGGCAGGTTTTGGAAACCAGGTCCACCGGCTGATCCAGCCTCGCGCCGACCTGGCAAAGGCTGCCCCAATCGTTCCACGCCATGCGGTCCATGATGGCGATGCGTGGATGCTCACGCCGCGCCCCGGCCAGCGAGCGGCGGATCATCGCGATGCGGGCGACATCGTTTTCCCACACACCGAGGTCCGGCCCGGGAATCGAGAAATAATCGGCCTCCAGCCGCACGGACTGGAACACGGCGTCGTCATAGTCGGGAAATCGGCCACCGACCTGCCAGGCCTCGCCGCCCCATTGCGGCCCCGCGTTGTGGGCCTCCACCAACTCGTGGGGAAATTTGGAGACCTGATCCCAGCGCGAGCATTGGGCATGGGTGACATAGGTGCTTATGTCGGCGATCGAGCCGAGGCCGTGGCCGGGAAAATCTGGCGGCGCCTTTTGCGGGGCCAGCCGATGAATGATTTCAACCGCCTGCTTGATCCCTTGATGCACACCCCATGCGCGGAACTCCTCGTAAAGCAGCCAGGCCTCCCTCTCCTCCGAGAGCGGCACCGGCACCTCGGAGTAATTCACGAAACGCCCCCCCCAGCGGCGTGAGAGCTCCTCGAGCGGAAAGGCGTGCTCCTCGAGCCAACGGGCGAAGGCCTTTTGCTCGTGCGGCGAGTAGTCAAACTCATCCGCGCGCCCGCCGTAGTAGTGGTAGCTGTAGGCAAAGTCGGAATTCCCGAAATCAAAAACGAAACGCCCCAGCCGGGAATCCGTGGCGTAGCGGCGGACGAGCGCCTCGAGGAATCCGAAATAGCGCTCGCGGTAAAACGGGCTCCACACGCAGGGAAAATTTCCCGGCTTGCCGAATCGGTCGATCGACGGCTCGCGAAGCGACCACTCGGGCACTCCGCCATCGCTCAACCCCGAGCCCCGCGCGGTCGGGAAAACCCAGAAGAACGCCGGCAAACCCTCTTGGGCGCAGGCGGCAAGCAACTGGTCCGGCACATCCCACACATAGCGGCCGGGCTCGGGTTCGATGTCCTCCCAGGCCACATTGAGCCGGGCATATTGCATGCCCAACTTTCCAGTCGTCCTTAAAAAATCCCGATAGGCATCGTCCACCCCCGTCTCGCGGAACACCCGGTAAACCGAGAAGCCCATGTTGCCTTGCGGCGCGCCGGGATGGTCCAGGAATCCAAACCGTGTGCGCGCCACGGTCCCCTCGCCACCCTCCGGACGAACCTCGAAATCTTGCGGCCCCAACTCGCAGACCCCCGGAAATTCCGCGACGCGCAGGACCGCGCCGGGTGCGAGATTTTTTTGAAAGGATCCGAGCACCTTTCCGCCTGCCCGCACCGTTCCCCGCAACTCGAGGGGAGTGCCCGTGAGATTCCGCGCCAGCGCGGCAACGACACCGGAACGACCAGCCGGAAGCACGGGATCGAGTTCCAACGCGAAAGCCGCCCGCGCGGGTCGCACCGCCTCGACAAGCCGCGCCACCATCGTGTCCGCGCCCGCCCAGTCCCTGGTGAGCAGCCCAGGATGAAATCTCCATTCGAGCTTGCAAACTCCCAGAATATTCTCCCGCGGCTCGCCTCCATCGAACCCGACGATCACCGCCTTGGCACCTAGAAAATCCGGATGTCTCCGCTCCACAAGGACGATCGGGCTCAGCTGCTTGAATCCCGCCTCGCAGACGAGCAGGTCGTGGCACTCGTCGGGCGCGAACGCGCTGGTTCTCACGCCGGTCGTCGAGCAGGGAACCACGGAATCCCACCCGGGAAGGTCGCCAAGAATTTGTTTTCCCAGGTCCGTCAGTCCGCGAATGACCAGCGGGTCGCGACACCGCGTGAGCCGAAGCTCCGGCGCTTGAGAGTTGCGGTAGGGGTAGGAGCGCCCGACATGCGGCGTGTCGCCGAGAAAGACAAGCCCCCCACCCTGCTTGTGGAACCGGATCAGCCCCTCCAACGGGGCACCCGAGAGATCGCCGTCCAAGTAGGGAAGGACGAGCACATCGGCGATCGTGAGATTCAAGCTGGCCAGTTCCCCGAGCCCGATTTTGATGCGGTGGCCGCCCCAGCGGCTCCAGGCGCGTTCCACATCGCGGGCTGTGTAGGTGGGGAGTGGCCGGATGGCAGGATCGTCGAGAAGAGCGATGCGGGGTTTCATGGGGTGAGGTTGCCAATGAACATTCGATTTCCACTATATCCAAGCCAAGCCAAAGAAAGAGATTTTATTTTCGACATCTAGATTGCATTTTGAAACGAAGTGACCGTCAGTCGTTTCCATCCCGGCAAATCTCCGTTTCTTCCGGAGTGTATTTCCACGACATGGGAATCCGCCCCGGTCTGGCCTGCGCGATGGATCCATCCGGAGGGGACTGTTTCCACGGACTTCGTCGAGTTCGTGTTGGACTTCGAGTCGGACCGCGACGAGACGCTTCATCTCCACCTCACGGCCACGGAAGGCTACCGCTTTCTTCTGGACGGAGTTTTCTGCGGCGAGGGACCGGAGCGGGGCGATTTTGAAAACTGGTTTTTTGAATCCTACCGGTTGGAACTTGAAACGGGGCGGCATTTCCTTCGAATCGAAGTCCGGTCGCTGGGAGAAGCCGCGCCCGAGGCTGTGCTCGGGGCGGGCACCGGATTGATCGCGGCCGTAGAGGAAGCCGATCGGCAGGCGATCCTGAATACGGGGCATGGCGCGTGGAAATGCCGAAGACTCCGCGAATGGAGTCTTTTGAAAAATCCATTGACACCGTTCACGGGTGAACGCTTCCGCTTCCACGCCGCAGCGCACAGGGCCTCGAGGGAAGAGCCTCCAGCGAATTGTCGGGAGGGATTTCCCGGCCGCGAGAAACAGGGGTTCAACAATGCCCAGCTTGAGTCTCCTCTCCTACAGCCGGCCACCCTGCCTGCGATGATGCGGCGAGCATGGAAGAGGCTCGCCGTGCGCCACGCATGCCGCGCGCTGCCTGTGCCACCCGCCCCGGGAGCTCCGGAGGCACTATTCATCAAGCCCGGCGACCACCTGCCGGACATCGCGTCGAATTGGAGCGGCCTGCTGGGTGGCTTGCAAGCTGTCGCCATTCCAGCGCGTGCGAGCTTTTCCCTTCTCCTCGATGCGGGCGACTACTTGTGCGCCTACCCTCAACTGGAGTTTTCGGGCAAGGCCACCGTTGCGATCCGCTCGGTCGAATCGTTGTTCGAGTTTGCGCCGAATCCCGCAACCGGCCAACCGCATCCGCCCAAGGGAAACCGGGATGTGATCTCCGAAAAATGGTTTTCCGGCCCGGGGGACGAGGTCTTCGGCGACGAAGGAGTCTGCGTGTTCGAGCCCCCCTGGTGGCAGGCCGGCCGATACTGGCTCGTCTCGGTGGAAACCAAAGAATCCCCAGCGACAATCACGCGATTCGAACTGATCGAGACCCGATACCCCCTTGAGCCGCGCTGCCGCTTCGAAGGCGGCGAGAAAGGGTTCACCAACGCCTGGCCGATCATGGTTCGGGGTCTCCAAGCCTGCCTGCACGACTTGTATTTCGACTGCCCGTATTACGAGCAACTCAGCTACCTCGGCGATGCCCGCCTGCAAATCCTCTCGGGCTGCTGCCCTCGCGGTATCCCTCCCGCACGCGCCAGATCATCGCCCCGTTCTCGCTTCTCTGGATCGGCCTTCTTCGCGATTTCGCGATGTGGCGCGACGACCCTGAGTTAGTGCACCGCCTGGCTCCGACCGGTCGGCGAATCCTGGCGGCGTTCGAGGCCCGTTTGGACTCCCACGGATTGCTCGGGCCCATGACCGGATGGAACTTTCTCGACTGGGTCGGCGCGCCGGGCTGGGTGAACGGAGTGCCACCGGGCGGCTTGAGTGGCCCCAGTGCGTCCCTGCACTGGTCGTTTGCCTGCGGGCTTCGCTGGATGGCGGAGATCGAGTCCGCTTTAAACGAACCGGAGTTCGAAGCCCGCTGGTTGCGCAAGCGTTCGGAGGCCGCCAAGGCGGCGGAAGTTTTTTTCGATTCGAAGCGGAATCTTTATGCCGACGACTTGGAAAAGCGGCATTTTTCCGAGCACGCACAGGCCCTTGCCATACTCAGCGGAGCCTTGGACCACGAAAGGGAATCACTGTTGGCCACAGGCCTCGAAGGCGGAGGGGGCACCCTCGCTCCGGCCTCGATCTACTTCGGGCACTATGTGCTGGAGGCTCTCGCGACCACGGACCGTCATACGGCCTTTTTCCATAGGCTCGGCGAATGGAATAGGCTCGCGGAAGCTGGGCTCAAAACTCCAAGGGAATCGCCCGAGCCCAGCCGCTCGGACTGCCATGGCTGGGGTTCGCATCCCATCCACCACGCCTTCGCCTCGATTCTGGGAATCCAACCGGCGGCCCCGGGGTTCCGGAAGGTGCGGGTGCGCCCGATGCCTCTTCCCGAAGGCTGGGGGCCGTTGCGCGCCACCCTGCCGCATCCGCGAGGCGAAATCCAAATGGAAACAGACGGGCATGGACGCGTGATCAAGTTCCGGGCTCCCGTCGGAGTCGAGAGGGTGGAGGGCTGAGGACGGCGGATTTTATTCCTCGAGGAATTCCCTGGCGATGGCGATCGGAATGAGGGGCGTCCAGCCACAGAAATCGGGCCTCGACGGGTTTCCAAAGGCGGCGAATTCGGGGGAATAATTTTCCCAGAAGGTTCCGGTCCGCTCGAAGACCTCGTGGACGCCATCCACCATCTTGCGCGCCAGTCGGCGGGCGACATCCTGCTCGCCAACCGCAGCGAGTCCCCGGAGAACCATGTAGTTGGTCGGTGGCCAGACGCCCCCCCGCCAATAGTCCCCCCAAGGCCGGTAATCGGGGTCGGAGGCCGACAGCGATGGAACGGGAAACGGCCTACCGAATCGCGAAGGATCCTCCAAGGCCGCGACGAGTTTTTGAACGATCGAACGCTCGCAGGCCGCGCCGCTCCAGAGCGTCCAGAACATCCCGATGTGCTCGCGGTCGATGCGGCGTCCGTAGCCGAGGTCGTTGTAAAATCCTGTCTCCGGATTCCAGCAAAACCGATTGATCGCCTCGTTGATTTCGTCGACCTCGCGCCGCCACGAAGCCTCCTCCTTGAGCAGGCCGAGTTTCTTCGCGATCTCGGCGAGGTTCAAAGCGTCGAAGGCCATCTGGGCGGAAAAATCCACCGAGCGTCCCTGCCGGTTCCAAACGACGGAGCCATTCAGCTCCTCGCGAAAGAGGAATCCGCACACAAACGAATAAAAATCCGGGTGGCAACGCGAGCCATCCAGCGCAATCCCCTCCGCATCGGGTTTCCAGCCGCGCGGGCAGCGAAGCAGATTGTCCATGCCAGAGCCGTGAGAGTCGGAATGGAACAGTCCATCCCCATTGCGGAACTTAGCCTCCAAACTGCGATGAAACCTGCAAAGCGCCGGATAATTCCTCGCAAGGCGGCCGGGATCGAATCCCTGCCCGTGCAATTCCAATTCCGCCCAAGCGAGGATCGGCGGGTTGACCGAAATGGGGTGGCCGGGATCCCAGATTTCCCTGCCGTCCGGCGCGTATTCCCGGCAGATGTGGCCGTCGGCTCCCTGAACGAGATAAAAATTATCCAACGCCTCGGCGATCGGAAGTTCGGGGTGGTATTTGGCCCAGCCCGCGATGAAGCAGGTGTCCCAGAAAAAGATGTTCCCGTTGAATGCGGCGTCGAGGTAGGGGCGCTTGAAAAACGGCGCCTCTGCTCCGCCGGAGATTTTTCGCCGCGCGATGGCGAGCACGGCATCTTCCAGCTCTTTTCTGAAAGGAGAATTTTTGTTCATGATTTTAAAAGCGCGACCCAGTCGTCCCAGTGGAAGGCCTCCCACGGCACATCACCGGGGTTTCTGCCGGGGAAATCGTTCCGCCAAGATCCATCGGCAAGGTAATAGAGCAGTTCCATCGCTCCCGGGAGTTCCCAATAGGGGACCAACGAATCCGGAAGCGGATGGCCGGTGACTCTCACCGGATTTGTGGAAAAGAAAATGGGATTGGAAATGGCCGCGTCGTCGCGGAGGTTTTTGTTGACCACTTTCACGACCACCCAGCCGGGGCCGTCGTGCTGAAAGACCTCGTCCCATTCCACAAGTCCGGTGATGGTTCTTTGAAGAACGACGGCGCTGTTGTGTATGATGGAAAGCCGGTAGGTGTGCGAGCGATCGAGGCGGCTCGCGCGGACATGGATTGCCCCGCCGCGATCCTCCACACGATCACCCGGTCCCGCCTCGCCGCAGCGCACGGAGAGGCCGAAGCCGGTCGTCATCACATTGTGGCCGCGACGCAATGCTTCCTGAATCCCCTGCGTGGTGAATTCCGAGGTCGGCGAAATGTTTTGGAAAACGGCCCGCTCGAATCGCTCACTGCCATCGAGGCAGGCGTCGGTCTCCGCCACACCCGTGATGAAGTATCCCTTCTCGAGAAGCTGGAACCAGAGCCGTTGGTAGTGAATCTGGTCGGCATCGTAGCCCATCACGACGAGGCATCCGGCGGCCTGTCCGGTTAGGATATCCGGGACGAGCGTGGAGGCGATGTTGGTGACATGGTTGCCGTTGTGGGTCCACCAACTGGTCGGGTGGGCATAGACCGGCATCGCTCCGAGCGCGACCTGGGCGCGGATCGCCTCGGGAATCATTCGGCAAAACAGAGGAGGCCGCGGCCCTTGGCGGTTCATCTGCCAGGGGTCGAAGACCGCATCGTAGTCGTGCCAGGGTGCCTTCTCCGGCCGCCAGCCCAGCCACCACAGATGCCCGAAACGGATTTTCGGGGTCTCCTGGTCGATGCCGAAAAGAAAGTCGCCGGTGGAGAGTTCCTTTTGCCACCGTTCGAACCGTTCCGCGCGTAGCCATTCATCGGCGTCGCGGGTTTCCCAGATTTTCTCCACGCGGTAGGCATGGACTTTGGCCGGATCGGATTCCCATTCCCGGGCCAGTTGCAAATCCCAAGGCTCCCAGGGATGGCCGAATCCAAAGTAGTTGAGACCGGCTTCGCGCAGGGCGTCGCGGTGCTCCTGGAGCGGGCGTCCGGGCTTTTCCGCAACACGGCAAATATGACTGTGGCCGCTCCAATGCATCAAATTTCGGGAACAACCTTGGGAATGAAAGAGTGAGTTCGTCATTTCTGAACAAGAAAACCGGCGTTCGTCAGATCCAGCTGGAGTGGATTGGCGCGCCACCGATAATCCCCATCAACGGTGACGCGCCTTTTCCCCAAATCACGGCATGCTGTAAAAAGGAACCTCCTCGGGAGTGTTGCGCGGTTCCCGGTTTTTCAGGGTATCCAGCGGCCTGTAGCCTTCCGCAGTGAGAGCTCCGAACAGCAGGGCCAAAGGCGTGATGGTCTCGTTCACGGTGAATTCGTTTTGGTCCACGACCGACATCGGATGGATGACCTTCCGGCGAAAAACCGGGAAATTTTTCCAGATCGCCTCGCGGGCGGGCTTCATGGCCTCGCGATCCCAACCCGGTTGGGATTTGTCTGCAGCATCCAATCCAGCCTGAATTTCCGGGCGTCCGAGCTTGTCGGGCAGAAACGCGATCGCGGTGGGCTCGAAGAAGTTTTTCACGCTGGCATGCCCACCCTCGAGGATCAGAAATGCCACGGGATTGATTCCAAAGGTGAAGGTGTAGGGGGCGATGCCGGGGACGGGTTCAACAATGCCGTCGATGGCGGAATGCAGATGCTGTAGAACGACCGGATAGACCGTCCCGATTCCGGTTACCATGGTGGTTCCTGTCGGATTGCAGCCGAGGTAGAAGTCGGCGGCGCTTTCCATGGCAGCCTTGTATTTCGGATCCTTGGTGGCGGCATAGGCGGCAGCCACTTGGCGCGCCTTGGAGTGCAGGTTTCCCCAAGCCATTGTGTGGAACCAACCCTCTTGGGGCCCAAGCCAGAGGGTGCGATAGGCATGCCCCGCCTGGGTGGCCAGAAGTTTGTCGGCATTTGTGACCACCATTTTTTTGATCGCATCGACATCCTCGGGGGGCAGCCCCTCGTTGAGGAGGAACGGCACCAGGGTTGAGGCATTGATGGCGTGACCGAGCCCGGCAACCCGTTTGCCCATTCCGCTCTCCTCCCAATTGGACAAGTAGGCGGCATCCTTCGTGGCGAGATAGAGGCTGGCGGCCGCAAAGGCCCCGTCGGTGCTGGCGCGATCCTCGGTAAGAAGCTCCGGATCCTCGTCGAAGGAAAGGGTTTTTCCAATCAAGGCCCTATCGCGCCCCTCGTGGATCGGAAACTTCAGGCCGCGAAGTGCATTCTCGGGGTTTTTTCCCCAAGCGAAGGCGCGCTTCGCGGAATCGATAAACGATGCGGAGCGCTCGGGGGAGTAGGGCGCCAGGAGGCGACCCAAATTGGCAGCGGCCGCCGCGTAGGCGAAGGAACTGGCCCGGTCTGGAACGGCTGCGAACATGGGGTTCGGATCCCCGGCGAAGGTTTTTTCCAGATCACCGTGCTCGACGCCCTCGGGGTGGGCTTTTTGTTCGATCCAACTGGAGACCCCACCCTCCGGGGTTTGGGCGGCTTTCCAAACATCAAGCGACCAGGCTGCCTCGTCGAGAATATCCGGGATCCCGTTCCCGGATTCGGGAATGTTGAGCTGGCCATCGGAGAAATTGGCGGGGAACGCCTCGGCAACGGCCATCAAATCCCAGGTGCCTCCATAATGGAAGATGCGGCGGTCGTAGTCCGCCGCATCGTGCCAACCGCCTTTCACACCGGGCATCACCGGGGCGTTGGGATCCTCGTTGGAGATGAGGGTGAATTGCGAGAGCGCCACCCGTTGTCCGCTTTCGTCGCGGAAGCCAACTTCGTTTTCATTCGGTTTACCCTTGCGATACTGCGGCGAATACCAGCGCTCGGGCTCGCCGACATATTTGCCTTGCCGTGTTTCCACATGGCAGGCCGGGCGCTCCCAATTCGCGTAAGGTTTTTTGAGCTCCGTCCCGCACCGTTGGTGGTAGAGCCCCTTCATCATGGTGAAAAACGCGTCACCGTAGCCGTCCTTCGTCACCTTGAACGGCCAGGACCGTCCGAGACCAGGCACTTGGATGCAATACAGGCCCTCGCCGCCTTCGAATCCCGAAAAGTCGAGTTCATACACATCTTCGCCGGTGAGGTTCGAGCCCCCTTCCCGCTTCACATCCTGATCGGCGAACTTGGCGCGGAGCTTGATTTCACCTGTGAAGACCGGTTCCCCCGCCGCGGATCCTTTGTTCCAGCGATCACCCGCCTCGAATTTTTTCAAATGAAAAGGCTTTCCCTCGAACGCCGAAAAATCCACGCCCCCGATCCCGGGAAGCCACATGCCCAGGTAGGCCAACTTTTTCGCCGCTGCGGCGGAATAGGCCGATTGGTTGACCTTGAGGCTCCAGCAAGGAGTGGATTCATCATTGAAATCCAAGGCACCGCCCCGGCCATCGGATCCCTTGACCTCGACTGTCTCCCCAGTTTTCAGCCCCTCCGGCAGTTTGAGGTAGGTCATGTCGGCCACACGGGCCTTCAAGTCAGGCTCGCTTGCTGGCACTTCCTCGCTTTTCCACCCAGGAAAAGCATCCACGGAATGGGCCCACACTGTCGCATCGGAAGGGATCTTGCCGTTGACGCTCCAAAACGAGGGCTCGTTCAGCTTCGCGAACAACGGCTGATGATATTCCTTCTGCGCAACAATTGTCCGATAGCGTTTGGAGAAATCATAAAACCAATGAAATTTTCCCGCTGCCTTATCCTCCTCATACCGGGCCTTGTCCGCCTCCAACTCCGGGAGGAATTTCGCATTGCGGGCGGCTAGGATTTCCGCAGTCGGATCCACGACCACACAAATCCAGTCCGGCGAAAGGAGGCGCACATCCTTCACCGATTTGGAAACCGCTTCCTCCAGGGTTAGGGCTACAGTGGAGGAGAGCAAACACAGGTTCAAGGCAAGAGCACCAACGACACGAAGGGAGGGATGAATAGACATCGGCGCCACAATCGTGAACTTCCGCCAAAAGTCAAGCGGGAATCCGAAGAAAAAATAGATGTATATATACCGCGCTAGACGGCGATCGAAACAGGGAGCGAGAGGTCGTGCGTGCGCACGGGGCCGAGGCTCTCGCCCTCGATCCATTGCGAGGGCAAGTGATCGATGGTGGCGGGAAGTTTGTGGCCTTTGGACATGGCGGCCAGGAGTTCCGCGGCCTGCTCCCCGATGCGTTCACGCGGCACGGACATCGTGGAGAGTTTGGGGAGCCCGGGCGTGCGGGCTGGCAAGCCATCGAAGCCGGCGATGCTCACATCCTCGGGAATCCGCAGGCCGCGCTCGCGCAGCGCGAGCATGGCGCCAAGCGCCAGATGGTCGGTGGCCCCGAAAACCGCGGTGATGGGCAGGTCGCGGTCAAGGAATTCGAGCATCGCGGTTCGACCGTCCTCGATTTCGAAACCGTCGGCCTGCAAAACATATCGGTAGGGAACAGCGTGCCCGGCCAATTCGCAGGCTTCCAAAAACCCTTCCAGCTTGCTGGTGAGGTTGCGGGTCAGATGGACGATGCGGGTGTGCCCGAGAGCCAGCATTTTCTTCGCCACCTCGGCGGCGTCGTTGCGGTCGTCGCTGGCCACATGTGGAAGGGTGCCCTCATATTCGCTCACGCCGAGGACCGCGACGGGAACCTTCATGGATTCCAGAAATAAAAAGGCCTCCGAATTGGCAGGCCCCATCAGTGCAATTCCCGAGAGGGATTTTTGCAGCGATTGGCAAATGCCGCTTGAGACGAGTTCCATGTATTCCGAGATGTCGCCGAGCGGAAGGGCGTAAATGCCATGCCGCATCAGGCCTCGGCGGAGGCCCTCGAACATCTCGCCGTAGTAGAGGTTGGTCACCGGGTTGAAATCATGCCCGGTCAAAACCCCGACGAGTCCGTCGCCAAACGGAGCCCTGCGACTGGTGGGCTTGACCTCCACGACCGAGGTGCCGACGCCCCTGCGGCGGTGCAGGAGCCCGTCCCTCACGAGATCGCGCATGACTCGATTGACCGTAAGGCGATGGACCTTCAACTGCTCGGCCAACTCCACTTCGGAAGGCAAATACTCACCGGGTTTCCAGACCCCCCTCTGGATTTGATCAACAAGAAATTTGCGGACCTGCTGGTAGGGAAAAATGTTTTTCGGCATTCAAAAAGTAGGCTTTTGGACACAGGATGAGTTGACAGTCCAGATGGCACCACATGTATATATCTTTTGCAGGACTCCCGAGACCGTGCAAGCACGGAAATCACCGACACGCAGGTTTTTTTGAACGGCCAAATAGGCCGAACGGGGGGCTACCGCAAATGGGGAGCGGGAATCACCAGTTGGGGGTAGTAAACAGTCCCCTGCTTCTTGAAGTGGATTCGGGCCACCGCCGTGAGTTCGAAGTTGAAGACGCCCACCGGAAACGGAGGAATCTTCAGAAGAAAACCCAGCAAGGCGGAAAGCGTGCCGCCGTGCGCCACGACGGCGAGGCTCAACTCCAGGGCATCCTCATCGATCACGAATCCCCCGTGTTTGGCATGGACGCCCAGATTGGCCAACTCGTGCAGGAAGGGCGGACCCAGCCTGGCGAGAAACTCGAGGGTCCCCTCGCCCAGCGGGGTTTTCCAAGTTTCCTCGGCCTCGAGGGATCCGGCATCGGCATTCATTCTTTCCCACTCGGTGGCTCCCACCCGTCGCGAGTCGGGATTCGGCATCCACTCATTGAGAAAGCCGAAATGCCTGACCGGGATTTCGCGGTGGTCGAGGGCCACAGCGGCCGTGCGCAGCGCGCGGCCGAGCTTTGAGGTCCAGACAAGGCCAATGTGTTCATGGGTGAGCGCCTGTTTGAGCGCCTCGGCCTGTTTTTCCCCGTCCCCGCTCAGATAGCCCTCGGCGGGATAGTCGGGTTCTTCAAAGGGGTTTCCGGCCGAATGACCGTGGCGGATTAGCAGGATTTGCATGGAATGAAAAAGGTCGCCGCTCGAAAAGACTGAAAGACTCCTGCACTATGTGCGGATTGGACCTCCCGGCGTGTCTTCGATTTCAAAAAAACTCACTTTCTCCGTCTGCGCAGGACCAGAAGTCCGGCGGCGCCAACGCCCATCAACGCCCAGGTCGAGGGCTCCGGAACCGCCGCGTAACTCAACACGAGATCGTTGCCGACCACAGCCACCGAGAAGGCTCCTTGGAATTCGGGATTCGAAGTGAAGGAGGAGGCGTCAACCACCCAATTCGAGGCGTTGAAGCCGGTGATTCCTGCCGTGGTTGTTAGAATGGTCCAGGACTGGTTCGCCTCGCTGAAGTTGCCGACATCCCCGGGGGCGTTGGAGAGGGTCAGGGAGATGGCCTTGAGTTCGTAACTTTCGGCTCCACCGGTGAGGGAGAGACTTCCCGAGATCGCGATTTGATCATAATCCACGCCACTCGTTGTCCCGGGGAAATTGTTGATCTCCCATTCGTAGCTGAATGAGTTCCAGGTTTGGCTTTGTGCGACATTCAAAACACCCGGGCTGTTTCCGGGAGCCAGAACATCGGATGTGCTGTCGAGAACAATCGCGGAATCGATGGTGCCCGAGCCACCAAGCACGGCATCGGCCCCGGGTGCGCCGCGGAGATCGATCGTCGCCGCAAGAGCCTGCGCGGTGTTGTTGTAATCGAAGCGGGCCCCGCCCGAGACGGTCACACTCGTCGAGGCGAGCCGTCCTGTTTCCGTGACAATCAGCGTGCCCGCACTCACCATGGTCGCGCCGGTGTAGGAATTGTTTCCCGAGAGGGCCAGGGCACCGGATCCGGTCTTTGTCAGCCATCCGTTGCTGATCACGCCAGAGACGATTCCATCCACGGCCGCCGAGCCGTTTTGCGCGATGATCGTGCGGTTGCCATTATTGAGATTGATGCTGTTCTGGAAGTCGATCGTGCCCGCCGAATCGGGCGAACCAAGGACCAAGGCGCCGCTACGGTTCGTGTTGCTGAAAAATCCTCCGTTCTCCCAAGTCAGTGTGGAGGGCGTGACTTGGTTTCCAAGATTCACCGAGGCTGTTCCACTTGTGGCAGCAAATCCGGCATTGTTGACCATGTCGGCATCGGTCATTCCCAGCGTGACATTTCCGCTGCCGACTGTGGCGCTCAAGTTTCTTGTGAAGCTCATTCCGTCGGCCAATTCCAGCACCGCATTTGCAAGTTGCCCTGTATTAACATACACCGAGGAGGCCGCCGTCCCTATCACGACAGAACCCGATCCCAAGGCTCCGCTGTTTTCCACGCGCAGCGTCCCTCCATGGATTCGCGTTGGTCCCGTGTAGGAATTCGACGCATTCGAAAGCACGAGAGTGCCGGTGCCCATTTTGTAGATTTCCGTGTGGTCGTCTCCCCCGTCCGCATTTTGAAGAACCCCCGAAATGATCGTGCGCCCGGAACCCGCGAATTCGATAAGCCCAGTCATCGTGGCCGTGCCGCAGGCGGAGGCCGCCCCCTGCACCGTTCCGGCCAGCGTCACATCCGCCGTGGCGTCGTTCACAAAGACATAATTGTTCCCACCGACTTGGTTGCCCTTGACCGTGCCAGTGATCGTGATCGCCTGATCGCCCACGATCTGGTTGGCCAAGCCCACCCCGTTTGTCAGCGACACATTGTTGGAGATCGTGGCGGCGCGTCCTGCGGCGGCCAAGGCCCCTCCGGCAAAGGTCAATGTGCCGGTGCCCAAAGCCGAGCTTTGGAGCGCGTCGGTCTCCTTGGCCAGAACCAGTGTGCCCGCTGTGAGCGTGATTCCGGCGCTAAACGCCGTGTTGTTCCCCGATCCCGTCAATGCCAGCACCCCCACGCCGGATTTGTTAATTGCGGTGGCACCTGTCAGGGCTCCAGCGATTTCCATGTCGTAGGCTCCCACCGCCCCCTTGTCTACCGCCAAAGCTCCCCCACTGGAATAGTTGCCTGTGATTTTTAATAATCCCTCGCCACTTTTAGATCCGATGCCGCCCGTGAAATTAGCCGACACCGTGAGTGTGTCCGAATTGATGTAGATATATGTTCCCCCGTTTGCTATGAAACTTCCTGTGCCAGAAATTGTGTAGTCATGCCCGTTGCCGTTGTAGATAAAGCCCCTGGCATTGTTCGGTGAAAGGTTGTTCGAACCCAGTGCCAGACTCTGACCCGCTTCCGTAGCGTTGATCCTCAATGCGTTGAAACTTTTGGCACCCGTAAGTGTCGCCGAACCGCTCACATCGACATTCGAAGTGGCGGTTGAAGCGTTGATGTCTGTGGTGGTGAAGGTGGAAAGCGCTTGCACCCCCAGCTCCACTCCGTCGTCCACCGTGGAGTTGTAGGTGGCGAAATTTGCTCCGCCGCCGACGCTTTCATCCTTGACGATACCGTAGCGTATCACGCCATTGCTGAGCGTGGGATCGGTAGTAAAAATGACTCGGCTTCCAGCCGCACCGCTCGCGCCCAATGTTTGACCGTTGGCCACCAGAAACTCGAGGCTCCCGGGAGTGTTGCCGGTGTTGGCGCCATTGTTGACCTGCAGTGCGGAAAAGGTCAGGCGGGCCGATTGCCCATCTCCGGCCAAGACGCGGATAAGGCCATTCGCAGAGGTTTGGGCCAAATTCAGGATTCCGAAGGTCTCGCTCGAGGCCGCAGAGTCGTTGCCTCGGAATTCCAGTAAGCCGCGCTGCAAGAACTGCACCTTGTTCGCATCCGTCACGCGGTTGGTCAGATTCGTCCCAGTATTATCCAGAATCAACGCGGCATTCGAGGAATCTGCGGCAATTCCAAATCCGCCCGCATTGGATCGGAACCCGAATTTGCTCTGACCGCCAATCTGGACCACACTGCCGGAATTCCCAAGGCTCATGGCTCCACTTCCCGAGAGGATCAAGGCCCCGACGCGAATTTCCTGGGTTCCAGAGGAGTTGCTCGTGAAGGTGTTTGTGAAGGTCACATTTGAGGTGTTGTATTTCATCAACGGCGCGGCCTGCGCTCCGTTGGCAATGGTGCCGTTGAAGAACAAATCCCCCGACCCCGTTCCGTAGAGCCCAAAACCGTAGTCGCCGGTGGTGGTCAAGTTGGTATTGACAGTGAACGAGCCTGAACCCAACTGGATCGGTCCGCTGGTTTTGATCGTCTGGCCCGTGCCCCAAGTCACGGTCTGGCCGTTCGACGAGGAAAGAGAGTAATTTCCCCCGTAAAGGTAGGCACCGGAGATGTTGAAGGACGCAGTCGTGATATCCAGATTCCGGTTGATGCCGCTCTCATCGAGGATGAAGTTGTTGCTGCTCGACGGCGCCACGCCTCCCGACCAGTTGCTGCCCACGGTAAAGTTTGAACTCGTCGCGCCGGTCCAGGTGAAACGCGTGATCTGGGCCGGGGCTGGCTGGGCCTGGAAAAGGAGGAATAAGGCCAACACGGAAGCCGATCGCCAAAATGCGTTTCGCGCGGCTTGAGAGGTGAGCTCGATCCCGACTGGCTGGAATTTGGTAGCGTGGAGGAGTGGGAGTTTCATGGGAAGGTTGGGGATAAATGTCAGTTTGCTTCAATAGTGATCTAGATGTCAAGCTTTTTTCTAAAAAATTTCCGACCCCAAACATTCCCTAGGAGAGACAATCCTGCAAGCAACAAGGCCGTCACATAGGTTTCCGGTTCGGGCACGGGGATGACTTCATTGGCGAACGACCCCCCGGAGAGTTGAAAGGCCGTGCCCACGAAGCTGCTGTTGTCGATGCCGCTGTAGAAGCTGATCCGGCCGAGTTCGCTCCCCGTGAGCGTGCGATCGATGTAGAACTGGTCGGTGTTGTTGCCGTCTCCCCCACCCCACAAGGTGGTTCCAGTCCAGTTGTAGATTGCCAGGGTGCTGGCGACTCCCATTACCAAATCCGTGAAATGCACCACCACACTGCCGGTGCCGAGGTCGATGATCGAATTTTCGTTCAGTGTGAGCGAGCCCGCTGCGCCGTTGTAAGTGCCGCTGAAGACCAGGCTGGCCGCCGTGCCGTTCCCGCTGGCTGCACTCGCGAGGGCGAGATTTTTCCCGTTGAGGGCGTCATCCGTGGAGACCAAAAGCGAACCTCCGTTGACCGTCACGCTGGCATTCGCACCCAGGGCGTTGGCATTCGCGGCCTCGAGCACGCCCGCATTGACCACAGTGGCTCCGGAATAGGTGTTCGACCCGCTGAGGACCAGGGTTCCCGTGCCGTTTTTGGTGACGCCCCCCGTTCCGTTGATGGAATTCGAGAGGGTGAGCGTCTCACCATCCTCCACATCGAATGTCGCATTGTTGACTGTGATCGCGCCACCGAGGGTCACGGTCTGGCTGGCCTGCACATTGTAGACGGAGAGAGCGTTGGAGACCGTTCCGGTGGTGTCGATGAGAAGGAGCGAGCCCCCGTTGGCTTGGGTAAGTGCACCGGTTCCGAGTCCGCTGGCGGAAACCAGGGAAATGGTGCCGGCATTCAAAACAATCCCCCCGGAATAAGATCCGGTGCCGCCGAGAGTGAGCGTGCCGGCATCGTTTTTCGTGATGGCCCCGTCGCCACCAAGATTCGCGGTAATGGTCCCTGCGGAAATTTCGAACCCGCCGGTGGCGTTGATGGTGAAGGCTCCATCCAGCGTGCCTCCGTTCATCACCAGTTTGTTGATGGTTTGCGTGCCGTTGAGCGTGAGCTGGCCGCTGGAGATGGTGAGGGTCGAGTTCGAGGCCAGTCGGTTGTTTCCATCGATCCGGGTGGTTCCCGAGGCGACGGTGACATTTCCCGCCGCCAGGGTGCCGGCGAGTGTGCCGGAGTTGAAAACAAAACCGTTGGCCGCCGCCAAGCCGCCCGTGGTCGAGGTCAGCGTGCCGCCGTTGAGAATCACGGTGCCGACCGTATCGACGGCTCCCAGAACCGACATGGTGCCGCCGTTGAGGGTGACGCTCGCCGAGTTGGAGATCACATTCGAGCCCATCTGAAGAGTGCCTCCGTTGATGACGATGTCGCCCGCGGTGGCTCCTTGAAGGAAAAGCGTGCCGTTATTAAGGGTTGTCCCGCCCGTGTAGGTGTTCGTGCCATAGAGGCGGTAGGTGCTGGCACCGTCTTTGATCAGGCCGCCCGCACCAACGATGCTGTTTTGGTAAAAGGTGGCGGCCGTGTTGCTGGTGATGGTGAGGAACGCCCCCTCGCCGAGGGAAATGGTGCCGCCGTTGCTGGCACCGGCCTCGTAGGCCATGGCGATAGTGAGGTTTGACGAGATTTCAAAGCGCGCATTCTGGGCAATTCGCACAGTTCCGGAAGAGGCGAGGTTTCCTGTGGAATCCAGGCGAAGGGTTCCACCATTGATCGTCGTCGTGCCCGTGTAGGTGTTGTTGCCACCGAGAGTGAGGGTGCCGATTCCGCTTTTAACAAGGGATCCGCTGGTGCCGAGGATTGCCCCGGAAAGTGTGGTGTTGGCGTTGTCGCCGCCGGTAGTGAGAGTGTAGTTGCCGATAGAGATGTCTCCCGCGCCGGAGAAGGAGGCAATGGTCTCCGATCCCCCGAGCTGGAACAAGGCCCCGGAGGAGATGGCTACAGTAGTAGAGTCCGCAAGGCTGTTCGCGACGCTCGTGGCAAGACGGCCGGCAAGGATCGAGGTCGCGCCCGTGTAGTCGTTTCCGGCGGCGAGGGTGAGATTGCCGGAGCCGGCTTTCGAAAATGAACCCGTGCCGGTGATGGCTCCGGAGAGCGTGTGGGTGCCGGTGCTGTCGAATGCCAAATGACCGGAGTTCGAAATCGACGCCGCCGCGAGCGCACCCGTGGATCCTCCGTTGCCGATCTGGAGCGTGCCGGCCGAAAGGGTCACGGCCCCGCTAAAGCTGTTGTCGCCTGCCAAAACGAGCGTTCCCGCGCCCGACTTGGAGAGGGTCGAACCCGCTCCGGCCAGGGCTGTGGCATAGGTGACATCGTTGCCGTTCGTATCGATCACAAACGCCTGGCCGCCTGCCGTGGAGAGTCGGGAGGAGAGGTCCGTGGAAATTCCGGTGCCGTATTGGAGCGTGCCGCCGCCGAAGGAGATCGTTCCCGCAGAGCCCAGCGCATTGGCGTGGTTCATTGCAAGCGTCCCGGAGTTCAAACCAACGCCACCGCTGAAGGAATTGTTCCCGGTGAGGCCGAGAGACCCGCTGCCGTTGAGCACGAACGCACCCGCTCCGGTGAGGGTTCCCGAGTAGGTGGCGCTTCCCGATTGGGCGACCGTGAGGGTCTGGCTTGAGGCGATGGAGGTTTGCCCCCCGCTCGCCCCGCCGCCTTGCAAGGACCCGATTGTTTCGCTGGCGGCGATGGAAAACACGACTCCGGCCGCGTTGGCCAAAATCACGGTGCCGGAATCGGAGATGGCCCCGCCGCCGGAGACGGCCAGCGTGCCTTGGGAAATGGTCGTGGTGCCGGTGCGGGAGTTGGCCCCTGAAAGGGTGAGGCTGCCCGCTCCGGTCTTTTCCAACTGCCCCGCCCCGCTCATCACCGAGGCGATGGTGAGGTTGTTCGACTGGGTGTCGATGCCCAGAGTGCCACTGGAGACCGAGATCGTCCGGTTAGCATGGAGCGTGGCCCCGTCGGCCGCCATCTGGAGCGTGGCCGTGTTTCCCGAGCCGGGTGAGACCGTGAGATTGCCCGAATCCGCACCCAACGAGGCATCGGAGTGGATTTGCAATGTTCCGGCCTGCAGGGTGGTTCCGCCGCCATAGGAGTTTGCCCCCCCGAGAATCAAGGTGCCGTTGCCCGACTTGTTGAGGCCCGCACCGGCTCCGGCCAGCGAGGCGTTGATCGTGACGGTTCCTGAATCGGCGGAGACCGAGACGGCCAGTGCGCTGGTCGAGTTGATCGTGAGCGTATTGCCGCCCGCGATGGAGACTCCGTCGCGCTGGATGGTCAGGGTTTTGATGGTGGTGTCGCCCCCGAGACTGGTGCCCAGGTTGTCCAAGCTCGAGGACGAGAAGACCACATCGGAGCCGCCGCCCGGCACGGAACCGCCACTCCAGTTGGTTCCCACATTCCACAACCCGCTCGTGGAACCCGTCCAGGTGATCGTGGAGCTGCTAGCCACCGCGCTGAGCGTGAGAGCGGTGGCGTTGCTGGAAAGGTTGAAGGTGAATCCCGACTGCGCGACGCCGGTGAAGACCTCGTCGAGCACCCAGGTGCCGTTCAAGCCATCGGCCGCGCTCAGAAGAGTCCAAGTGGCAGGCGAGGCGATCTCGGAAAGGAAATTGAGCTTCACGGTGTTTGTTCCCGAGAGCGTGGCGGACCCGCTGGAGAGCGTGAGGCGGTCCGAAGTGGTGCCGATATCGAAAGCCAACGCGCCGTCGGCCATGGAGAGATCGCCCGTATCGAGCGTGAGGGTGCGGGCGGTGCCATCCGTGAGACTGATTGTGGCATTCGAGGCGGACAACTCCGTAAGGGACGAGGAGAGGGCTTCAGCCCCGGAGAACTTCAGGATGCCGGATGTGGCGGAAACCGTGCCGGTGTTGGTGTTGGATCCCGAGAGAATCACGGCGAGGGCACCGCTTTGCACGAGGGCCCCCGCCCCGGAAAAGTTATTCGACACTGTGAAGTCGGAGGTGTGGTCGAAATGCACCGCCGCTCCGGAAGACACCGAGACGCCACCGGAACCAAAAACGCCGGAGCCTGCGAGGGATATCGTTCCAGCGGAAACGGTCGTGGAACCGGAGTAGGTGTTCGCTCCGCCCAGCACGAGAGTGCCCGCGCCGGTTTTCACGAGGGTGCCTCCCGAACTGGAAAGGGCCGAGGCGAAGGTGACCGTGTTGCCGTAGGTATCGATCACCACCGCCTGCCCCGCCCCGGAGGAAACGCGCGACGAGAGATCCGTGGTGATGCCGCTCCCGTATTGGAGCGTGCCGCCGCCGAACGAGATTGTGCCGCTGCTGCCAAGAGCGGTCGCATTTCCCAAAACCAAAATGCCGCCATTGAGTGCCGAGCCCCCCGTGTAGGTATTCGCGGCGGAGAGGGTCACATTCCCAGTGGTAGTTTTCAAAAGGGTGTTGTTTCCGTCCAGGATGGCGGAAACCGTTCCGCTGCGGATGTCAAAGCTGCTGCCGTTGTTGGTGAGCGTGCCGTTCGTGAGGGTGCCGGAAGTGAGCGGGCCGAGTGTGGTCGTGATCGATTTGCCGCCCAGATTGGCCGTGCCGCCGGAGATCGTCAGGTTGCCCGAGCCAAGCTGCCCGGTTCCCGAGAGGAGAATCGTGCCGGCGCTCACCACCGTGTCGCCGGTGTAGGTATTCACAGACCCGATCGTGAGGGTTCCTCCCACACTATCCTGGACCAACGATCCCGAGCCGCTAACCACGACGCCGAGGGTTCGGTTGCCAGAGCCGACTTTGTAAACCAACGAGCCGTTGTTCACGATTCCGCTTATGGAATCGATCGAGCCGGCATCCGAGCCATTGCCGATTTGCAGCGTGCCGGCGTTGATGGTTGTGGTGCGATTGTAGGTGTTCGTGCCCAGCAAGGCCAATGTGCCTTCCCCATCCTTGATCAGCCATCCGTTGCTGATCACGCCGGAGACGATTCCATCCACGGCCGCCGAGCCGTTTTGTGCGATGATCGTGCGGTTGCCGTTATTGAGATTGATGCTGTTCTGGAAGTCGATTGTGCCTGCCGAATCGGGTGAGCCGAGGATCAATGCGCCGCTACGGTTCGTGTTGCTGAAAAATCCTCCGTTCTCCCAAGTCAGTGTGGAGGGCGTGACTTGGTTTCCAAGATTCACCGAGGCTGTTCCACTTGTGGCAGCAAATCCGGCATTGTTGACCATGTCGGCATCGGTCATTCCCAGCGTGACATTTCCGCTGCCGACTGTGGCGCTCAAGTTTCTTGTGAAGCTCATTCCGTCGGCCAATTCCAGCACCGCATTTGCAAGTTGCCCTGTATTAACATACACCGAGGAGGCCGCCGTCCCTATCACGACAGAACCCGATCCCAAGGCTCCGCTGTTTTCCACGCGCAGCGTCCCTCCATGGATTCGCGTTGGTCCCGTGTAGGAATTCGACGCATTCGAAAGCACGAGAGTGCCGGTGCCCATTTTGTAGATTTCCGTGTGGTCGTCTCCCCCGTCCGCATTTTGAAGAACCCCCGAAATGATCGTGCGCCCGGAACCCGCGAATTCGATAAGCCCAGTCATCGTGGCCGTGCCGCAGGCGGAGGCCGCCCCCTGCACCGTTCCGGCCAGCGTCACATCCGCCGTGGCGTCGTTCACAAAGACATAATTGTTCCCACCGACTTGGTTGCCCTTGACCGTGCCAGTGATCGTGATCGCCTGATCGCCCACGATCTGGTTGGCCAAGCCCACCCCGTTTGTCAGCGACACATTGTTGGAGATCGTGGCGGCGCGTCCTGCGGCGGCCAAGGCCCCTCCGGCAAAGGTCAATGTGCCGGTGCCCAAAGCCGAGCTTTGGAGCGCGTCGGTCTCCTTGGCCAGAACCAGTGTGCCCGCTGTGAGCGTGATTCCGGCGCTAAACGCCGTGTTGTTCCCCGATCCCGTCAATGCCAGCACCCCCACGCCGGATTTGTTAATTGCGGTGGCACCTGTCAGGGCTCCAGCGATTTCCATGTCGTAGGCTCCCACTGCCCCCTTGTCCACCGCCAAAGCTCCCCCACTGGAATAGTTGCCTGTGATTTTCAATAATCCCTCACCGCTTTTAGATCCGATGCCGCCCGTGAAATTAGCCGACACCGTGAGCGTGTCCGAATTGATGTAAATATATGTTCCCCCGTTTGCTATGAAACTTCCCGTGCCGGAGATCGTATAGTCATACCCGTTGCCATTGTAAATGAAGCCCCGGGCATTGTTCGGCGAAAGGTTGTTCGAACCCAGCGCCAAGCTCTGACCTGCTCCCGTAGCGTTGATCCTCAATGTATTGAAACTTTTGGCACCCGTAAGTGTCGCCGAACCGCTGAGATCCACATTGGCCGTTGCTGTCGAACTGTTGATGTCCGTCGTAGTGAACGACGCAAGGGATTGCACCCCCAGCTCCACTCCGTCGTCCACCGTGGAGTTGTAGGTGGCGAAATTCGCTCCACCGCCGACGCTTTCATCCTTGACGATACCGTAGCGTATCACGCCATTGCTGAGCGTGGGATCGGTAGTAAAAATGACTCGGCTTCCAGCCGCACCGCTCGCGCCCAATGTTTGCCCGTTGGCCACCAGAAACTCGAGGCTCCCAGGAGTGTTGCCGGTGTTGGCGCCATTGTTGACCTGCAGTGAGGAAAAGGTCAGGCGGGCCGATTGCCCATCCCCGGCCAAGACGCGGATAAGGCCATTCGCAGAGGTTTGGGCCAAATTCAGGATTCCGAAGGTCTCGCTGGAGGCCGCAGAGTCGTTGCCTCGGAATTCCAGTAAGCCGCGCTGCAAGAACTGCACCTTGTTCGCATCCGTCACGCGGTTGGTCAGATTCGTCACAGTATTATCCAGAATCAACGCGGCATTCGAGGAATCTGCGGCAATTCCAAATCCGCCCGCATTGGATCGGAACCCGAATTTGCTCTGACCGCCAATCTGGACCACACTGCCGGAATTCCCAAGGCTCATGGCTCCACTTCCCGAGAGGATCAAGGCCCCGACGCGAATTTCCTGGGTTCCAGAGGAGTTGCTCGTGAAGGTGTTTGTGAAGGTCACATTTGAGGTGTTGTATTTCATCAACGGCGCGGCCTGCGCTCCGTTGGCAATGGTGCCGTTGAAGAACAAATCCCCCGACCCTGTTCCGTAGAGCCCAAAACCGTAGTCGCCGGTGGTGGTCAAGTTGGTATTGACAGTGAACGAGCCTGAACCCAACTGGATCGGTCCGCTGGTTTTGATCGTCTGACCCGTGCCCCAGGTCACAGTCTGGGCGTTCGACGAGGAAAGAGAGTAATTTCCGCCATAGAGGTAGGCACCGGAGATGTTGAAGGATGCGGTTGTAAGATCCAAATCACGGTTGATGCCACTCGCATCGAGGATGAAGTTGTTGCTGCTCGAGGGTGCCGTTCCACCCGACCAGTTGCTGCCGACCGTGAAATTCGAGCTCGTCGCACCGGTCCAGGTGAACCGCGTGATCTGGGCCTCAGCGCCCTGGTAGAGCGCGAAGAAGGCCAGAAGGCCAGTCAGTGCCTTCATTCGAGCCTGGGCCGTTCGGGAGAATTTTCTCGATAAGAGAGTGGGGCGCATATGGGGGAAGCGGGGATATGGAAAATGAAATAGATATCTATTGAAAAGGCAAGAGGAAAAAGTCACGTTTTGTGGAAGTAGCCGACTACCGGACTCGCGCATACAAATAAATGTCTAGATTACAGGATTGTCACATTCGTGCGCTTAAAACCCAAGGGGAAGGAGGCGGGGCGCGGTGATTTTTTTCCAGATCGCGGGAGGAATCGCACTGACGATTTTCGGGGTGCGGTTTTTGCGGAAGGGATTCGAGAGGCTGTTCGGCGGCCGGTTTGTGGCCTGGCTCTCTAGGCTGACCGAGCGGCGCTGGAAGGCGTGGGGCGCGGGAGTGGTGGTCGGGACGCTGGCGCCCTCGTCAACGGCGATTTCGCTGGTGACGATGCAAATGATGAACGCTGGGCAGTTCACGGCGGAGCGCATGTTCGCCCTTCTGCTCGGAGCAAACATGGGGATCACGGTGACGGTGCAGTTGATGGCCTTCCGGCTTCAGGACTGGGCCGGGGCGTTCCTGTTGGCGGGCGTCCTAGGGTTTCAATTCCTGAAACGAGAGACGCTGCGCGGGATCGGGCAGTGCCTGCTGGCGCTGGGGATGGTTTTTCTAGCGATGGGGCTGATCGGACAGGGCGCGGCAGCGATGAACGAAATGCCGGAAATGCGCGAATGGGCGCGGCTTTTCGAGGGGCACCCGCTGCTGGTATTCCTGATCGTGGCGGTCTTCACAGTGTGCGTGCAAAGCTCGACGGCGAGCATCGGCTTCGCGCTGGGGCTGAGTTCCGGCGGACTGTTCGGCGCGGAGATGCTGGTGCCGTGGGTGCTCGGGGCGAATGTGGGTATCGGCCTCACGGCCCTGGGCGCGGGTTGGGCTACATTGGAGGGCCGCCGTCTGGCCTGTGCCAACCTCGCCGCAAAAGTCGCGCTGGCCCTGCCGCTCATCCTTTTTGCCGAGGCTCCGCAGATGGTGTTCGATTGGCTGCCGGGATCACCGATGCGGGAGATCGCAAATTTCCACACGGCCTTCAACCTCGCGGCGGGCCTGATTTTTGTGCCGCTTGCCGGTCCCCTCACCCGCCTGATGCGCTGGATGATCGTTCCGACTGCCACGGCCGAGGGCCTGCCGGCCACTGAATCCCACCTCGATCCGGGCGCGCTGGAAAGCCCCTCGCTGGCACTAACGAATGCCGCCCGCGAAACGCTAGGCATGGCGGACAGCGTGCGGCGCATGCTGGAGTATTTCTGGAAAGGGTATGAAGGGAACAATCCTCAGCTCATCGAGCAAGTCCGGCGCGAGGACGACCGAGTGGATCGGTTCTACCGGGAGATCAAGGACTACCTGAGCCGCGTGCGCGAGGGCCTGGCACCGGAGGAGGCGCAGTGGCACTTCGCCATCATGACCTTCTCGAACGACCTCGAAAGCGCCGGGGACATCGTGGATAAAAACCTCTGCGACATGTTCCAGAAACAGCGCGCCGAGGGGGCGCGGCTTTCGCCGGAGGACCACGCCACCGTGGAGGAGCTTTATGGAAAGGTGATGACCCGTTTCGCCACGGCCCAGGGCCTGCTGGCCAACCGCGGAGGCAAGGGCATCCGGGAGTTCCTAGAGGGCAAGGAGGCCCTCAACCGCTGGTGCCGCGAGGCGGAGAAACACCACTACGAGCGGTTGCGCCACGCCGAACCGGCCGCGATCGCCTCCAGCGCCTACTTCCTCGACCTCATGGACAGCCTGCGTCGCTTCAACAGCCACATCACCTCGATCGGCTACGCGTTCCGCTCCCAAGTCCCCCGCCGCCGTCCGCGCTGGGCCGGGGCCTCGTCGGGATCGACCATGGAGGGGAGGAATTGACCCGTTGCCAAGGGGAGAAGTTTTGACAAAATTTACAGAATTAACGGAATTGGGTTTCCCAGAATCGCAAGTTCTGTCCCTTGGATTTTGGAAATTCCGTTCATTTTGTCCAAAAAAATCCGTTCTCGCTTTGAACCTATGATCCACTTCCTGATTCGATCCCTCATTTTTTCGGCTTCTGTCCTGCAGGTTTGCGCAGCGGAGACTCGGGGAACGCAGGCCACCGACCGAGCGTCGAATTACTCTACGGCAAGGACCGGGGCGGAGGCCTGGAAAAATAACACCAATCGGGCGGATACGCTCTTCGGCGTTTGGGAGCTCTCGTCGACACCCAACGGCGGAAAGGCGCGCCACTTTATCGGCGATTCCTCCCTTTCCGGCGGGGACATCAACGCCGAGGGCCGATCCTTCGCCCTGCAAGCCCACCCGGCGCTGAATCCCGTTCCTACTGCGTGGGCGATCCGTAAATTCGCCCAACCGACCCTTCGCACCGGGGATTCTCTTTCCTTCCGGGTGTCGGTGAACCTTCGCAATGGCTCGAAGGGGTTCTCCCTTCGGAATCCGGCTGGAGAGGAGCTTTGGAGCTTCCTCGTGGGATGCGACGACCAAGGCCGGGAGGGTTACCACATCCAAAACGGCTCCGCGGGAATCCCCTTCGCCGGCGGAGAACCTCTGGGAGGCTACGATGCCAACAGCATTTTCCACTTCGTCTTCACCCAACATTCCAGGCGGTTGAATTGGACGGTCCGGCGGGAGGGCGGCATCGCCTCGAGCCTGCAAGGAAGCCTCCCCGTGGACTCCGGAACGGTTGCAGATGTGCGGTTTTTCGTTTCGGGAACGGAATCGGGCGGGACCGAGGAGCAGCGCGCCGCGAACACGCTTTATTTCAATGAAATCACTTTCTCCAGCGAGTCACGCGGCGACGCCCCGCTCACGATCGGCGAGCGCCGTTATCCAGGGTTGGAGCCCTCCCCCATCCTGCATTTCGAGGACGAGTTTGCCGAATCGGTGGGCCTGCGCACCAGCGTGGACAAGTTTGCAAAGAGCCATCCCCTAGTCAAAAATCCCGAGGGCGTCTGGGAAATCGACATCCGGCCGCTCGGCCTCGCGCCGGGGCATCACCGTTTCAAATTCGACCTCGATGGAAATCCGGAGGCCGGGGAGAACCGGCACCTGTTCATCGACTCGAGCGGGCACCTCGCGAAGCCGCGTGCCGTCTATCTCGAGTGGATCGACGATCCCACGACGACCATGCTCGTGAATTGGCACAATTACGATCCGAACGGTAAAACCCTGCGATACCGGCGCGCGGAAGGCGAGGCGGAGTGGATTTCCTCGACAGCCTCGACACGCCCCTTCCCCTTCACCGGGCGATTGGTTCACCGGGTTGAGATCAAGGGGCTCGAGCCGGCGACGGAATACGAATTCCAAGTGGACGGCTACGAGGAGACTTTCCGGTTCCGAACCATGCCGAAAACCCTGGTGCGTCCTTTTGTTTTCGGCGTCGGCGGCGATGTGGACACCGGCGCGGTGGAGGATGCCATGACCGCCGCAATCGCCTCCAAGAATCCCGAGTTCCTCGCCGTGATCGGGGATTTGGCTTACGACGACGGGAAGGCCTCCAATTTCTGGAAATGCTATCGGTTTTTCGACTCATGGTTCGCCAATGCGCGCACTACCGACGGCCGCTTGATTCCGATTATCGCGGGGCTTGGCAACCACGAAGTCCGGCGAGGCCTCGCAGCGAACCACCCAGATTTCGAGGACACGCCTGAATGGAGATTGCGCCAAGCGCCGTATTTCCACCGTTGCTTTGGCTTTTCAGGCCACGGGGTGGTCGATTTCGGAGACTACCTTTCTCTTTTGGTGCTGGATAGCGGCCACGCCCGGATCCTAGCCGATCAAACACAATGGCTCACATCCGCCCTAGAAAGCCGGCGCGAGCGACCCCATGTGATTCCGGCCTACCACGTGCCGGCCTACCCGTCCTTCCGGCCGTTTGAGGATCCCACAGCCACGAGGGTTCGCGAGCATTGGGTGCCGATCTTTGAGCAAGCGGGCGTGAAGATGGCCTTCGAGCACCACGACCACACCTTCTCGCGAACCAAGCCGCTTCTGGGCGGAGTCGAGCACCCGGACGGCATCCGCTACTTCGGCGACGGGCTATGGGGCATCGGCTCGCGGCCACCGGATCCCGCCCGATGGTATTTGGAGGCCGCAAACCAGAAACACCATGTGCATCTCGTGACCCTCACCCCGACGGAACGCTCTGTGGAAGCTGTGGATGTAAACGGCGAGTTTTTCGGAGGCCGCATCGGACAAGCCGTCCAGCCCGTAAAAAGGGGGAATGAACCGAAAGGCTCCGGGGCTTCAGAGGGATTGACCACAGAGGGAGGGGCGCAAAAGCGTTAGAAAGCCTTGGGAAAGCAACGAAAGGGCCGAATCACCAATCCTCACAATTACTTGCCTAATTCGTCGGTTCACTGATCAAATTCATCAGTCCACCGACGATTTTCATCAGCCGCCAGACTAGGGAATTCCGACATTCAATCGGAGGAAGCGCTAGGGCACAAGCAGACCCTCCGAGTCGGGTCCTCGACCGTCTGAGTTTGTCCAACCGATACGGGCTCGTAATCGATGGGCACCCATTTCAAGAGTTTCGAAGAGCCCTCGACCGTGTAAACGACTTGGGCGCAGGCGCGGAGGAACGAGATAGCTAGGCGGCGCTGCGGGCCCTGGTTTTTCAAAAACACCCGAGGAAGAATTCCGGGGTCGGGAACGAGGGGATTCCCGCCCAGCGCGTATTCCAAGAGGTTAGGCACCCCGTTGGCGTCGGAATCCGACGAAGGGCTATTGCCTTTTCCGTTCCATTCGAAATCGTAAGCCAAAGATTCGTAGCCCGAGGAGGCCGGGCCGATGGCAAGGTCTTTGGTGGAGGCAAAGTTCTGCAATGACATGATTATAAAATCACTTGGATAACTTTTGCCCAGAAGGAATCATCTTGGCACCGACACCACCGAGTAAGAAGTCGCGAGCAAACCCTCGATCAAAACTATGCGAAGGCTTTTCCGAGAGTCGCCCATGATATGCGGTGTCCGCAAGAATTCAGCCTCCACCACAGAGATTCTTCAGACATGCTAGGCTGCGGGCGACGCACTCGAAGGGGTCGGACTCGCAGACATCCTGCTCGACGATGAACCACTCGCATCCCGAATTCTCTGCGGCCCGGAGGATTCCCGGGAGGTCGAGGTTGCCGCGCCCAGCCTCGGCGAAGCGGCGTTCTCCGGTGGATGTGACGGCGTAGTCCTTCACATGCAAAAGAGGAACACGGCCGGTGAGCTTGCGGCACCATGCAGCCGGATCGGCCCCGCCGGCCTGGACCCAGTGGATGTCGAGTTCGGCGGAGAGGTCGAGGGAATCGACCTGGGCGAAGATTTCCTCCAGCACGCAAGACGGGCCGGACCGGTAAAACTCGTGCGCGTGGTTGTGGTAGCAGAGCGCAAGGCCGGATTCGCGCATCCGCGCTCCAGCCCGTGCAAGAGCCCCCGCCAAGCGTTCGGCCTCGCCGGGCCTGGAAAAATCCAGCCCCTCCGGAAAGGGGTAGACGACGAACCGCACACCGAGCCCCAGCGCGCGATCAATCACGGCTCCGGTGTTTCCGAGGATTTCGGCCGGAGCCTCATGGCTCGAGCAAATCAACAGGCCCGCGTTCGCCACCAGCGCCGCAGTTTCGGAAGGGCCAAGGCCAGCGGATCCCGCCAATTCGATGGCGGGAAACCCGATATCTCGCACGCGTTCGAGGGTGCGGGCCAGATCGTCGGGGGTGCGGGTGAAATTCCGTAGGGTGTAGAGTTGAAGAGCGATTCGGGAGTGGTCCATGGGATTATTGGTATTTGGCCGGGAGGGCGCGGTTGAGTTTCGCACTGCGCACGGCGAGATCGATGATGTGGATCGGACGGCGGGCCCACTCCGGTGTGATCACCAGCTTAGTTCCCTTGGTCAAATGAGCGGCGATATTTTCGTAATACGAGTCCCAAGTGGTCGGGGCATGCGAGCCCTGCTCGATCTCGAGGGTGGATCCGATGCGGCGGTGGATTTCATAATGCTGCCAATCCTTGACGAGGTAGTTGCCCTCGGTGCCCACGATCTCGAGGAAGCCGGGTTTCGGATTGGATTCGAGTTGGGAGATGTTCAGCGAAACCCACGCCCCGTTTCGGAACCGGACAATGGCAGCAGCCTCGTCCTCGTTTGCGTCTTTTTTCCAAACCGTCCCAGGCCCCCAATAGCCTGATTTCGCGTGACCAGAGACCTCCAAGATCTCCGAGTCGATCAGCTGCAAGGCGTATTCCAGCAAATGAACGCCCCAATCGTAAAGGATGCCGCCGGAGATGGAGCGACTCGTCCGCCACCAATCGCCCGGCTTTGAGCGCGAACCCCAACGCGCCTCGATGCGGACGATCTCCCCGATCGCCTTACGCCTCTTGATTTCCTCGACGGCCCGGAGAATATGTCCATCCCAGTGGCGATTGTGGTAGGCCGAGAGGAGCACTCCGGAGGCCTTCGCGGCGGCGATCATCGCATCGCATTCGTCCGTGGTGATCGCCAGGGGCTTTTCGCACACGACATGGCAACCGGCGCGCAGACATTGAATGGCCAGCTTGGCGTGGGTGTTGTGGGGAGTGATCACCGTCACGAGATCCACGGCGGATTCGCGAAGCATCCGGGAGAGGTCGGTGTAGGTCTGGATGCCGGGAAAATCCGAGTGGGCCGCCTTGAGGCGCTCCGGATCGATTTCGCAGACGGCCGCCGGCGTCATCCCGGCGCGGGACATTTCCTGGAGGTGGGAACGGCCCATGTTGAAAGCCCCTCCGTAGCCAACAACGCCAACTCGAATGTCGAAGGCTTTTTGAAAACGCTTCGCGGCGCGGGCAGGCGATGATTTATGGACATTTCTGGCAGGCTTGAGGAGATCGGTGCCGACTTGCAAACGGGGGGATGAATGTGCTTTGGTGCTTTTCACAAGCCGATTCGTAGCATTCGAGGCCTTCCGGTTCCATGGACGCTCATTTCAAAAACCTGCAATTTCCGATCAGCAACTGGCACCGCAAAACCGACGAACCGGGCGGTCTGCTGCCTTTGCGCGCGTTCGGGTTTCTCAGGCAAAAACAGGGCTGGGTGCGGGAGGCCTTCGACACAGTGAATTTTTCCCTGATCCTTAGCGGCGGCGGCACCTACATCCGGCGCTCGACCGCCCACCAGATCGAGGCACCCTGCGTGGCGGTCCAGATGCCCGGGGAATTCCTGGAATACGGCCCCGATGGTGCGCACGAATCCTGGATAGAACTCTACCTCGTCTATCCCCGCAAACTGGTCCCGCTCCTCGCCAAAAGCGGCCTACTGGAGGTCGGCTCGCCGGTTTGGAAAATGGAAAATCCCGCCGCCGTCCGTGACCACTTGGAGGCCCTTGCTACGTGCGCGAATTCAAACGATGCCGCGGCGCGAATCGACCGGATCGCCGAGCGCCTCGTTCTTGAAACCCGCCTCCGACCCGCCCCCGCGCTGGAGGACCACAGCGCGTTGCGAGGCATCCTCGAGGAAATCCGACGGAATTGGAGGACGCCGCCGGACCTCGACCGTCTGGCGGCCACCCACGGCTTCTCGGTCTCGACACTGAAGCGCCGGTGGGCCTCCGTCGTGGGTGTTCCCCCGGCCCGATACGCCCTGCGGCTGCGAATCGGAGAGGGCTCCCGGTTGCTCGCGCAAACGGCGGAACCGATCTCCGGGATCGCGCACCAGTGCGGTTTCGAGGATGAATTTTACTTCACCAAGGCGTTTCGGCGAATCCATGGCATTCCCCCGCGGGAATACCGGAAATCCGTCCGAAAACATCAATCCCCCGGGGGCGTTTGACTTACCGGCTCCCCACGGCAGATTCTTTCTCGACGACTTTCGGAACAATCAAAAAAAATTGACAGGAGGAAAAAGACTAATCTAGTTTTCTAAGCAAGCGTCATCCTTGTGAAAATATCCCTCCTCCTGACGGTTTCCCTTCTTGCCATGCCCCTTTTTACTGCGAAGGCCATGGTCTTGCTCAACGATCAATTCACCACAAACGGCAGCATTAGCACCGCCACGACCCAAGGCCTCCCCACCAGCGCCCGGTGGTATAATGGAGGACTCACGGCGGATGCGAATGTCACCTCGGGAACCCTCGTCTTTGGAAATATCACAACATCGTCCACTCGTGGAGGCGTGGCCTATTTCACTTCCAGCGGCAATTACGCGACCCTCTCCAACCCGGGTGACTATGTGAAGCTCTCTTTTTCCTACTCCTATGGGGCCACAGACACGGATTCGAATGCCTTCCGTTTTGGTCTTTATTCCTCCAATGGATCTCGACTCACAACTGACAACTCCGGCTTCAACAATGCGGCGGTGAGTCCATGGTATGGATACAATGTTGGCTCCACTTTCGGGACTGTCGCGAGCACACGGTATTTTATCTATGACCGGACCTCCGGAGCGAATAACCTGGTCGGCGTTGGCAACGCCCAACTCGGAACGGGCATCATCCCCTCCTACTCCTCAACGGCCAACACCACCTACTCCGCTAGCCTTACCCTCACAAAAACCGAAGCCGGAGTCAGCGCTGAGTCCGTGATCAACGGTCTCTCACTTGTCCGCGAGGATACCGCATCGCCCCACACGAACTTTGACACGCTGACAATCATGACCAGCGCCGACACGGTTCAGTCCCTAACAGTTTCCAATGTGTTGCTGGAGTATTATGCGATCCCCGAGCCCCGCACTTGGGCGTTGCTCGGACTGGGCGCGCTGATCCTTGGCGGCATGGCGCGCCGTCGCCGCTCTTGACATCCCAATTTTCGATCCGCTCTCCCCTCAAAACACATCAAGTTCCTTGATTCCTTAATGAATAAAAACGCCTTCCTCGTGATTGCCCCGATGGTTCTGGCCATTCCGCTTTCCACTCCATCCCGGGCGGAGGTGGTCTGGTCCGGTCCCAACCAACCCGATTCCAGCACCCTGGCGCTTTTCCATTTCGACGAGTCCGGCCCGAGAGTGCTCGACAGCAGCCAGCGCGGCTACGAGCTGCCCCTGGGCAACGAATCGTCCCGTTCTCCAGATGCCCCCCAATGGTCGACCTCGCCCGAGGGACGCTACCTGACTCCGACGGGGGACAAGGACACCGGAACAACCGGAATCACGGAAACCCTGGAAATCCCCGATGTGGACTTCAACCAAGGGCTCACAATCAGCTTCTGGTATCAACCTCGGCCTGACGAACCCCAGTCGGGAGAACTTTTTCAAATGGAGGGGCCGCGGGTGCGTGTGACAACAGACGATTTCGGGCCCGGCGCGAACGGTCGGATTCGCCTGATTGCCCCTGGCTGCACCGAGGATTCCCCCTCCATCCTGGCTGATTCCGGTGCGGAACCGCGCTGGCGCCATGTCGCCGTGGTCTACGATCCCCTGGACGCAAACGCTTCAAACGGGGGAAAGTGGACGCTTTTCCTTGATGGGACCGAGGTCGGAGCCTCGGAGGATCCCGACGACCTCTCGCAAGATACGAACCTCCGAGTTCGCATCGGCGGGAACGTTTGGAACAATGCTCCGCTCCAAGGTGTGGACCTCGACGAATTTCTCGTCGCCAACAAGGTCATCACCGACTTCGAAAACCCCGCGCGATAGTTCCCGGCGGGGAAGGGAAGCGGTCCGGGGAATCGCCCTGGCAGAACATTATGAAAACACGCTTTTTTTCAACCTGCGGGGCCGTCTTGTTTTTATGCGGCACCGCGCTCGCGGCGGCCCCAGTGGAACCCCTGACCGTTCCGGTGCAGGAGATCGAGGGCCACAAAATCCTCGATCTGCGCGGGGCGATGAACTTGTCCTGCTTCGACGATGGCGTCGCGGGCAACAAGGCGGGCGGCTGGACGGACGAGGGCTTCAACGATTTCCATGTCTGGCCGGAGCTGGAGTTCGGGGCGCGAAAGCACTTCGGATATTTCTTCGATTTCGTGGATCCGTCGGAAAACGGCGGGCGCAATTTGGTGATGACCGGCACGGAGGCGTGCTGGCCGGAGCTGCCGCGGAATTTCGCGCTCGAGTTCGCCCCTGTAACGGCGGAGTTCGTTTTTTTCGTCCACTCGGAGGGACGCGTCAGTGACAAGGCGGAGACGGCGGGCGAGCTGACGATCGGCTATGCCGACGGCTCGTCGGAGAAGGTGGCTCTGCGCTTTGGCAAGGAGGCCGCCAACTGGTGGCAAAGCCCTTGGTGGGCCAACTATGAGGAGCTTCTCCCCGAGGCCCCCGAGGCGTTGAAAAACTCCGGCTTCAACGAGAAAAAATACCAGGAGGCGGGCGGCACGGATTTCCAGGGCGCCATGCTCAAATACACACGCGCCGTTCGCTGGCCGGTGGTCCGGGGCATCAATTCCTTCAGCGCGAGCTGGAACATCCCCGCCGTCTTTTGGGCGCTGCGCTGGGAAAACCCGCACCCCGAAAAGCCGATCGCCTCGATCCGTTTCGAAGGCAGCGGCGACTCGCTTTTCGCGCTGGCGGCGGTGACGCTCGGCGATACGGATTTTTCCCTAGACCGCCAAACGCTCGGAGCCCTGGCCCCGCCCACCGCCGCCCCGGCCGACTATTTCGACCGACTTAAAGCGGGCAAACGCGACGCCCTGCTGCCTGTGTGGATGGAGCTGCCCTGGATGAAGGGCCTCAAGAGCCTCCGCATCCGCTCGAACAAAATCGTCACCGCGCGCGTGGACCAGCTGGCGGATTTCCTCAAATTGAAGGATCCCGAATGCTTCCGCGTGACCAGCCCCGACGATCCCGATTTCAAGGAACCGGTGAAGCCCACCGGGATTTCCCGGTTTTCTCGGGCCTCGAATTACAAGGAGCCCGAGGTGTTCGTGCACCACTTCCTCCACCTCGAGTTGCCCAAAGCCTTCAAGCCCGGCAAGCGTTACGAACTCGAACTCGTCGGAGGAATCCTCCCGGCCGGGGAAAAGGTCGTGAGCAAAATGCCCTTCTCGCTGGAGGAAACGCCGAACCCGAGCTTCAAGGTGAATCAGGTGGGATACAGCGGAACGGCGGGCATGAAGCTCGCCTACCTTTCGTCCTATCTGGGCGACGGCGTGCCGGTGGATCTTTCCGGTTTCAGGAAGTTCGAAATCCGCGACGCGAAGTCGGGCAAAAGCGTTTTCACCGGGGACATCCAGCTGCATGTCGAGAGTGACGAGCAGGGACTGGACAAGCTCTACACGCTGGATTTGTCGGACTTCAAAAAAGAGGGACGGTTTTACCTCTGGGTGGATGGCCTCGGGCGTTCGTTCGATTTCCTCAACGGCCACGCCGCCGCCGAGCGGATGTATGACCTCGGCCACACGGGCCTGCTTTTCCAGCGCTCGGGCTTCGAAATGGACGAATCACTCGGCGGAAAATGGACGCGACCGTTGGCCCACGACAAAATTTTTGTGACGAAAGAAAACCTCACCCACCCGTCGATGCGGGACGGCAAGGTCGATCCCAAAGATCCGGAGTCGCCGTATTTCGTGCCGGAAGGACCGAGGAAAATCCACGGCGGCCACTACGACGCGGGCGACTTCGACCTGCGGCCGATGCACATCAATGTGCCCGAATTCCTGATGTCCCTCTACGAGGCTTTCCCGCAAAAATTCCGCGACGGGCAGGTCAACATTCCCGAAAAGAAAAACAAGATTCCCGACATCCTCGACGAGGCCGCGTGGAACCTGCGCTCGTTGGAATATATCCAAGACTACGCCACCGAAATCCGGGGGCTGAAGGGCGGCGTGGCCCCGGGAATGGAAACCTACATCCATCCCGGATTCCAAGAGGGCATGGGGCGAGACCCCTACCCCTACTTCATGCGAAAAGTCAGCGGCTATTTTTCGTTCAGCGCCGCAGCGGTCTTCGCGCAGGCCGCCCGCGTGTTCCAACCGTTCGATCCCGAGCGCGCCAAAAACTACCTCCAGCGCGCCCGCGACGCCTACGCCTACGCGGTGGCCCACCCCGACGAGCCGCAACCGATCTATTCGGTGGGTGGCAGCGGGCCCGATCAGGGGGAAGGATGGAACGTCCGACAACTGGAATCCGCGCAGTGCTGGGCGGCCGGGCAACTCTACGCCACCACGGGCGAACAACCGTTTTTCGAGGAGTTCCAAAAGCGCGCCAAGAATTCGACGGATATTTTGGCCGGCGCGGTCTCCAAATGGGGCGTTCTCTGGGGCGTCCTCGGCACCGGAAAATTCGACGGCGACCAGGCGCTTTACGACACCTTGAAAAAACAACTCCTCGAAGCGGCCGACAAGGGCGTGGCCCTGATCGAGGAGCGAGGAACGAAAGGCTACCGCGCCTCCGCCTCCAAAGGCGGTGGCTGGGGCGGCACCTCGGCCGTGGTGAAAAACATCGAGGCGGTCACGCGCGCGTATCTCCTCACCAAAGACCAAAAGTATCTCGACGCCATCGCCACCAGCGTGGACTTCACACTCGGCATGAACCCTTCGGAAATGAGCTGGATGACCGGCGCGGGCACCGACTATCCGATGGATCCGCTCAATGCCAACTGCCTCAGCGACGAGGTTGAGGAACCCTCGCCCGGCATCCTGATTTACGGCCCGACCAACTACTACAAGGACAACAAGAGCGCGCTCTACCCAGACAAGGAAAAGATGGGCTTCTACCGACGCGTGGTGGACACTCACGGCTTCCCGGCGGGATGCGAATACACAGTCTGGGAAACCCAGGCCCCATTCCTCTTCGCGGTGGGAACCCTGCTGCCCGATCGATAATAAAACAACGAGCAGCTGGTTTGGCCACACGACACAGAGAGCACAAAGAAGGAATTTGGGAGGCCCGAATCTTCATTCGGAGACCGCTGATCAAAAGCTCGCGTTGCTTTTGGAATGTTGGGGTGACGGGTGGGCGAGCACAAAAGGGTCTCGGGGATCACGCCCGCCTTCGGGCGTTCCGCCACACGCCCTCGCGGGGCGATTTGAAAAAATGCGGCCGCAGGCCGGTGGTCCCACACCATGACGGGCAAACTCCCCGAGGCCGGACGGCACTTCGCGCCTGAGGCTTGGGCGCCGACGTAGCACTGCCCTCCAGGGGGTTTCCGAAAGGCGCTGCCGCGCCGTTTGAGCGATCGACACGAACACCTCGATCTTGGAGGGCGGTGCTTTGCCTTGCTCGCACCCCGCTCGCTACGCCCTTCGGGCCATCTACGATGAGTCGAGCCAGAGCGGATCGGGTTTGTTGCCGTCCAAGACGGCCGCGAGGTGGTTGGCGAAATTCCGGTAGATGTTCGCGAACGCCTCAAGGTAGCCCTCGGGGTGGGCCGGCGGCGTGCGCGTGGCCGCTGCGGCCGCTTGGCCGAGGCAGCCCATTCCGGTGCGGAGAACCTCGATGGGACGATCGGGCTATTTCAGCAAAAGCGTGTTGGGTTCACGCTGGTGCCATTCGAGTCCGCCTGATCCGCCATATACGCGGATGGCGAGGTTGTTTTCCTCGCCAACCGAAATCTGGGAGGCGTGGAGCCCCCCCCTTCGCCCCGCCCTCGAAGCGTAGGAGGATGTTGGCGTCGTCATCGAGACGGCGTCCTTCGACAAACGCGGTGAGATCGGCGTCGAGTTCGCGGATGCGCTGGCCGGTGATGTATTCGGAGTGGTTTTCGGAGTGGGTGCCGATGTCGCCGAGGCAGCCCGCCGCCCCCGAGCGGGCGGGGTCGGTGCGCCAGGCGGCCTGCTTCTGGCCGGATTCCTCGATCCGCGTGGCCAGCCAGCCCTGCGGGTATTCCACCACGACCTTCCGGATTTTTCCCAAACGGCCGGAGCGGACGATCTCGCGGGCCTCCTTCACGAGCGGGTAGCCGGTGTAGTTGTGCGTGAGGACGTAGAGAAGACCGGTGCGCCGCACGATCTCGCGCAGATCGAGCGCCTCGGCGAGGTTCAGCGTGGCCGGCTTGTCGGAGAGCACCGCGAAGCCATGCTCCAGCGCGGCCTTGGCGGCGGGAAAGTGGACATGGTTTGGCGTGACGATCGAAACGAAGTCCATGCGCTCGCCAAGAGGCCTGGCCGCTTCGGCTTTCATCATGTCGTCGAAGGTTCCGTGGCACCGATCGGGCGGCAGGAAAAAATCGGCTCCGGAGTCCCGCGAGCGCTGCGGATCGGAGCTGAAGGCCCCGCAGACGAGTTCGATGCGGCCGTCGATGGCGGCAGCGATCCGGTGAACCCCTCCAATAAAGGCTCCGCGGCCTCCACCCACCATGCCCATGCGGATTTTTCGTTGAGTGGCGGATGTGTTCATGTGTGCTTGAGTTTCATTTTCCCGTTGGCGAAGCAAGTCCCGAGAAAACCACTTGAGTTCACAGATGTCTATGTTTTCACTTCAGGAAAAAGCCCTCACCCATGAAAAAACGACTCCTGTTTCAAGGCGACTCCATCACCGACTGCGACCGCGTGATAAGAGTCCCCATCTCGGATGGGCACCCGGATTTGGGCAAAGGATATGTGTTGCGGATCGCCCGTCAGCTTCCAACCTGGGAAGTGCTGAACTGCGGAATTTCCGGCAAACGGGTGGTCGATCTCTGCGCACGCTGGAAACCTGACGCGTTGCACCTCAAGCCCGATGCGATCAGCATCCTCGTCGGGGTCAACGACACCTGGCATGAAGTGCGCTGGGGCAACGGCGTGGAAGTTCCGCGCTACGAAAACATCTATCGCCTGCTTTTGGAATGGACCCTTGCCGCAGTGCAAGGGGTGAAACTCATTCTCTGCGAGCCGTTCGTGCTGCCATGCGGCGAGGTCGGCCCGGCCTGGACCGACGAAATCGAACAACTGCGGCAGGTGGTGAAAAAGTTGGCCGTGGAATTCGGCGCGGTGTTTGTGCCCTTTTAGGAAGCCTTCAATAAAGCCCTCGCGGACCATCCCCCAGAATTCTTGGCCGAAGACGGGGTGGATCCGACTCCGGCTGGCCACGACCTGATGGCCGAGTGCTGGCTCCAGCACGCGGGAATCTGATCAGGAAATCCCGGGACCGCGCCCTCGCTCAGCCGAGAGTGATTTCCACCGCAAAATCTCCTTGGGCATGTCCTCGAACAAACGGTTCGGCGGTTCTTCCATCGACGCGGCAGGAAATAATGCTTGAGCCGCGGCCGTTGAGCGACACGCGCAATCTCGCGGCGCGGTAGGTGATGTTGCTCAACTCCAGTTCTCCAACGCCGTCGGGTAGGAAGGGGCGGAAGCGCACACCTTCGGGCGAATAATCCATGCCGAGGAGGCCGAAATGCACGAGGCTGAAAAATCCCGTCGCCCCCCAGCAGGTGTGGGGAACGGATTCCCATGGCCGGATGAGGCTGTCGGACCAATGCTCCTGGATTCCGCCATATTCCTCGCCGGTTTCGGGATGGTAGATCTCGGTGAAGTGGCCGTCGCGCACGGCGTGGCGGGCCATCAGGAAAAGTTGGCGGGCGAAGAGGTCGGAGCGCCCGGCCTGCAGCGCGGCGCGCGCCCAGAGTGCCTGCACCTGCGGCCAGACGGTCCCGCAGTGGCGGCCGATGTGGCCGTCCCCGTAGGCGGCGTAGCGCGGAAACTGCGGCCAAACGCACGGAACGCCGGCGGGGACGAGGTGTGTGCGTTCCACGATCGACGATGCCTCTTCCGGCGTGGCCACCCCGAGGAGGATGGCGAAGGCGAACCCCGCCGCCTCCTCCTGCTCGCAGCGTCGGCCATCGGGCAGGACGAGGTAGTCAAATGTCCCGCGCGCCGGATTCCAAAACTCCCGGTGGATCGAGGCGCGCAGGGCGTCGGCTTTGGCGGATGCTTCCCCGGTCTTTGCCTCCCCCAGCTCGGCGCGCATCCGCGCGAGCACGCTGTAGGCACCGGCATAGAGGCAATTTGAGGAGAGCGCAAACCACGGGATGCCGAAGCCGACCGGATGTTTTTTGTCCGGATTCCCGTCGACCCATTGCAGCACCCCACAGCCGAAGGCGCCTGAAAATTCGTCGGGATAGGCCGAGATGCCATCCTGAAAGAACGCCCCCCCGCGAAAGAGCCCCCGCGAAGGATCGAACTCGGTTTTTTCGAAATACTCTATGGACCGCGCCACGATGTCCGCCGACTCGCGAAGGAAACTGCGGTTGCCCTGGTAGAGGTAAAGCGCCCACGCGCCCTGCGCCCAGATGATGGCGTCCCAGTATTCCCCACCGATGCGCCAACCGCCGCGCGCGGGATCGTTCACCAACACGGCGCGCAACGAGTTTTCCGCGACCTCGGGCAGCAGGAGGCCGAGTCCGTTCCAAGTGCTCAGCGAGTTGTCGCGCGTCCAAGGCGTGGCGTAGTTCAGGCCGGCGGCGAGGCAGGTGCGAGGCTCCTGGAGTTGCCCTTCCTGGAACGGCACTAGGTTCGAACAGATGTCACCGAGGGCCACGCGGAAAGCGCGGGCCAGATCGTCATGCGGTGTGCGGAGATACGGGATGTCTCGGATTTTCATGGAATGTATTGGAGGAGGCTCCTGAGGGCTTTCAGCCCAAGAACGGGTTGGAGAAAGAATTTACAGAATCGAGAGAATCGAAATCGGCGTTGAAAGGATGCTCTGGGATTTCGAGTCATCCATTCCAACTTTGTGCCTGGCCTCTGTGGTTAATTGTCTGGCCCCCCTCAAACCTTGCCGCGGCGGGCTTCGAGTTCCGCGCGCAGTTCGAAGGATTTTTTTCGTGTCAGCGGGTAGAACCAGAGCAGAGCCAACGCGATCGAGTAGAAAAACGAGGGAACCGTGATGTAGAGCAGGAACATCCGGTCGAGAACCTCCCGGGGCTGCGAGCCCACGGCGGCGTCGAACCCGGTCCAGACGAGCACGAATCCGCTCATGGCGGTGGAAAGCGTGGTGCCGGCTTTGAAGAACCAGGAGAAAATCGCGTTGATGTTGCCCTCGCGGCGACGGTGCGTGCGCAACTCGTCGCAGTCCACCACATCGGCCATCATGGAGGGCAGAATCAACCACACCGAGGCCGTGACGCTCGCGTAAAAGACCGCCGGAACGATTTGGAGGTAGGGCAAGTCCGGCCGGATGCAAATCAGGTTCAATGCCGCCGCGATGAATCCCGAGCCGATGATAATCATCAGCGTCCATTTCTTGTCGAGGCGCTCGCAGACCCAGATCCAGAAGGGCACCGCGGCCAGCCCCACGATGAACGCGGTGGATCCCTTGAGGCCCTCGATGAAGGCGGCGTTGGCCAGCTTGCCGTCGTTCACATAAAAAAGATTGATATAGAAACCAAGAGCGCCGACAAGACCGTTGCCGAAGACCTGCAGGGTTACGATGCCGGTGAGCATCCAGAGCGGCTTGAGTTTGAGGGAATCGAGAATGCCTTTGAGGAGCGGTTCCTTCGCCTGCTTGGACGCGTCGGCCGCGTAGTAGCGTTCCTTGACGAAGATCGCTGGCAGGACTCCCAAGGCGATCGTGCCGACGGAAAGCCAGATGCTGATGTGCTGGATGCCGTTGACCAGATCCGCCTCGCCGGTCTGGGGATCCGCGAACCACGAACTCGAGGCGAATGTAAGAATCCAGGTGCCAAGCAACGCCCCGAATTTCATGGCAATCGTCCGGTAGCCCGCCACGCGCGTGCGCTCGTCGTAGCTCGGCGTCATTTCAAGCATGAGACTGTTGTAGCTCATCGCCCAGATCGTGGTGCAGGTGTAGAGCAAAATCCCGAAGAGGACTAGGTAGGCGAACATCGCTGTCTGGCTCCAGCCCTCGGGCATCCGCCACAGAAGCGGAGCCACCAGCGCTGTGAGGATCGAACCGACGAAAATATACGGCCGACGCCGACCCCAGCGCGTCCGGGTGTTATCCGAGATGTTGCCGATAATCGGATCCGAGAACGCGTCGTAGATCCGGTGGATCGCGCTCACGATGCCGAGCAGCGCGGGGCTCATGCCGAAACCGAGGTTGAAAACGGGCATCCAAAGCGCCCCGATCGAAGCCCCGGTGAACCACTCGACCGCCCCACCCGCCGCATAAGCGATTTTTTGTTTGGGCGGAATTTTGTCCTCGGGGGAGATGGTCGATGCGGGTAGATTCATGGGGTCGGAAACTGGGTTTTTAGACAGGAGTTAGAGGGCGAGGAGGTTGCCGAAGAAGATTGGACAGAATTAACAGAATTTAAGGAATTAACGGAGTGGGATTGCGCTCAAAAGCGGCTTTCCGGTTAGGGGCGAGTCGTTGCTGCCGAATCTGATACCCAAAGCCGGTTCCTTTTGAACTTCTGGAATGTAGCGCAGCCGTCCCGCCTGCGGGCGTAAGTCTTTCGATGTCAGACGAGACGCCTGACCTACCTAAGCGACTTCGCAAACCAACGACCTTGAAAATATTGGTATTATGCATTTTGTTTATTCTGTAAATTCTGTCTAAAATCTTGGAGGGAACTTTTAGACAAAACTTCACGTTTCACCGGATTTCACGGAGGTAGAGCATGCGAACCGGAGGAGCTCCACCGGGAGAGGCGTTCACAATCTCGCCGGTTTCGACATCATGCTTGGGCGCCCGCTCCCAAACGGCCTGCATATAGGCCTCGCCGACGATATTCGTTTGATAATTTCCGGACCCGAACGGCGGCTTCTCCACCACCTGAATCGCCTGCCCGAGGCTGTAAACGGAATATTGCCAGCCGCGGGTGGTTACGCGTTGCTGCAAGCTGCGAACAAGGCTTTCGATGCGGCGATCGCTGGTATTTGTGGCACCATTAGTATAAGCCTCCCAATATCCTCCATTTGTAAACATAAGCGTGTTGGGAGTTGATGGCGATCCAAGGTTTGGTAGGTTTGTGCTTCCAGCCAACCGGGCAGTAAATTCGTAAGGCAAAAGGTAGGGTTTATTATTCGCATTTTTATAAATTGCATTAGATTCTATATAACTAAGAACATTAGTTCGAAGGCGCCGATGCTGATTATCCCATGCATTGATCACTCTTGTGCTGCTGCCGAAGTTTGGAGGAGTGCCATTAACAGGAAAGTTTGCAGAATCATTTGTATTATAATTCCATCGAAAGTCTTTTGTTTCGATATTGGCTACCATTGAATCCATGATTGTGTCCGATCGACCAGAGGAACCTAGAGGGGTCTGAAAGTAAGTTTTAAGGCCATTTACATTCAATCGACCATACGCATTGTGCTCATCCGCGGCATAATTGTTTGTCGAACAAAATAAAGCTGGAATCTCTGCCGGCAGCATCGCAGTATGAATACAATCAAGCAGCAACCAATCCGGAGGATACTCGATGCCCCCCATAAAGTCGCGCCCATCTCCCCAAAGCCTAGGAGTGGACCAAGATAAATGATATCCATTTTTGAATGTAGTTATGGGAACCTCGCCAATATCGGCGCTAGAATTCATATATTTTGTATACCAACCGGTTTCTCCCAAAGCAATTGGAAAACCTGCGTCACTTTCAAATACCGTGTGTGAGGAAGTGATATCAGGGCTAAGAGGTTCATCCAGAAAAGCAGGCGAGTCAGGTTGCCAAGTTGTATTAAGCTTGCCAAGCGTTGCAATTGAGTTTGTGTAATTTCTAGCTAACTCTGCCAAATTCGGTGCCGCATTATAGTCCATGGTATGTAACCCGAGCCTTGGATCTCCACGGACACCACTGGCACCACTCGTATGAGAGGTTACATGATAAACAACCATCGATTGATTAGTTAGGTAGACAGTTCTCTGCGAAAGATCTTCAGGTTTTGCAGTGTTTTGCGATGAGGCAGTATGGTAGAGGCCAACCTCACTCGTGTCATTTGTATTTATTTGATAATAGACAGAAGTTTTCATGGTTGATGGAAGAGTCCAAATCAAACTGTTGGCCGAAGAAACATTTGTGTTAGTCCAGCTTTGAGAATTAGTAAGAAGCCCAAAGCATCCAGTTAGATCGGTATCCAAGATTCTTAAATAATTCTTATCTTTTGTTTCGAATTTTTGATGAAACCAGTTATTTGTATTCGCATTTTTCTGTTTAAGTTCAATTTTTTGTATATTTTCTGAACCAATAGAAATTGGAGGATCAAACTCAATTTTAGCTTTATAGCGATTTACTGTATTTTGAAAATTATTAAATCCAACTATACCAAGTTCATTAAAATAAGTTACATAGCCTGTATTGCTATTGCATGGTGCAATAATAATTAATTCTACGGTTGCATTGATCGTTACAACTTGATACCCGCTTGCGTTTGTGTAAGCACTTAATTGAATATCTGTTTCGTTGATTAAAGGCAATCCTCGTGCGTTGAAATTTGTGGTTCCCAAGTTACTTTGGTAAGAAAAAACTTTGGGGGCATTTGCGCCATCACCCGGAGGTTCTTGATAGTTGGCTTTTAAGGCTGCAGCAAATTGGGGCCAGGAATATTTGTTTTCAAATTTAGGATAATTATAAAAAATGTTTGATATAAAGTTGCTATAAACATTAGGAATGTTTGTTTTTGCAAAATCACCGCCTATTTTAAACATATCAAACCTTGGAACCCCTCTGGCAAAAGACAACTCAGGTTCCCGACTGAACATGGTCGCCGTAAAGGCAAATTGACTCTGTTGCGATATGTTTGTTATTGCATTTGAATCGCCGCGCCTTACCTCCAAAGGAGAATAGTATGGTCTATATCCAACGAATGTTTTGGTATTATTAATTGCAGCCCATTCATGGGGTTCGCCCCTGATTGTAAGTATATTTCTGGCATTTGTTCGAGTGATTCCATTAATGCCACCCAAATCGATGTAGAGAGGCCAAGCTTTTGCAGCAAATTCTTTGGCCCCATCCATCGGCTCACTGTTGTTCGTTGCTGAGGGATTCATAAAAAGCCCACGAGCATTTGGAAGATATGTTTTCAGACCTAATAATTTTTCATCATTAGCCGAATACATTTGCGCTGACCCTGAATAATTAATATTTAGCTTCGTTGATTCATCATCTACCCAAAATGCAAATCGTCCAATAAGGTTCGTGGATTGACTGGAATCGCCTTTATAAATATTCACCCATTTCATCCGGAACATGTTTTCGTGAAGATTCCTCCAATTGGAGTTTGCAGGATTCTTACGCGGCGCGATGTATCCGCTTTCCCCGGTGGCGTCGGCGGCGTAGTTCAAGTCCACGCTTTCCTCTCCCGGAGCCGCGAATCCGCTGTGCAGGGCGGTGGGATTTTGGACCGTGCGCTTCCAATTGAGATCGGAATCGGGGGCGACGGTGTTGGCGATTTTGGTTTCCAAGCGAGCGTTGGTGTCGCCAGAAAGGTTGGTGATGATGTTTTGGTAGGAGACGAAGGCGTTGTTGGTGGAGTTTGCCGCAATGAGCGCTCCGGCCAACTCCACGCCGTTGAGGGCCATGGTGCGGGCCACATCCGCGCCCAGCGAGTTGCGGCTGGCGTTCAGCTCCGTGGTGGCATAGATGAGCAGGGCCACGACCACGGTGACATTGAAGGCGACAAGCATCAAAGTGAACGGCAAGGCGGCGGCTTTCTGACGGGCGAATCGAAGAAGTCTCATGGGTTGTAGGCGGGGGGGAGGTTGAGTTCGATGTCGTATTTGTATTTGCGAAAATCCGATTCCTGGGCTGTGGCCGAGTCCAGATTCCGAACGCGGGCTTTCTTGTTCAAAAGGCGAAAAGCCACTTGGATGCCGGAGGGGGGATTGGTGGCTTGACCAGCTATTGGAGGAAAATTGTAAAGGCCCCCGGTCAGGCGGGCGCGGGGAGTGAAAAATTCCACATTTCCTCCAAATTGAAGAACCCCGACCAAGACGGGCTCCCAGAAATAGTTCTCCAAGCCATCGGATTCACCGGAGGGGTCCGGGGCACGGATTTGAGGACTTGAGGACCACGCCAGATTGGTTGGTTGCCAGTAGCTGGAAGAGAGATTTTCCTGGGTTGGCTGGATTTCCGCACGAAAAACCATTTGGTCGGAAGGCACATATCTGTAGGCAATGAGTCGCGCATCGGAAACATTGTTCGAACGCAGCTTGGAACTTGAAGCGGTGAAGGAAATCTCGTTGCCTCCCGGTGCTCCGAGAAAAAAGTTTCGATTGGTGGTGCTGATGCGGGCTTGGGCAAGATCGCGCCGAAGAAGGTCGAAGAAAATGCGGACATCGCGGTTGGCCTCGGCCATTTCATCAATTCGGGTGGCGTTCGACATGATGGCACTAGTCAGGCTCAGGAGCACAACCACCAAAATACTGAACACCGCCATGGCGACCAGCATCTCCAAAAGGCTGAACGCCTGAAATAAACGAGAGAGAAATTCACCAGAAATCCGAAGCCCCCTAGAATTTGGCCCCGAGGAAAATTCCCGATTTGTGTCCAAACTACTCATCCGCCGTCTTGGTGATGATGGAGGCAAACTCCCGGTTGGAACGCATTCTCTCGGGGGCGTTCGCGGGATAGGAAATCAGAATTCGGACGAAAACGGCATTTTTTCCAAAGTCCCGAATGCGTCCGATAGCTTGGTCCAGACCCGGCTCCGCAACAAGGTTTCCCGTGGCACTTGAGGCATTCAAAGCGGAAATCTCTGTCACCACCTCGATTTCCAGTTCCTCGCCTTGCGAGCGCTCTTCGTCGTCCTCATGCACCAAACTGCGTGTGTAGAGATTGGTGGTAGAGACAGAAGAGCCGGAGGCAATTTGGGAGAGATTTTGTTGGCCAAGAAGTTGTCGGAGGTTTGGATTCTCATCATAATCATCCGTCCACGCATAGCTTGCCTTAAGGAGACTGGTAATTTTCCCGGCGAGAATGGCGGCGGAGCTTTCCAAATTGAATTCCCGGCTGGTCTGAAGGCCGCGGTGAACCAAGGTGAGAATCGTCACCGCAGCAAACGCAAAGATTCCGATCGCCAAGATGATCTCCACCAAGGAAAAGCCGCGAGGTTTCCGTGTCATTGGACCTCCAATCTTTTGACGAGCACCTTGCCGCTGAGGCGCTCAACGAGAACCAAATCCTCTTGGAAGTTTCCCTGGAACTCCGCAGGAGAATCAGGAGTCATGCGCACTCCAGATTGCAGGGCGATGACGGGCTTGGTGCCATGGGGATGCTTCTCATCGTCCAATCCCCCGCCCGGGGAAAAAACAATCCCCTTCATGGGGCGAGAGGAACCAGCATCGTTCGGATAGGGCAAATTGGTGGGCCATAGATTACTGGATTCTTCAAATTGAAACAAAACGCCCTGCGGCAACTTCTCCCAGCGGCGGACATATTCGTAGTTGGTGCCGTGGATTTCCGTGGCCCGGAGGATGGCGTAGGAGCGGTAGGAGCGCTCGTCCAGCGGATTGGTGGGGGCAAGGACGAAAATGGCAGGTTTCCGAGACATGACGGCCTCGCTACGGGCCAGAGATACCGCGCTGGCGACTTGGGACAGCGAGCCCGACATGGCACCGGCCTTGATCCATCCCGGACCAACACCCGCCATGAGTCCAAGCATAATCGCCATAATGGCAATGACAACCAACAATTCCAAAAGACTGAACGCCCGGAATGCTCTCAGGTATTTTGAAAATGTCAAACATCGGGGGAGGCGCGAAATGAACATTTTATCAAAAGATGCAGGGGGTTGGCAGTGGAATCAAGGGGGCGCCTGCAGAGGCCGGAGAAGTTTTGGACAGGGGAGGGCTGAAGTGCATGGGATCGGGGATCAACCCAGCGGTAGGATGCGCACACTGAGGATTTCGTTGGGGCCGAAGCAAAGGGTTTTGACGGCAGAACCCTTCGAGGATTCGGACAAATCGGTGGTTCGGGCCGTGAATCCCGGTGAGAGGCAGAGCCGCGCCTCCCCTCGCCTACCGAGAACCTCGTGCAAACGAAGAATCCATCCCCGCCCGTCGGCGGCGGGTTTGGCCCAGCACGGAACGAGACTCTCACCGCCCTCGAGCCCGAGAAATCCGCCGGAAACGGGGGCTCCGTGGTATTCGAGCACATCGCCAAAGACGGTCTCGGCCAAAGCGGCGGCGGTCTGTGTGCGTGGGGCATGGTCCATCGAGGCTGCCAGAGCGATGCGGATTCGGTGATGTCCCTGGTCCGTAAACACGGCGCGCTTGCCGCCGTGGCGGAGATGCGACGGGAGAAGGCGCGAGAAATTGCGCTCCTCGCCGGTGGCCTTCACGCCGCGAAGTAAGGAAACTGCGGCGAGCCCATCGCGGCAGGAGAACCCATATTTGGACTCGGCGAGGATAGAAAGACCGGTGCCGCCGCCATCATCCTGTATGGTCATCCAACGACTGGCGGGGGATTCAAACATGGCCTCGGACCGGGGATCCCCAGGTTGCTGGCAGCGAAGAACGCTGCCGAAGGGGGCGCCGAACCGCGTGGAGCGGCTTTGGAATGCCGTAGGGAACTCGATCCGCAACAAGGTGCTTTCCTCCCGCCATTCGATATCATAGTCGATAAGCAGAACCTTGTGGAAGGCATCGAGCGAGTAAGTGACAGCGACCTGGGAAGCCGCTCCCAGAGCGCCTTGGAATGTCACAGAGGCGCACAGCGAGTCACTTCCCGAACATTCGGACCAAGAGAATCCACCGAATTCCTTTTCCAGTGAGAGGGTCTGGCGGTCGATTTCCCAAACCTCGAAACTGTGCGGAAAATCGGGATGGATGACAGGGCGGGCCAGCGGACCCTGGATCGGGATTTCAAATCCGTCGAAGGTCAGGCGCGCGATAAACCCCTGCTTGTCGAAAACGGCCTCCACAGCCCCGCTGCGCAAAAAGCTTTTCCCGGCTTCCACAGTCGTGGCGGCCCGGACCTGCTCCAGCGAGGAAACCGGCGCTCCGGAGAGCGGCGGCAGCGAGACCGCCTCGCGTGCACCCTCGAGGACCACCGTGCGGGGTAGTGGCAATGGATTAAAAAGCGAGATCCCTTTTTTTTCTTTCGCCCAGGAAAGCTCCTTCACTGCAGAGACAAGGGCATTCTTCTGAAGGGCGCGAAGCTCAGGAATCGCCTCCTCGTAGACCTCCCAGACCGAACTCCCGGGGATGTAGTCGTGGAATTGCGCGAAGACCATTCGCTTCCAAACGCGCTCCTCCAGCGGCCCGCCCCCCAAGGCGCAACGCACGGCCTCCCAGGCCTGCAGACCTCGCTCGGCTAGGCGAAAGGTGTTTTTGAGGTCCGAGTGGCTCGTGAGTGCGCCGCGGTGGTATTCGAGATAGAGCTCGCCCTGCCAGACCGGCAGCTCCGGGCGGAGCTTGGAGAGCCTCTTGAAAAAATCCTCCACCCGCCCCCATTCGACAGCCGGAAGACTGGCCATACTGCGGTAGCGGCGGGCCCTTTCGCACATCTCCTCGGTAACACCACCACCACCGTCACCAAAGCCGGTAGGCGCGAGAAATTCGTCATGGATATCGGACTGGCGGTGCCCTCGGCTGCCCTTGCGCAAATCGCCGGCTGAGACGGTCTGGTTGTAGCCGGTCTCCTGCGTGACATGGCAGAGAACCTCCGAGCCGTTCGTAGCGCGCCAAACAAAGCTGCTGTGCGGAAATTTGTTCAGATTCGACCAAGTGAGCTTGGTGGTGAAAAACGAATCTACTCCGGTCTGGCACATGATTTGAGGCAGGCAGGCACTGTAGCCGAAGACATCGGGTAGCCACAGAGTGCGGGCGGGCCGACCATTGATCGCCCGGAAGCAGTCCTGACCGACCAGAAAACTTCGGGCCAAGGCCTCGCCGCACGCCAGAAGCGTATCGGATTCCACATAGGCGGCCCCGGTGCACTCCCAGCGCCCGCTGTGAACACGCGCGCGGACTTTTTCCATCAAGGCGGGGCTGACGGACTCGACAGCCTCGAGCAGGGCGGGTTGGCTGCAGGAGAAGCGGAATTCCGGATACTGGTCCATGAGGCGGTTCATGGTGGCGAAGGTGTGGCACCCCTTGTAGGCGGTCACCCGCTCAGGCCAGAGCCAAACGAGATCGATGTGGGCATGGCCGGTGAGAACCGCTTTCACCCGCTCGTGCTGGCCGCGAAGCCACTCAAAGACCTCCGCCGCGCGTCCACGGGCGGCTTCCACGCCGCCGAGGTCCAGAGCGTTGACCGTATCATCCAAGCCGCGCAGGAGGCGACGCAGCACGACCGGAGCATGCTCGATGGGCGGCTGCCATCCCGCGCCCGGCCCGGCTTCCGGAGTGGGGGTGAGGCCCTTCATTTTCATCAACTCTCCGGCGAGATCGAAGAGGGCGAGGAGATCGTGGTAGAGATGCCATGCCGCGTCGTCCCGGCGCTGTATGGAGGCCTCCACAAGCCGGCTGCCGCTTTTGCCAAGGCCGGAGGCGTCGGGGTGCCAGATCGCACTTTGCAGGCAGAGGCTGTGCATGTGCAACCGGGCGGGTGTGACAGGCAATTTGCAATGCCGATGGGCCACATCGAAGCCGTAGAAGGGAACGCCATCAACAAGGAGCGTTCCCTCGCCATCGTCCCTCCAGCAAAGATAGCCATCCTCTGGCCAAACGGGCACCACCAACTCGAACCACCCCTCGTCGAATACCCTCCCCCACTCGAACGGCAGGCGCACCTTGCGGTATTTCAGCTCCAACGCCTCTTGGAATCCCCGCGCACGGGGCACCGCCCCTCCAAAAAAACACTCCACGGTCCCGACCTGCTCCCAAATACTCTCCTTGAGACGCGCCAAGGACGAGATGACACGGGGCATCGTGAGTTGTAAAAACGGGTTTCGAGGAAGAGGCATAGATGTCGATTAGGACACGGGTCCTTCCACAGGAAGATGTAAGATCGATTGCGAAAATACAAGTGATCCTTTAGGGAAATCCATCCCGGCGAAGGAAAGACTTGCAGAGCCGTTCCGAACAGGCTAACGCCGATCTCGATGTCGCTACATATTGCTCAGTGGAGCAGCCGGGTTCTCGGCAAGCAAACTACCGTGCGCGTGATTTATCCGGAGACGGGCACCCCACCCTTTCCCGTCCTGTATCTCATGCACGGGCGCTCGGACGACAGTTCCTCCTGGTCGAGGAACAGCCGAATCGAAAACCATGCCGCGGCGTTTCCGATGATCGTGGCCATGCCCGACGGCTACCTGGGATTTTACACCGACAACGAGCAGGGACCCGCCTTTGCACGCCACATAGGCAAGGAGCTTCCCGACATGATCGAGCGCACTTTCCAGGCGCGCGCCGACCGCGCCGGCCGGGCAATCGGAGGCCTGTCCATGGGGGGCTACGGCGCGCTGCGCGTGGGACTGGGCTATCCGGACCGCTTTTGCTCCATCCACAGCCATTCCGGCGCGCTAGATGGCGCGGCGACCTTGCTGCGCAACTGGAAGGAAGCCCACGATCCTGAAGGCCCCGATCTCCCCGGCGAAATGCAGCGGATTTTCGGTAGCCAGCCGATGGGCCCAAGGCACGATCTTTTGGAATTGGCGAAGAACGCCTCCAGCAATCTTCCAGAAATCCTGATCGATTGTGGCACCGGGGATTTCCTGTTGGAGGCAAACCGGGGTTTCACAAGAGCCCTAGAGCGCGAAAAAATCCCGCACACCTATGTGGAGCATCCCGGCGGGCATGACTGGACCTACTGGGACACGCATATCCAAGAAGCCCTGCTTTTCCACGCCAAGAATTTCGAGATAGGGCGGTAATGAGCGCGGCGCGGCACCGGATTCACACCCGGACGACTGATCCGATCCGAGCGGACTCCACACAGGCGTCAAGCACTTTTTGAATCTCCGCGCCGCGGGCGAACTCGGGATCCCCGTTTTTTCAGCTCCGGACGGCTGTGATGAACCGTGCGTAAGTGGAGAAAGTCGCCGATACCTCGATTGTCTTCTGGGCATATTTGTCAATGTTCTTGCCGAGACACACCTCCAGGCTGGAAGGGGATTTGTCGAGGTCGATGCGCAGCGCTTCCTTTATTCTCATCCAGAAATAAGTTAATTCAAAGTCGCTATTCTGGCTCGATAGTATAATTCCATTCGCCGTAAAAATCGGAGCGCTCGATTTTAATGGACGCCATTTGTTCGGCTGTTGGTTTGAGGGCGGTTTGATATTTCGAGTCGTAGCGCTCGGCTTGAACTTTCAAGCCTGCCTGGGTTGTGGTGGCGGCAATGAGCGACACGATGACTTCGTAGCTTATCAGGGCCTTGCCTCGCGAGTTTTGGGTGATGTGGCAGAAGAGCCGGTGCTCGATTTTGTTCCATTTGCTTGTGCCGGGAGGAAAGTGCCTGACGTGAATTTCAAGGCCGGTTGTTGTGGCCAGTTCCTGCAGACATTTCTTCCATAGCCGCAATCTCACGCCGTTACTCCCTCCTCCGTCGGCCGTGATCAATAGCCGCTTGGCTTGCCCATAGCGCTCCCGGCCCATTTCCTCCCGCCAGCGCCGAAGGTGGTAGGCGAGCACGCTGATAAGCCGAATAGCTGGGAAGCTCGGAGACAGGCTGCCCGAAGGGTGCCGTAGCCGGGAGGCGAAGGCATCAACATGTGCCCGTCGACGCGGTCTTCGAGTTGATGGAAATTCGGCCGCAGCCCGAGCGTGCCTTTGAGTTTGGCAAAGCCGGCCTCGGCTTTCAGAAGCGTCATAGAGAGCTCCCAGAGTTGGGCGGTTCCGAGGCTCTTGTCGGTCTTCAAAAAAGAGTCTCCGCATTGTTTCAGCCGTGTCCCTTGAGCCGAGTGAGGTTGGCGCGCGAGGCGAATCCGGCGTCGAGGATGACCACGGGCTTGAGACCGTCCTCGTGGCGGGCGAGGCGATCGAGAATGAGGGGCAGGGTTTTTGTGTCGGCCATGTTGCCTTCGAAGGTCTCGTGGGCGAGCGGAAATCCGTGTTCGTCAAAGGCGATGCCGACGGCGACCTGGCGGCAGTCGTTGCGGTGTTGCTTGTTTTTTCCGAGTTTGGCCGTGGGGTTCGAAGCGCAGAGGCCCTCAAAATGGCTGTTGGTGACATCGTAGAGAATGACGCTGCGGCTGAGGGAAAAAAGATCCCGCTCGCGCTGGCGCAGCGTGGACTCGATGTCCTTGCGAAGGGCCATGAGATCGTCGCTGGTGCGGTAGAGGCGGTCCTTGGCGCTTTTGGTGAGGCGGATGTCGAAGGGAAAAAACATTGTGCCGCTCCTCCATCCCTGGCCCAGAGTGGCCAGAAGCGACAGGCCCCTTTACTAAATCCAAGCCTTGATTATTGCGCTCCGGTATGGATGGACCTTAACCAATGGAGCCTTGACATGTTGAAAATATGGATTCATTTTTTCAACATTATGAATCGAGATTCTGCTTATGGAAAAACCTCGGATTCGGTGCTCCGGCGCGTCCAGATGGCAAAGCGGCGTTGGGGCGGCGCGTTCACTCCCTCGGATTTTGCCGACATCGGTGACCTACGTTCGGTCGGGATGGTTTTGAGCCGTCTTGTCAAGGCGGGCACGATCCGGCGGGTTCGACGGGGCGTGTATGAAACACCTAGGCCGCATCCCATTCTTGGCACCATTGGAGCCGGGCCTGACGCTGTTCTTGCGGCCATCGCGCGCCGCGACGGATTAACCCTTCTGCCATCCGGTGCTGAGTCTGCCAATTCGCTGGGACTAAGCACCCAAGTGCCGGCCCGCTCAAGTTATGGGGTATCCAGTCGCTCACGCGTGGTTTCGCTCGGAGGGAGCGGGAGCGCTCGCTTGCAGCGTCGCTCCTCGAAGATGGTTGCCTTGGCGCTGCGGGCCAGTGGGCGGGTAGCCGAAGCCTTGAGGAGTCTTGGGAAAAAGCAGATAAATCCAGACAAAATCCGTCAACTCCAGCATGCGCTTTCAGCGGAAGCCAAGCAGGAGTTGCTTGAGGATTTGCGTTATGTGCCGGCGTGGATGCGACCGGTATTCCTGGAGGTTGCAAAGAAATGAATCAACAAACAGTCATTGGCTTGAGCGACCCTGATCGCAAGGCTCTATTCCTTGAAGCGCAGAGGAACACGGGCATGGTTGCCGAAATGATCGAAAAGGATTTTTGGGTATGTTGGACACTGCGGCACCTTTTTGAGCTGCCAGAAGCGAAAGATCATTTCATTTTTAAAGGAGGCACATCGCTCTCGAAAGTATGGCGTGTCATCCAACGGTTTTCCGAGGATATAGACATTTCCCTGAGCCGAGAATGGCTTGGATTTTCGGGCGAACGAGATCCTGAACAAGCAAAGGGAAAACAACGCAAGCGTTTACTCGCTCAGCTTTCAGAAGCATGTGCAACGCGTTTGCAGGGCGAAGTCATGCCATCACTACGCAGACCAATGGAGGAGCAAATAAGAGGGCGTTGGTCGCTGGAGCAAGACCCGAATGACGCGCAGACTCTCTTGTTTGCCTATCCGACAGTCTTTGAAACGAAAGCAACCCACTACATCAAACGCATTGTAAAAATTGAGTGTGGGGCACGCTCCGATCGTTGGCCGGTCAGCAATGGGCTCGTGACACCATACGTCGCAGAGGCGTTTCCCGGGAAATTGATTGATGAAAGAATCGAGGTTCCCGTGCTCTCCATCGAAAGAACATTTTGGGAGAAAGCCTCCATACTGCATGCAGAGGCACACCGACCGTTGGAAAAAATGATACCGGACCGCTATTCCCGTCACTATGCGGATGTGGCCGCTTTGGCTCAAACCGAAAGCGCAAACAGCGCCCTGCATCGGGATGACCCGCGTGCCCGCGTTATCGCTCACAAGCAGGTGTTTTTTCCGGCCGTATGGGCTCACACAGAAACAGCGGTTCCGGGGACTTTTCGCCTCATGCCGCAAAATGAACGCTCCAAAATTCTGGCACGCGACTACGCCGAAATGCGCGATATGTTTTTCTGTGAGCCCACGACTTGGAATGAAATTCTCGATGCCCTCAAAAAACTTGAAACACGGATCAATTCGACTTCATCCCGCGAGTGAAAAGTTTCGGGATTTTCGAAGTTCAACCGGCGTGACAACCAGTGACAAAGTTCCCTAAATTCAGCCAACTTTCTGGATAAAATCGATTCGGAACCGGTGTGCATAGACCGGCATCAATAAGAGTTTAATTTGCTTTTGTTGAATTACTTGCACACTCTCATAACCTGAAGGTCGTAGGTTCAAATCCTACCCCCGCAACCAATTCCTTTTAATAGCTTTAAGAGGTTTCTTTTGCTCACAGGACTCGACCACATTTTCAGGTCTGTGACAAATCCGTGACAACCAATCCTATCTTTCTTATTTCCAGCGTTTTGAAAAAGAACTTGGCAAAACCGCACCCTCCATGCACCTGCTCCCGCGATGAATTTCCGCGAGCGGCGCGGGAACGAAACTTGGGGCGGAATGAAAACCAAATCCGCAGCAGCAGCAGCCAGGCTCAAGCGAATCAACCTCGCGGGAATCGCAACCAACTCCGCTGCCACAAAGACCGCGAAAGCCTACCCGCTCCTCGCCGATGCGGACGGGCAAGTCGCCGCGCTCGTCGAGGGCATCCTCGAAAAGAGCGAGCAGTTGGAAGCGATCGAGGGAGCTCTTGAAATCGAGAAATCTATACTCATTCTAACCTAACTTCCCCCTAAGTTTTTTATAACCAATTGGCATAGAACAAAAGCGCCCATAATTGTAGCAAGTAAATTTTACTTATATTTCTTTTTTCACATTTGACACCATGTTTTTGTTCGGTATTTTTGTAGCACATGTTTGTTCAAGCCACCAAATCTCGCAAAAACGGCAAAACCTACACTCCCATCTCGTCCAATACTGTTAACTTAGCACTTCCCATTAAACTCAATCCCTGTCAAGGTGGGCTGTATGCCGCGCCGTGCCAAAAACCTTCCTGTCGGAAACGACAACACCCAGCACCTGAGCCTTGGTTTGATCGCCCTGTGTTTTCCGCTTATGGAGGTGCAACTCGCCATCGACGCATGCGGCAAGGCCAGCAGGCGGTTGCGCGATCTGCCCGCCGCAGTGGTGGCTTATTACATCATCGGATTGAGTCTGTTTCCGGGAGCCGCATACCAGAGTGTGCTGCGTTGGCTGTTGTGCGGTTTGGAATGGCTGGAGAGCGGCAAGTTTCGAGTCAGTTCGAAGGCGGCCTTGAGCAAGGCACGCCAGCGCTTGGGACAGGCGCCCATGCGCTTGCTCTTTGAGCGTTTGGCTCTGCCCGTTTCCGACACCAAGCTCAAGGGCTGCTGGTGGCGCGAGCATCATTTGGTTGTGATCGATGGCAGCACTCTGGCGCTGCAGGACTCACCCTCCAACGATTCCCATTTCGGGCGCTCCACCAATCAGCACGGCAAGGCCGCGTGGCCCATGGCGCGTTTTGTGGCCTTGGCCGAGGCGGGCACCCATCTCATCTTCCAGGCCGAGTTGGGTCGCTACAAGGACTCGGAGATCGTCCTGGCCCAGAAGGTCATCCCTGGACTGCGCAAAGGCATGCTGTGTTTGGCCGACAGGGTCTTCCCCGGCCTTGCCTTGTGGCAAAAAGCCGAGGCCACCGGAGCGCACCTGCTCTGGCGGGCAAAGGTTGGCTTGAAACTCAAGCCGGAGAGGATGCTTGCCGATGGCTCATGGTTGGCCACATGGAAAACCCCCGCGCGAGGCCGGAAGGTGCCGGCGCGGAGTGTGCGGGTGCGCGTTGTCGAATACAGGCTCAAAGGGGGCAATGGGGAAACCTTTCGCCTGATCACCAGTTTGCTTGATCCCGAGGAGGCTCCGGCACGAGAACTGGCCGCTTTATACCCGCAGAGATGGGAAATCGAGTTGACCATCAAGGAGAGCAAGAATGTGCTTAGGAATGGCAAAGTGACATTGCGCAGCAAGATGCCCGAACTGGTCAGGCAGGAGTTTTGGGGCCTGCTCATGGCCCACTATATCGTGCGAAAAATGATGGCGCGGGCAGCGCTGGAAGGTGACATCGATCCCGACAGCATCAGCTATTGTAGCAGCGTGGAAATCATACGCAGCAGCCAGACCGGACCGGTTCTGGCCTTTTCCCCCTGAACGAAGAGCGAGTCGGTTGAGCGCCCTGATCAAGGAGATCGGGCGTCAGAAGGTCTCCAGTAGCCGCGGCAAAACCAAGAAGCGGAGCATCAAGGCCAAGCCGCGGCCTAAATTTGCTCCCCGTCGAGTGGGGGCAAAAGTTTCGACAGGCAAAGTATTAACTGAGGTCGAAGTGCTAAGTTAACAGTATTGGACGATTCGCCCGCTCGATGTTGGAAGCGAGGGTATCGTAAAACACATCGCCAGTCGCCAAGGTGCCAACCTCTTGGTCGGCGAGAAGCGTGAATCCGCGCCGCTTGCCGCTGACATCGACCAGCACATCCTGAATCACCTTGAGCGTGGAGCGAAGACCAACGCCACCCGTGGAGCGCGCCAGGCTGCGGAGCAATTCCATGAGGATGCTGAAATGCTGCGGGAGGAAGGGGTGGAGCTGTGCGAAAACCTCGGCATCGAGGTTCGCCTGAGCCAGCTTGGTGCCTTTGAATTGAGTGGCTGTGCCCAGCCCGCCTGAGTGTTCGTTGAAGAGTTTCTTCAAGAGCGAGAGGGCCTCGGGGGATTTCTTGAGAAGTCGCCGGTAGGTGATCTCGCGGATGTCGCTGGATTCGATGTCAACACGGAGCGATTCGGGAAACCGATCCTTCAGCTTGAACAGGGGTCCGGAGACCGGAAGGGTTTGCTGGGCCGTGCAAATAACCCACGCTTTCCCTCGGCTAATGTTTTTCAGGTTCTCGGCGAATCCTTGAAGATTGGTAATGAGCCTGTCCGTGCCCTCGATGAATTGACCGACCTCATCCAAGATGAAAAGGACTCGGGGCGATCCCGTGCGGGATTCGATGAGCTGCAGCATCTGCCGAAGTCGCTCGTCCTCGCCGTAGGATGAGTCGATCCGGACATTGTAGAAATGGTCTCCGTCGCGCCAGACCTTGGGATACATCTTTGCGGCCACCTCGCCGGCAATGGTGTTTGACTCCAGCAAATCGTCACGCAGCTCGTTCCAGTCATAGCCGAGATCTGTGATGTGGGAGAGGAACTCGGCCTTGCGCTTATCATCCTCCACCTTCAACTCCAGCAGGGCGATCTTCTCGTCTTTGGAGTAACCCGCCCACTCCATGACCTTGTTGTAAACCAGCCGGGATATGCCTTGGGATTTGATGTTTGCCGCAGCAACCGAGGCGAGGTCCACCATAATGACCGTCGCGCTGTGGTTCTTGGCCAGAAGAGCCAATTGCTGCCGCAGCGGTTGGCTGGGGAGTTGATTTTGGAAAAGAGTGAGGAAGCGATCGGTTCCGACCTTGCGCGAGGGATCCAGAGCGAATCCCAAATACTTCGTGAAGGAGCTTTTTCCCGATCCGTAAAAACCCGAAACCCACACTCCGACTTCCTGACCCTCACCGCCCTCGAATCCGGCGCTAAGATTGTTTATGAAGCGCTCGAAATGGCCGGCGAGTTTGTCAGTCACCTCGTATTCCGAAATTTCCTGTCGGAGCAATGACTCAGAGGCAGCCGCATAATTGATGACCGCAGGAATGTGACGGTCGATCGGTCGTGTTTTGTCGAAAAGTTCGCGGATTTTCATGATGGATTTCAGCCGATGTGGATGGATCGATAGTTGCCGTTTTCAACATGCACCCCAAGGAAGCGCAGGCTGTATGCGCCGCCCCGTGAGCCTGGATAGAGGACGACGGTGGGAACTTTGAACTCCCCGACAAGTTGCTGCTCGACGCCACTGAAGTGCAAGAAGGGGTGGAGGGCCTCCAGATCGGAGACAAGCAACAGGCCCTTGGGTGTCTGGGCGGCGGCTTCAAGCTCGGCCTTGAGAGCGCTTGTAATGACGCCGTCCTTTTCGAGCTTCTGGGAAAACTGCATTCTAAAAACCTCGTGGTCATTACCCCTGCGGAGCAATTCCTTTTGCCATTGGGCGCGCCTCGGATGGGAGCGGAACCAGGCATTCAGGCATTCCGTAATGGAAAAAACACGGGGCTTGTAGCCATCGAGTTCCAAGTTGGCGAGAATCTCGGGGAGCATTTGCTTGGCTCTCAAAATTTCGGATGCCGGGAAAACAAGGTAATAAACCGGATCGAAACCGGTCTGCTTCATGGAAGACATACCGGCCTTGAGGTGCTGACGCAGAAGCGCGAATTTTTCAGTGAGCGATTGCATGTAGGGCTTTTTCCATAGACTCGGGCACCCATTCGATTCGCACGAATTGGCCGCCGTTTTGAACATTCATCAGATTCGGGGTCGCGACTTTTTCGAGCTCTCTGAGCACATCTTGAGGTGAGAGACCGAAGAGTTGCCAGTCTGGGTATGCAGGAATCTCCGAGTCGCCGGCGCTGGAGAAATGAAGATCGGCGGCGAGGTATCGCACGGTTTCCGGGAAGATCACAGGTGGGCGGATTTTTCGGTGTGCGCCCCTGTTTATATCAATCAGCTGAAAGTCCTCCAATGTTCCCATGAGATACCTACCGACTCGCACCATCATGGAATCGGCCCATCGAGGTTGGATTCGTCCGTCCGAAGCGGCTTCTTCCAAAAAGGCCCGTGTATCCTTGACCTCGATTTCTCCAGTCACACCAGCAGCAAGCCGCCAATAGGTGGAAGACACGAAGTCGTGGAAGATGGGGTTGTGACGAGCCGTGAGGATCAAAAGAATTTGCCTGAAGGCTGAGGAATTGATGCCAAGGCGGTGCAGTTCCTTGAGCCATTTTGCGGGCGAATCTCCTTTGATGAGATATCGCTGAGCGAATCCCCTTGTAACGATGTCACTGATTCGAGTGGAAGTCTCTTTGGCGAGGGCTCCACTGGCGCGGACCTTTTTTTTCAAATCCAAGGAGACCATCCCCGGCTCCCAGATTTCCAAGAGTTCGACGGTCTCGGGCACGATGCCCTGAGCCTTCGAGAGGTTGGTGTTGTATCCTTGGCCAATCATCGCGAAAGGGCCGCAAAGTATGGAAGGATGACCCGACCAGTGCGAAAGGCGGCGTGGTAATGACGAGCCAGTTCGACCAAGCCCTGCCGGGTAGCGATATCATCCAATTTCCCAACTTGAACCGGGCCTTCGGGAGAATCGATCTCGCCTTCCGCCAAATCCTCGATCGCAGCCATCGGTTTTTTCACCGTGAACTCCTGGGATTTGGTTTGGAGAATCTGATGAACCGCCCTCTCCATCGGAAAAGTAAAACGGAACAAATGCCCCACCCGGGCCTTCCCGATTTTATCGTCGTGGTGCAGGCGGGCGGCGGCGGCGGTGGATGTCATAGCCGCAGCGAAAGCCGAGCGCTGGAAGTTATATTCGGTCGCAGCCAGGCCGTGTTCAGACAAAAAGTCACAAGACTACCAATTGCTATTCGACTGGCTGCCAAGGACGCCAACGGCCCACCGCAAGAGCAGAAAATCGGAGAGAAGTTTGTGGCCTTGGTTTGGATCAGGAGAAGAATGATTCATTGTTTAATCGCTTCGTAGTTCCCAAGAACCTCCCCGAGGACAACGGTGTAGTTGAGGTTTCCGTGGTCGAGGTCCACATCAGGCAGGAAATCTTCGTCCAGTGAAGTCAGAAGCGCAGGCACATCGGATTCCTTCCAGCCTGCGTCCTTCAGCAAAATCACGGTTCCGGCAACTGTGCCGCTGGCGAGGTAGTGAAGATCGACTGCGGCAACATCCTTGCCCTCGCGCTGTGCGAGGAAGCGCTCGGATGAGGTCGTGCGGAGTGTGCGTTTCCAGGAGATCATTTTTTTGACAGGATTTACAGAATTAACAGGATTAGCGGGACTCGGGCAGGAAGAGATTCAGGGTTCAGTTTTCAGGGGTGAGGCGGGACTGCCAAGTTTCAATCAGTGGAGCCCAGTCGGAGCGGTCAGCGGCTTCCAGTGCGAGAAAATACTTTTCCCTCTCTTGATCGGACTGGGGGGCAAGTTCCAACTCAGGAAGGTCGAGGCGTCGGAGCAATTCGAGCAGGAAGAGGCGAATCGTCCTGCCATTGAAGTCTGCAAAGGGGTGAATGGTCAAAAACCGCCCCTCTGCAAACGCAAGAAACTCCAAGGTGAGATCGCCTATGCGGGAACTGGCTTCCTGCCACCGAGCGGCAAGATCAGCGCCATAATCGCGCATGAGCACTGGAACCATAGGCGGCTTGGGCGGTTCGAGATTCCCGACGCGAACATCAATCGTTCGCCATTTTCCTGCCCAATCTGGAACCAGATCGACAGAGATGAGGCGGTGAATTTCAGCCGCAAGATTTTCATCAAGGGAGTGATTGGAAAAATCACCGCGATAGATGCGGGATTCGACGACGAGAACTTGCTCGGCCAGGTGTGGAGCTATCTCGGCGTAGGAGAGGATGCCCCGTGTTGTTTCAATAAAGCGGGTAGCTCGATCCGGGCGTGTATCGCGTGAAGGAGGCTCATCTCCACTGGCTCTCTCTCGAAGGCCATGCTCTGG
>Ga0247843_1000733_pt1 | contig 74506 bp, 59 predicted proteins | sample LaCruzMarch2017__FD_192420 | JGI IMG/M metagenome (GOLD analysis project Ga0247843, IMG submission 192420) | Freshwater microbial communities from meromictic Lake La Cruz, Castile-La Mancha, Spain - LaCruzMarch2017_8m | ecosystem: Environmental > Aquatic > Freshwater > Lake | place: Spain...
ATTTTTTTGATCATACCGTCGTCGAGAGAGCGAAAAACCTCAAGCCGTCGGCAAGAGGAGAGCTCGAAATCACCGACCTGAATCGTCTTTATCTTGAGGGCGGTGAATTAAGAGTTGAGATTTTTGGGCGTGGCACCACATGGCTTGACACCGGTACGCCGGATTCGCTTGCGGATGCCACGCAGTTTGTGCAAGTCATTCAGCAGAGGCAGGGCTTGAAGATTGCCTGCCCGGAAGAGCTGGCATTTGCGCAGGGTCGTATTGACCGCGCCAAGCTCAATGAGTCCGTAGCCAAGTATGACGGAACTCCGTATGGGGATTATTTAAAATTGCTATAAATCCAACAATCAAAATTCGATGGAACCCAACATTGACAGAGAATGGATTGGTCTGCGAGCCACAGCACGGACACAGCTTGAAACTCGTGACTACCAGGAAGCTTCACTGGTGAGGCGACTCGCGACGACGGGGATTGGGGCTGGCGAGGCCATGCAGGAACGTGATCAGCTAAAGGATGCATGGATCCCCGGGGTTGAGATATTTCAGAGGCATGTTTACCAGCAAAAAGGGCGCGGATACTTTGCCGAGCTTGTTCGAGTGCATGAAGGTTTGCTGGGACGAATAGGATTAAACCCGGAGCAATGGGCGTCCGCGCTTATGCACTGTGGGAGTGCCAAGGGTTTTCATATCCATCCGCCGCATGTACCGGACGGCGTAACGGCGGAAACCTGGTTTCGAGAACTATATATGGAATTTCCCGATGATTTCACACGTCGTCCCTATGATTTGGAGCAATGGGATATTATGTTTTTTCTCACGGGTCTCTGCGAAATGATACTTGTGGATGATCGTGAAGGATTGAAGCGCCGGATCATGCGCTTCATGATATCCGGTGACAGTAAACCGGGAAGCGATAATTCGGCAGTTGTTATTCCACCTGGAGTGAGTCATGCATTGCGTTGCATTGGCAATGAAGATTTAATTATGGTTTATGGCACTAGTACCCGATTTCAACCGCGCTGGGAAGGCCGTATTGGAAGCGGTATCGAGAACACGCCGTTACCATTAGACTGGATTCAGTATCTAGCAAATTCCGGAGAATAACGCATTCTTACTGCAACGTGGTATTTTAATTTACCTATTCCTGACAGCAAAACCAAACAATAAGATGACCATGAAAACGATGAACAAAATATACGGTGATGTCGGTAACAGGCTTCCGCATCTTTTAATGAATGGAGCAATTATTCTATGGGCTCTATGTGCAGGCATATTGTCTGTCGGCTGCGTGGGGATTAGTTCCAACCCGGTGGTGCCGGCGGAAGCGTATGCATCCAAACCAAGCGGCAACCTTGCGGCTGGGGACGAGATTAGAGTTTCGTTTTCCGGCGCTCCGGAACTCAACACCAAGCAGAAAATCCAGCCGAACGGTCTGGTTAGTCTTCCTACAGTAGGTGACGTAAGCGCTGCGGGGAATACGATTAACAGTCTGCAGCAGAGCGTGACCTCACTCTATCAATCCCATCTGCAGGATCCAACGGTGGTCATTTCCTTGGATAGCGCCGCTGCAGGTGTTTATGTTTCCGGAGAGGTGCTGCGGCCCGGGAAAATTCCGCTCGACCGCCCCATGACGGCATTGGAGGCGATCATGGAGACCGGTGGATTCACCCCGTTTGCCAATCCCAAGAAAGTGATCGTGGTGCGCAATCAGAAAGGAAAGCAACAACGCTATGTGTTGAACATCAATGACACGCTGTCCGGGACAGAAAGCAGTCCGTTTTACGTAAGGCCGTTCGACGTGATTTATGTCAAGCAAAGCCTCTGGTAAGTAATTTTATTGAGATGCTTTCAAATGAAAAGGGTGGCTTAAGCCACCCTTTTTTTGTTGGTGAAAGGGAAGTGCCCGAGGATTTTTTCATATGATCCGGGCATTTCCCTTGGCGGAATGGAATGGTGAAGGTAGGAAGTGCCGGTCATGACCCGCCCCGCTATAGAACGTTGTATCAAGGTTTTCATTGTTGCCCTCATCATCACCTTCGGTTGGACTCTGACGCGAGTAGCGGCAATGTTCGGTTGGTAGTGAACATTGCGAAGCGCGTGGGTAACAAACTTTCAGCGTTTGAAAGCGGCCGCGAGCGAGGCAAAATCCGCCGGGGCGGCGCGGTCAGCCGTGAGAATAGCGGCTTTTTGCAGGGAAATGATTTCGGTGATTCCTTTGCGTGAGAGTTCCAGCATGGCGGTCATTTCTTCCGATGAAAACACGGCTTCCTCGCCACTGCCTTGGACTTCCACAAACTCTTGGGCTTCGGTCATCACGACATTGAAATCCACTGTGGCGTCCTTATCTTCCGGGTAGTTGAGATCGAGCACCGGATGACCTTGATAGACTCCGGCGGAAACGGCGGCGACGAGTTTTTTGATTGGGAAATCTTTGAGTTTGCCCTCGGCAAAAAGCTTGTTGAAGGCGATGGCCATGGCGACGCAACCGCCGGTAATCGATGCGGTGCGCGTGCCGCCATCGGCTTGCAGGACATCACAATCGATCCACACCGTGCGCTGGCCGATTTTTTGTAAATCCACCACTGCTCTTAGCGCGCGGCCGATGAGGCGCTGGATTTCGGAAGACCGACCGTCGAGTTTGCCGCGGGAGATATCGCGTGGTTTGCGCTCAAGTGTTGAGTAGGGCAGCATTGAATATTCGGCAGTGAGCCAGCCGCCGGTTACGCGTTGGGCGCGCATCCAGCGCGGGATGTCTTCTTCGATGGTGGCCGAGCAAATGACCCGGGTTTCGCCAAAGGAAACCAGCACTGATCCGGTGGCGTGGGGTGCGACATTCGGGATGAAGGAAATCGGGCGGAGTTGATCATTCTGGCGGCCATCGGGACGTGTCATGCGGGAAGTGAAAGCCACCATCCAGCGTGCCGCAAGTCTGGACGATGTGCGGGCACGCAGTTCGTTGGTGTTTTTCGCTTCCGGTCGGGGCGTGCGCCGTGAATTATGCGGATCGAATCATGACATTTCCTGAAAATTTCACGTGGGGTGTGGCGGCGGCGGCCTATCAAATCGAGGGTGCGGCGGCTGAGGACGGGAAAGGTCTGAGTGTTTGGGATCAATTTTGCCGACAATCCGGAAAGGTGCTCGACGGTCACACCGGCGATGTAGCCTGCGACCATTATCATCGGTATCGCGAGGACGTGGGGATCATGAAGGACATCGGTGCGCGGGCCTATCGATTTTCGATCAGTTGGCCGCGCGTGATTCCGGCGGGAACTGGCGCGGTGAATGCCAAGGGTTTGGATTTTTATGATCAACTGGTGGATGAGTTGTTAACTGCGGGCATTCAGCCATGGGCGACGTTGTTTCACTGGGATTATCCGCACGAACTTTTTTGCCGTGGTGGATGGTTGAACCGCGACAGCGCAGATTGGTTCGCGGATTACACGCGCGTGGTGGTGGACCGCCTCTCCGACCGTGTGCAGCACTGGATGACGCTCAACGAGCCGCAATGTTTCATATGCTTCGGCCATGCGACGGGCACCAATGCTCCGGGCTTAAAACTCGGCGCGGCGGATTGTTTGAGGGCTGGCCATCATGTGTTGCTTGCGCATGGCAAGGCGGTTCAAGTTTTGCGGGCGCATGCGGTTAAACCGGCCACCGTTGGCTGGGCCCCGGTCGGGGTGGTTTCGCTGCCAATTCCGCAAGCGGGCGAAATCGACATTGATGCTGCGCGGCGGGCGATGTTTTCCGTGAGCGGCGGCGATGCAAAATCCATGGGAATGCCGCCAAATCTTTGGTCGAACACTTGGTGGGGCGATCCGGTGGTTTTCGGCTGTTATCCGGAGGATGGAATGCAGGCGGCGGGTGATGCGATGCCTGAAATCCACGCGGGCGATATGGAAACGATCTCGCAGCCAATCGATTTCTACGGCGCGAACATCTACTCGGGCACCCATTATCGGGCGGGCGAAAATGGCGAGCCCGAGCGAGTTCACCACGCTTCAAGCACCGCGCTATCCGCCTTCAAGTGGCCGGTGGTTCCGGAGAGTCTGCGCTGGGGGCCGCGTTTCCTTCATGAGCGCTACAAATTGCCCGTCATCGTGACGGAAAACGGCATCTCCCTCGCCGATTGGGTGTCGCTGGATGGCCAAGTGCATGACCCGCAGCGCATTGATTTCCTGCATCGTTATCTCGCCGAGTTGCAGCGCGGAATTGCTGATGGAGCCGATGTCCGCGGCTATTTCCAGTGGTCGATCTTGGACAACTTCGAATGGGCGGAAGGTTACAAACAGCGCTTTGGACTGGTTCACGTTGATTACGAAACCCAGCGCCGGACGCTCAAAGATTCGGCATCTTGGTATCGGGCATGCATCGCATCGAACGGAAGCCAGTTGATCTAAAATCCACCCTATTTTTGAGAAAAAACCTGATACATTTGGAGCTTTCCTGTGGTATTGGATTTTTCCCGCGCCTATTTATGACTCCTCGAATTCTCATACTTTGCGGTTTTGCCGCCGTTCTCACCGGCTGCGACACAGCGTCCAAGCCAGTAGAGACCAAGCCCCCGGAGGCCGCGGCCCCTGCGGCGGTTGAGGTCACGCTACCGGAAACAGTTTCGTTCAACGAACACATCCAGCCGGTGCTTTCCGAGTATTGTTACCATTGCCACGGCCCAGACTCCGGCACCCGCGAACCGAAAGACGCGCCGCTGCGCCTCGACCGCGTGGAAGACGCATTCGTCCTGCGTGACGACGGCAACCCGGTCATCATCAAAGGGAAGCCGTTGGAATCCCGGCTGATGAAACGAATCATTTCCGCAGATCCGGACATGATCATGCCTCCACCGAAGAGCCACAAAACGATGGGGTCCACCGAGATCGCCCTGCTCGAACGCTGGATCGAGCAGGGCGCCGAATACGAGCCTCACTGGGCATTCGCTCCGATTCGGAAACCCGAGCTCCCCGCTGCTGGTGAGGGCTGGGCGGCCAATCCGATCGATCATTTCATCGCAGAGAAACACGAAGCTGCCGGCCTGCAACCCAACCCGCCGGAAGATCCACGCCGCTTTCACCGCCGTCTGACATTTGATCTCACTGGCCTGCCGCCTCTGCCCGAAGAAACCGACGCATTTCTCAAAGCCCACGAATCCGGTGCACAAGCCGCGATCGAGGCTGAGACCGCTCGCTTGCTCGCCACCACCGCCAGCGCCGAGCATTTTGCCCGTCACTGGCTAGACGCCGCGCGTTACGCAGACACTCACGGCATTCACATTGATAACTACCGCGCCATCTGGCCATACCGCGATTGGGTGGTGCGCGCGTTCCAAGCGAACATGCCGTGGGACCAATTCACCACCGAGCAGATCGCCGGCGACATGCTGCCTGACCGGACCCTCGATCAACTCGTGGCGACCGGGTTTTCCCGCTGCCTCGCCACCACCGGCGAGGGCGGAGCCATCGGCGAGGAATACGATGCAATCTACGCCACCGACCGCGTGGAAACCGTCTCCGCCATCTGGCTCGGACTCACCACTGGTTGCGCAGCCTGCCACGACCACAAGTTCGATCCGGTTTCCACCAAGGAATTCTACTCGCTCACCGCCTTTTTCCGCAACACCCCGATGTCCTCGTTGGATGGCAACAACGCCGAGCATCCGCCGAATGTCTTCGTGCCGATGCGTGAGGACCGCGATTCCTGGGCCACCATTGCCACCGAAATTACCAGCGTGGAAAAACAAATCGCCGACCGCAAAAAGTCCGCCGGAGCCGCGTTTGAAGCCTGGCTGACGACTGCCACCATCGGCCCGTCCCGTGAAATCGATTCCACGTTATCCCTCCACCTGCCGCTCACCGAAGAAAGCGGCCCGCTTCGCGGCTTCGTGGATGGCCAACCGCGTGAATGGCCGGCCGAGGTTTCACGAATGAAAGCACCCATCGGCCACGCTCCGGTCATCAGCGACAAGCCCATCGATCTCGGCGACCTCGCCAGCTTTTCACGCAGCGATCAAGTGACCTTCGGCGGTTTCATCCGCATCGAGGGAAAACCGACGGGAGCAGTGATCGCGCGCATGAACCCAGCCGAATCACTTCGCGGTTGGGATCTCTTTCTGGATGAGGGCCGTCCGGCGACTCATATCATCGATTCATGGGAAAAATCGGCGAACCGAATTGTCGCACCGAAGCCGCTCAAGCGTGGCGAGTGGCAACATGTGATGGTCACCTTCGACGGCACGATTTCCGGGCACCAAGCCAGCGCTATCTACATCGACGGCAAGCGCATTTCCGCCGGCGCAGACCCCAACACCGTCGGCGGGACGATCGAAACCGCCGTGCCATTGCGGCTCGGCGCGCGCCATGGCGACGAGGCAAAACTGGCGGGCGGCAAGGTGGCCCTGCAAGATTTCCGTTTCTACCGTCGCCTGCTGCCACCGGCCGAAATTTCCGCCCTCTCGGAAACCGCGCTGCTTCAGCACGTCGTTTCCCTGCCTGCCGCGCAACGGACGAAGGAACAAACCGAGGCGCTTCTCCAATATTTCCTCGCCAATCTGGACGAGCCAACCCGTGAGATCCAAACTCGCCTCGATAGCTTGAAAAAGCAGCAGGCGGATATTCGTTCACGCGGCTCCGTTTCCCTGGTGATGGAGGAAAAGAAAGACGCGCCCTTCGCCCATGTTCTCACCCGCGGTGCCTATGCTGACAAGGGGGAAAAAGTCACTCCAGCGACTCCGGCCGTGCTTCCGCCGATGGCCGAGGACGCACCGAAAAACCGCCTCGGCCTTGCCCGCTGGCTCAATGATCCCGCCAATCCCCTACCCGCTCGCGTCACGATGAACCGCACGTGGTATTACTTTTTCGGTGCCGGTATTGTTCCTAGCAATGCCGATTTCGGGATCATGGGCGCGCGTCCCAGCCACCCGAAATTGCTCGATTGGCTTGCCGCGGAGTTCATCGATTCCAAGTGGAACTATCGCCACATGGTCACTCAAATCGTCACCTCCGCCGCCTACCGCCAATCCGGGGTGGTGACTCCAGAGAAACTCGAAAAAGATTTTTCAAACCGTCTGCTCGCCCGCGGCCCACGCGTGCGCCTCGATGCCGAACCCATCCGCGACCTCGCACTTTCCGCCGCTGGCCTGCTTTCCACCAAAATGGGTGGGCCTCCCGTAAAGCCCTACCAACCGGAAGGTATCTGGGAAGCGGTGGCCATGCCGCAATCGAACACGAAGAACTACAAGCAAGACAATGGCGAGGCGCTTTACCGGCGTTCGCTTTATACGATGTGGAAACGGACTGCTGCGCCGCCATCGATGGAGATTCTCAACGCGCCGTCCCGCGAGAAATTCTGTGTCCAGCGGGAATTCACGAACACTCCGTTGCAAGCACTCGTCTTGCTCAACGACCCGCAATTTGTCGAAGCCTCGCGCGAATTGGCCTCCCATGCGCTCAAGGCATCTACGGATTTCGAGACGCGCTTGGATTTCATCACCTTGCGTCTGACCGCGAGAAAGCTGGATTCTGCTGAGAAAGAGATTGTCCGGAAATCCCTGGATACTTCGCTCGCCGGATTCCGCGCGATTCCGGAGGAAGCCACCAAGCTCGTGGCCACCGGAGCCAAACCGCCGCCGCCAGACGCCGATGCGCCGGAGCTCGCCGCCTGGACACTGGTCGCCAGCCAGATCCTCAACCTTGACGAAACCATCACCCGCTAAACCGCGATGAACCCGATAGAATTTCACAACACCGCTTACAGCCGCCGCCAGTTTTTCCGCAAATCCGGCACCGGTCTGGGTATGGCTGCGCTCGCCTCCTTGATGGGAAAACCCGGCGTCTCTGCCGCCGAGAGCATCGCCGCAAAGTTGCCGCAAATCGCCCCCAAGGCGAAACGGGTGATCTACATCTCACTGATCGGCGCGCCCTCGCAGATGGATCTTTTTGACTACAAACCGCAGCTCAAACAGCGTTTCAAAGAGGACCTCAACGGCTGGCTCAAGGGGCAGGGCGAGCGCCTCACTGGCATGACTTCCGGGCAGTCCGCCTTTCCGCTGGCTCCCTCGATGTTCAAATTCCAGCAACACGGCCAGTCCGGCGCATGGGTCAGCGAGTTGCTGCCATGGACGTCTAAAATGGTGGATGATCTCTGCATCATCAAGTCGATGCACACCGATGCCATCAACCACGAGCCGGCCAACCAGTTGATCTACACTGGCTCGATGCAGGCGGGCAAAGCGTCCATCGGCTCTTGGTTGTCTTACGGCCTTGGATCGATGAATGAGGAGCTGCCGTCGTTCGTCGTGCTGCATGCCAAGCACACCTCGCCGTATTCCAATGTGCAGGCGATTTCCTCGCGGCTGTGGGGGGCGGGTTATCTGCCCGGCAAGCACTCGGGTGTCTCGCTCCGATCACTGGGTGATCCGGTGCTTTTCCTTGAAGACACGCCTGGCATCACGCGTGAGACCCGCCGCAACATGCTCGATGGCCTCAACGCGCTGAACCAGCGCTCGTTTTCCGCCATCGGCGATCCCGAGATCGAGGTCCGCATGCAACAATACGAAATGGCCTTCCGCATGCAGGCATCCGTCCCCGAGCTCACCGATCTAACGGGTGAAACCGAAACTACCTATCAACTTTACGGCGAGGATAGCAAGAACCGCGGCACCTTCGCCAACTCCGCGTTGATGTCCCGTCGATTGCTTGAACGCGGTGTGCGTTTCGTCCAGATCTTCCACCGCGGCTGGGACCAACACGGCAATCTTCCCCGCGATCTCGCTTCGCAGTGCAAGGACGTGGATCAAGGTTGCTTCGGGCTGATTCAAGACCTGAAACAACGCGGCATGCTTGAGGATACGCTCGTCGTTTGGGGTGGGGAATTTGGCCGCACTGTTTATTGCCAAGGCGGCCTGAGCGAGGACAACTACGGCCGCGACCACCACCCACGCTGCTTCACCATCTGGATGGCCGGCGGCGGAATCAAGGGCGGGCAAGTCTATGGCGAAACGGATGAAATGTCTTACAATATCGTCGATAAACCCGTCCACATTCGGGACCTCCACGCCACCATGCTTCACGCCCTCGGGCTTGAACACGAGCGACTAAGCTATAAGTTCCAAGGCCTCGACCAACGCCTCACCGGAGTGGAACCTGCCAAGATCATCAAGGACTGGTTCGCCTGATCGACAAAATGAGTCAAGTTTCCCGATCGTGCCATTTCCCGCGTACGCGAAATCCCTAATCGCCTCATCGCGATCTACTGACATTGATCTAAGGAAGCTCCTGATTACAAAAATCATTGCGGGCGTTATATTAGTTGCCGTGAATCCATTGCTGGGCCTTCAAGTCTCGAAATTGAAGCTGAAGAAATGATTGTCGGAGGCTTCGCCTATCGCGTCGTCCATCTCGATAACGCCTATCCGAAACGCAATGGTTTGCTGCGTTGGATACTCCTTGGAAATAGCGAAATGAACGGCCAATGAAACTCGCATTTATCGCACAGCCGTTTGAACGCCTGAAGTTATCCTCAGCAGGCAGTTCGGTAGCCATGTGGACGGCGGCGGTCGCCCGGCAATGTGTCCAGGCAGGGCACCGGACCGTGGTTTTCGGGAATCAAGGGGGGGCATTTGGCGCGAAGCACACAAGCCATGGCGGTATTGATTTCGTGTTTACACCTACAGGGCTGGACCGACTGCAAAACAAGATTGGTGGCATCTGGACGCGGATCAGGCGACGCACCCGCGACACTGCGACGCCGGCCACCCCGTCTTTCGCCTCTGCATGGAGCCACCGTGGCTACGCTTCGGCCGTGGCGCGCCGCTTGCGGAGCGGGAACTTCGACGTGGCCCACATCATGAACTATTCCCAATTCGTGCCGATCATCCGCGCCCACCATCCCGCCTGCATGATCGGCCTGCACATGCATTGCGACTGGTTGGCGCAGTTGCCGATCGAGACCGTCAGGCAGCGCGTGCGGCAGGCAGATCTGATCATCGGTTGTAGCGAGTATATCACGAAGGCCATCGCAGCGCGCTTTCCTGAATATGCGAGCAAGTGCGTCACCGTACCTAATGGTGCCGCGATTCCTGACGGACACTCCCGGCCCGTCGGCGGGAGAACCGTTCTATTTGTGGGAAGGCTGTCGCCGGAAAAAGGGATACATCATTTGATCCAAGCGTTTCATGAAGTGCTGCGAGTATTCCCCGATGCGAACTTGCGTCTGGTCGGGGGAGCCGGTTCCGCGCCGCCGGAATACTTGGTGTTCCTGAGCGACGACCCGCATGTAGCGGCGCTGCGCATGTTTTATCCTGTGGGCCGGCCGGGCATGAAGGATCCATATCTCGACGCGCTGGAACGGGAGGCTGGGTCTGAGCTGGGCAGGCGGATCCATTTCGAGGGTTGGATGGATGGCGAGCGGCTCGAACAGTGTTACCGTGAGGCGTGTTTACTCGTTAATCCCTCACTCAGCGAGGCGTTCGGTATGAGCCTGGTCGAGGCAATGATGCATGGGATGCCGGTCATCGCCACTCAGGTGGGTGGCATGCCTTATATCGTAGAGAATCAGCGCACGGGACTGCTGGTCGCGCCCGCCGATCCGCCTGCGCTGGCCCGTGCCATCCGCGAGCTGCTGGAACATCGGGAACTTTCGTGTCAAATGGGCGAGGTCGGCCGACAGCGGGCGCTGTCCGAATTCACGTGGGATCGATGCTCCCACATCCTGCTGGATCATTATCAATCCCTGATGTCGACGAGAGGCGGCTAAGCGATGGTGAAATTGCAATCCATACCGTCTATTCGGCACGCCCTGGACCTCTTTGTGTGTAACGAGACCCTCGATTCCGCAGGAACATCCGCCGTGGTGTTCGCCCCTCATCCGGACGATGAAACGCTGGGGTGCGGCGGCACCATCATTCTCAAGCGCGAGGCGGGCACACCAGTATCGATCATTTTCATGACGGACGGCTGTGCTTCGCACCGGCAGTTGATGCCTCCAGAGCAGATGCGGCGTTTGCGTAAGGACGAAGCACTGCAAGCGGCGGAGGTGCTCGGGGTGGCACCTGGCAATGTGCACTTCCTGAACTTTGAGGATGGCGGCCTGTCCAGTTGCGAGGAGGCCGCCGTCACACCAGTGCTCGCGCTGTTGGAACAGCTTGGGCCCGAGGAAGTCTTTGTCACCTGTCGGGACGATGGCACGGCGGACCACGAAGCCACTTACCGCATCGTCATGGAGGCGGCGAGGCGTTCTGGGAGATCCATGCGCATCTGCGAGTATCCGGTCTGGTGCTGGCACCAATGGCCGTGGGTCCCGCAGCCACTGCGTTGCAACCTGGATATGCTCCGGGTGTTCGGTCGGTTTCTAAGGTCGGGCGGCGGGCTTGCGCCCTGGTTGCAGTTTAGGAGTGGCGTGAAGATCCGTGAGGTGCACCGGCGCAAGCGGGAGGCGCTGGCACGGCATCGCTCCCAGATGATCGCACTCATCGCGGACGTTTCCTGGTCGACGTTGCCAGACGTCGCCGAAGGGCGATTTCTGGAATTATTCTTTCAGGACTACGAGGTTTTCCGCTGTTCCGTTACGCGTCGCGGTAGCATTCGCCCAGGCGGGTGAGCGTGCCATCTTCGTTGAACAGGGCGCTGGTGCCGAGAGGAAAGCTGCTGGGTTTGGAGGGAAACCAGGCGTAGCGTTCGAGGAAATCAAGTTTGTCGAGCCGCGGCAGGACTTTCTCCATGAACCGCAGCACGGCCTCGGGTTTGTGTCGGTTGGTTTCGACACTTTTGGCCTCCCAATCGCCGACCGCGAACTCCGTGATCCAGAGCGGGCAGCCGAACATTTTGTGGATATTTTCCAAGCGTTTCACCAGCGCTTCCGGGTTTGGTCCGCCGTAGGAATGCACGCAGACGAAATCCACTCGCAGCTTGCGTTCCTTCACGCCAGCCATGAACTCCACCATCCATTCCTTGTCCGGATGCACGCAGCCCGGACTTCCGAGACGCATGCCGGTTTCCATGAGCAACGGCCATGCATCCAGAGTTTCCTGCATCGTCATGTTTCCTTGTTTCTTTACGTCCGGTTCGTTGAATCCTAACAACTCGGTGATGCCCGCTTTTTTGGCGGACGCAGCCGCGTCTGCAATCACTTGGGCATTCCCGCCATAACGGTAGATCATGGGAATGAATTCAACACCTTGCGGCAGGCCCTCAGGAATCATGTGATTCCATGTGTAAAACCATTTGCATCGCAGATCGGTTAGCCTCTGGACCCAACCGGGATTTTTTGTAGAAATGCCGAGACCTCGTTTTTTCGAACCAGCGGGCTCACCTTTTTTCAGAGGTTCCGAGTTACTTTTTAATGTGGTGAAGGAAAGCGCGGCAGTGGTGGCGGCGGAATCACGGATGAATGTGCGGCGGGTAATCATGGCATGGGTGTGCAGGTTGAGGCGGGTGTGAGTTGCGGCATGATCTTAATCCAGCCGTGGCTTGAGTCTCTGCGGAGCAGCAGGTGTGTTAGGGGTATTGGGTTTTGGCGGCGGTTCTTTGAGCCGTTTTACAGTGAGATCGGGAACCGGCATCCGAAAATCGAGAGAAAAGTTGATCTCCCAGCCGGCAGGGATGTTGGCTTTTTCAGAGAGTTCACGAGCCGCCAAGTAAGTCTTAAACGAGTCTTTGTGCACGCGATATAAAAGAACCGATTGGAAGTTTTGGCGGATGACAGGCAGCGACTTGATGAACTCCGAGTCAGGCTTGTCGATATCATCCAGCGGTGTTCCTCCGGATTCAAGATTCGGGCGAATCACGAGCCACAGGAAATAGTTGGTCGGCTCGGCCTGGAGGAAGATTTTTTGGCCGCGTGAGTTGCCCCAGTTGAAATCCTGGAAGTGGGCTAAAATCTTCGTGCCGTCATAAAGGAAACGGTCCGGCTTGCCTTTGACCTGCGTCCGTTGGATGAGCCAATCAGCCTTTTTTTTCTCAAACTCGCGGTTGAATAATGCCAGTGGCGTGTGGGGATCGATGATGTGAATTCGCTCTCGGTTGACGATTGCATGATAGGTTTTCGCGTTTTCAGGAATTGGCCGGCTGTTGGGGATGTTGACGACGGATGGCGCATCCCCGGAAATCGGTGGTGTCGTATCGAGCAAGCCTTCGATTCGGGCGATTTCCTTCTGAATTGCAACGGTCTGTGCGTTCTCTGCATCACGTTCGGTGCGGACTTTGTTTTCAAGTTGGCGCACTTGGTTGAGGTCGGCCAGGAGGTCCTTATTTTCTGCGAGGCTTTTCTCCAGCAAGGTGATGTCGCGTTTTTCTTTTTCCACGTCCTCCGGAGTGGCCGGTTTTCCTAACAGACGTGCCTCGACGAGGCGTTTTTTTTGCTCCAGATCAGCGATTAGTTTTTTGGATTGCGCGATTTCTTCGGGAGTGGCGGGCTGAAGGTCATCCATGAATTTCTGCACCTTCCGCGTCACGTCGGCTTGGACCAGAAGGAGCACAAGGATTAGCACGGCCACCACGTTGGTGAGCGCGTCCATCAGGGAGTCCAGGCTGATGCTGCCGTCGGAAGATTTTCGTTTGCGAGCCACGGATGTTTATTTGCGGAATACGGAGAGGTCGATTTTGCCGTTGTTAGGAATAGGGAGCTTGCCGGTTTTGATTTCGAGTTTGTTTTCCGCGAGATCGGCAGCGGAAGCATAGGCTTCGTGACCATCCTTGCGGATGAGGAAGAGGACCATGGCATCGCGGGACTTTTTCGCGTCTTCGAGGAAAGACCGGTAAGGCGAGCCAGTGGCGATTGCTGCAGTGGCGACGGGGGTTTCCTTGCCATCCTTATCGATGAGGACAAGGCCTGTGGAGTTGCACTCGACAAAGAAAAGTCGTGAGGCCGAGCGCACGCCGCTGCCGCCAGGACGGACGACGACAGACTCGACCTTCTTGGGCGGGTTCTTGCGTTTTGCGAGTTCGGCCTTCAGATCTTCCAGTTTTTTCGCAAGGGGTGGACGGCCGCTTTTGAGAGTTGTGATTTCCTTCCGCAACAGTTCGATGGCTTTCTGGAGAGCTGCGTCGGATTTGTTGGGATCGGTGGCCCGTGAGAGTTCTTGGAGTTTATCTCGGAGAACAATTTTCTGGTCTTGCAGTGCGGCAAGTTGGGCGGAAGCGGAGTTGTCTTTCTTTAGTGTTTCCTCGGCCTGGCGAGTTGCGATGAGGATTGTTTCCGCCTTTTTTTTGAGGTCGCGGTTTTCGAGGGCGAGGGCTTTTTCTTCCTCGGTGTGCCCTTTATTTTGATTTTGCTTCAACTGCATGGAGACGCTGATCATGAGCGTGAGGATGCCAATGAGGCATGCCAGGATGCTCATGAATGGAAACAGCGAGACCGCTTCGTCGTTATGGTTCCTGCGCTTTGCCACAGTAGCTGGAGGAAGGGGTTATCGACCGAAAAATCCCCGTTTCTTTTTTGCGCTGTCCGGGATCTGGTTCTGGCCGAGATCGCGCAGCGCATGGTTGATGAGATCAATGCCAACGGCTAATTTTTCGAAGGTTTTCGTCAGTTCGTCGTGTGAGCGGATGAAGACGGCGGTGCCGGTTTCGGAGAGCTTGTTCACGGCGTCCGTGAATGATTTTTCCACGGTTTCCTGATGGCTTGCCAAGCGGCGGTTCATCAGGTCACCAGCTTCTCCGAGCGATTGGGTGGCCGCATTCAGGCTTACGAGAAAAGTTTCGTGGGCGCGTGCGAGGGTGGTGACCAGTTGTGGGATACTGTCCGCTTGTTCTAGCAAGGTGCTGCTCATCGAGTTCCGACTGTCATTGAGTTTTGGCAACAATTTTTCGGTGCAGAAGGCATCGATGAGGGTGAGTGTTTCATCCTCCTTCTTTTGAACGGCGGCCATCGGGAAGCTCATCAGCATGCTCAGAATCAGACCGAGCAGGGTGGTGTCGAATGCCACGCCCAAGCCGCCGGTGAGGCTATTGATGGATGTTTTGAGTGCCTCTGGATCCGCGTTGTCGCCCATCGAAAGCGAGCTGACAGCGGTGGACAGGCCTTGCACGGTGCCGATGAAACCAAGGATGGGAATGGCCCACAGGAACACCTTGAGCAAGGCGTAGGATCCGCTGGAGCGGTTGGCATCGATGTCGGACTGAGTGGAGAGAAATGCGGAGACCTCGCCATTGTCGGTGCGGATTTCAAACAACTCGAGTGCTTTGCGGATGCGGTTCACGATCAGGCTGTCGCGCATCGAGAGCGGGATCTTGTAGATATTATCGATGAATCCGCCCACGTTGTCGCAGTGGATTTCATTGCCAAGGCGCGTGGGAAAAAGGTCCAACATGGTTGCACGTGTTTGGCGGCGATTCTGAATCCACTTCATCACGAGAATGGCCATGCCCCAGACGAATAGGAAGGTTTCCGCATAGTTGACCCAGCCGCGTTTGAGAAAAATCTGGCCGATGGCCGAATTGTCGAAGGGTATTAACAAGGCAAGGAAACCCGCCGTGATCACCACCCCATAGAGCAGGCTCTTCAGGAAATCCACGTTGGCGTGGTCGCGTTCGTTCCAGCCCGTGCGCTGTGGGCGGCTGCGCGTGGAGGTCTCACTTGGAGCGTCGGCTTCCGGAATTTTCAGCCGACCATTGCAAGCCGGGCATTGCACGGTTTGCCCGAACAAATCGGGTGTGACGGATAGGTCTGTGTTGCAGTGCGGGCAGGTGAGGAGCATCGTTTTATGGGTTATGCAATGCGCATTGTTTGTTAAAGTGAGAACAACGCAATCACGATCGTGGGAAAGGCGGAGGTTAGGAGAAGTTGCACGCTCCTATATCGATTGGGGATGACCTATAAAGATTGCTCTGCCGCAATCCGAACAAAGCGTTTTGGGTCGGTCTCAGAGTCGGGTTCGAACGAAAAACGCCAGCGGGTGAAGCCTGTGGGCACGGCGGATTGGTCGGGATCGGGAGTGACCAGATCCGGGCGGGCGTGCCAGGTTTTTAAATCGGTGCTCGATTCAAATGCGATGTTGAAGCCATCAGAGGCTTGCAAGTCCCGAAGTATGACTGACATGCCCGAGGCTTCGGTGGTGAGCGGCCATGGGTTGGGTGTGGCGGGATCGGTGCCGAAGAGGAATTCGAACAGATCAACTACCCCGTCGCCATCGTTGTCGCCTCGCACCAAGACGGCGCGGCCGGAGCCGGTGGCTAGCATTTTCTCGCGTGCCCAGTCGAGAAATAGGTCGCGTTGTTCGGCCGGGCCGTAAGTGAATTGTGCGGTGGCGGTGGTGGAGGTATCGGAAACGACCCTGACCCAGTGGGCGTTGAAACCCGCAGGAAAGAGATGGGTTTGAGTTTCGCCCGGGGCGACGGTGAAGGTGTTGTAGGTGGACCAGGTGTTGTCGGCGAGGAAATCGACTTGCACGGTGAAGGTTACATTGCTGGCGGAGCTGTGGGAGAGGTTCAGCTCCTTGCGGTTATAGCCATCCATGAGATAGATGTCCGAAGCTTGGCTAGCGGTGACGACGGAGTTTTTCCATGGGCCGCCAGTGCCGCGCGGTTCGCCCATTTTCCAGATATCGTCCGCCTCGCCGAGCCAGAGGGCGGCACCGGACGGGCTGCGGACGAGGGATGGGGAGGCCGGGGCGTCGTCGAGCACGCCGGTGAGCGCAAGCAATCCGCGCCACGACGCGAAGTCGGTGATGCGTTTGCCGTGGGTGGCGAGAGGGCGCATCCTGCGTTTGCCGCCGGAGTTGTCGCGCGGGACTTCGTAAAAGGTGCCGTGGAGGTTGAAGAGCTTGCGTTCGGTGACAACCTCACGCTCGCCGCGCGCCCAGCCGGAGAGGAATTGGGAATCGTAGAGCGGGTCGAGCATCGGCACGCGATAGCGGGTGCCACTGACCAAAATCCATGCGGAGGCGGCGTCGTTGCCAAATTCCTTGGTCAACGCTCCCTGCGTTCTCAGCGTGGACTCGGCAGTGGGGTTGATGGTGTCTGCGAGCAGCATGTCGGCTCCGATGCGGTGGTAACCGTTGTTGGAGGCGAATTCGAGTTCGAGCTCCTCGCCGGCCATCGCGCGGATGATGCCGTCGGAGGAGCCTGAGGTGTCGCGGATGTCAGCGAGGGCGGCAAAGCGATCTGTGCCAACCGAGGCCACTGAGGCATACGGGTAGGGGTTGGCCATGTGGAAAAAGGCGGTGAGGCTGGAGTTGGCGGAACCGACCACCAAACGCACCCACTCGCCGGGCAGGGAGCTGAGGATTTCATGGGTGTAGCCGCCAGCGGGAATGTTGACGGTGCCGGCAGGCGTCCATGTGGCATTTCCGGGTGAGGTCTGAATTTCCACCGAGATGGCACCGGCACCGCCATTGCGTAAGTGCAAGGTGCGTTGGGAGAATCCTTTGATGAGGAAAGGCTCGGATGCCTGGCCCACTGCCACCGCGTCGTTCATCCAGACGGCGCCGTGGCCAGACGGTGCGCCCCACTCTTGCAAGTCGGCGAGTTGGCCAAACCAGAAATTCGATTGGGCACGCAGGGCGAGCGTGTTCTCAAACTTCGAGGCATCGTTTTTACCGATGACGAGTTGTCCGTTGAACATGCAGTAGTCCACAGGCATTTTGTAGTAGTTGCAGAGTGGCGTGAGGCCGGAGAAATTCGTGGTCGAGAAGGTGGATGGAAAATCGAAAAACAAGCCGTGCATGTGCATCAGGTAGGGCGATCCCGCTGTGTCGGGATCGAGTTGGCGGATGCGCGGCCACTCGGTGTGCCAGCCGTGGGAGCCGTCGTGAGTGTAGGAGGATTTGGGTAGCCGCCAGGTGTTCCAGTTTCCGCCTTCGAGCACGCGGAGGACGACCGATTTCGCATCGAAGCCGGTGGCCCAGACCGGATCGGTCGCGGGGTTGGCATTTCCTTTGATGCCGCCGGGGCCAGTCACCTCACAATGTTGGACGGTGAAATCCTGAGTCCAGCCAGCGATGAAGTTGGCTTGTCCGGTGGCGGGGCCGTTGGTGTTTTCGAGCGTGCCGTTGTTATTGATGGCGGGCAGAGTGAGGTACTGGTTGCCGTTTTGCCCCCATGTGGTGCCGTTCCAGCGGGCCAGTGCACCGGATGACCCGAGCGGGGTTTCTTGCATCTTCGGTCGTCCGTTGTTGGCCACGATCAAGCTGCCCTGCCCGGTGAAAGCGCCCTTGCCGTGGTAGCCGAAGAGGAACTTGTCGCCGGTGCCCTGCACATCCGGGTAGCGCGTGATGAAAGTGAGGTCGTTCACGTTCACGTCATAGACCCCATCCTCCATGGTGAAAAAATAGATCCGGTTGGTAGGATCGGTGAGGTGGGCGGCATTCGCGCTATGGCGACCCGGCGCGGAAGTATAGGGCAGGTTGCGGACGTTGCGTGAGGCGTCAATGAAGTGTGGGCCAATGATGAGCTGATTGGATGGCACATGGATGAAACGATTCGCCGGGGTTCCGCCCAGCGACTCGGGGCGGATGGTGCGGTTGAGTTGGGTATCGATTTCGTAAAGTTTGTTGGTGGTGTCTCCGGTCGGGATGTGGGGGCCGTAGGTAATGCCCCACAACCGATCCGCCCATGGCACGACAGCGCCGATGCCCACTTCCAGATGGTCTCTGGTGACGGCAAGGTGCGGATAGACGCCGGAAATCGCGACTCTCGGGGTGGTGACGCTGGAGGATAGCGGCAGAGTGGTGTCCCAGCGGTCTGCTGCGACCGTGCCGCCGGTGGACGTCGTATCGATCCGCAACAAACCGGAAAACGTGCCGACTGTGCCGCTGTTTGCAGTGACGGTGATGTCGATGGTCTGGCCATGGCCAAGGGTGACGGGTGTGGCGGGAACGCTGGTGATGGAAAAGGCGGGAGCGCCGGTGAGGGTGAGAGCGTCGATGCTGACGGTGGCTCCAGCCGTGGCGGCGATCTCGTAGCGCAGCGTGCGCTGGGACGGGGCGGTGTTTTGTTCAACGTTGGGGAAGGCAAAATCGACATGTGGCGAGGTGGCAGCAAGCTGGAGAACCGGGTTCGGCGGCGGACCAGCGGCGACGGTGTAATTCACCTCCAACAGCGCGTGGCGGCTTGTGGTGGTGGATCGGTCGCTGGTGATGGAATGGAAGCCCGCCGGGCTGCTGCTGTAGCCGTTTGAAGTCAGGATCAGACCGAGACTGGCGGTGGAGGAGGCATTTTGAATGGCGGCTTTCAACCCTGCGGCATCGAGTGCGATCACGCTGTTGTCATTGTCGTCGCCAAGTGTGAGCCAACTGATGGCAAGATCATCCGCCAGCAAGGTGCCGAGCGTGCCACCAGCGGTCGCGTCGCTGCCATTGCCAGCGGGATTGTTCCAAATCGCTGCCGATTCGGCAAAATCGAAATCGTAGCTTTGCACGTCGATGGTGCCGGTGGTTCCGATCGGTGCCCGCCGTTCGTAGATGGTCAATGTCGCCGAGTGGATGGTGAGATTGTCATAGTTGTTACCACCGAGGTTGGAAACGGCGTCGATGATGTTGGACACGTCAAAGTCCAGCAGCGGGCGCAATAGATCCGCCCTGCCGAGGAGAAGCTCGTTGTCTAGATCGTCATTCTGCTGCCCTGCTACCCCATCGTTGCGAATGTAGGTGTCCTGGCTGATGCGCACGGACAAGATCTCAGCGAAGGCGGATGGAATGAAGCATAGAGCCAATACAGCGGCGAGTCGTCGGAAAATGGGGTTTTTCATGAATTATGCAATTTCGTTGGCGACGATGACAGACGCTACAAAAAACGGGCCGTTCCCAGATGGAAACGGCCCGCTTGAATCAAATTTGAGGGAAAACAGAATCAGTTGCGGCGGCGGCGCAGCAGAGCGAGCATACCAAGACCACCGAGAAGCGCAGCGGATGGCTCTGGGATGGCCGTGAACGTGAGAACAAGGTCTGTGTTGCTGTCTGCCAGATTAACACTGAAGGCACCACCACCCAAGCTGTTCGAGAAACCACTGGTTCCGTTGAAGGCACTCGTGTTAATGGCGAAATCTGAGGCGTCGAATCCCGAAATGGCAGATCCGGTGGAGAACAAGGTCCAGCTCTGGTTAATGGTGTTGTTGAAGTTGATCGCATTGCCATTCACATCAGAGCTGACTGCTGAGAGACTCCAGAGGTTGATGTTGTATGGATTCAGTGTGCTGAGCAGCGAGAGATTCAGAGTGGCGCCGTTAATGAGATTCACGGTGTCATATCCGGTTCCTGCAATGCCGGTCGAGTCGTAAATCTGCCAGTTGAGATCACCATTGGCACCAAGCTGCAAACTGCCTCCGTCTTGGGTCAGCGTGCCAGGGCTGCTGCCCGGGGCGAGAGTGCCGTTGGCAACCACCGTCTTACCTGTGGCAAGAACCGAGCCGGAACCCGCGAGCGTCTGGGCGGAACCAACCGTGAAGGTCGTAGGAGTCACACCCGTCACGCTCAGCGTGGCTGAAGAAGCCACGGAGATAGTCGAGCTGTTGGCAATCAAGCCACCGCCGGAAAGCGCGAGTGTGCCCGTGCTAACAGTCGTCGCTCCGGTGTAGGTGTTGGCGGCAGACAAAGTCAGGGTGCCTGCACCTTGTTTGGTGAGACCGCCACTTCCGGTACCTGCGGTGAGGGCTTTGCCAACGGTGACGTTGAAAGTATTGGTGTCGATGATGGCACCATTTCCTTGGACGACTGCGTTGTCGACACTGCCGGTCAGAAGAAAGTTAGCGTTGGATGCACCAGCACGGAGAGTGCCGCCATTGAAATTGATCGTCGAAGCCATGAGAGCCACGTTGGTTCCTGCAACCCCGCTTTCGCGGATTTCATTGGCCGTCAAGATGCCACCGTTCAGATTGGCAACGGAGACCAGTCCTCCTGAGGCAATTCCTGCGGTTTGGCCGAATTGCAGGATACCCGTGGTGAAATTACCGCTTTGCATGTTCAAGGTCGCTTGTGCGCCAGCTGCCGCACCAGCATTAAAGCCGAGGTGGAAGATGTTGCCGCCACCATTGGTGTTGATGTAGTTTCCCCCATTCATGGTGAGAGAGCCTACATGCTGGCCGTTCACTATGATGTCCTGGTCAGCTTGACGGCTGTCGAAGGTGCCGCCGGTGATGGTCATGCTGCCATTGGCGCCGCTGGCGATGACAAGAGAGCGACCGGCGCCGCCCGAATAGATCGTGATCCCTTGGGTTGCCGTGTAAGTGAGCTGATTGTTCGCACCGTTGTTGACATTGATGCGTGAATTGGAGGTGCCTGCGGTAGGGGCTATTGATGGAGACCAGTTGCCCGCTGTGCTGAAACTGGCGTCGGTGTCGCCGTCCCATGTGTAGGCGGTCTGGGCTCCAGCGCTGCCGATGGTAGCAGCCAGGGTGGCACCAAGGAGGAAGGATCTTAAGAGGAGGGTTGGTTTCATGATATGAGTGGGAGGGAATGTGATTTGGTCGGATTAGACAAACAGCACACTGAGTCATAGAGACATGTATCCTAGCGATGCTGGCGACAGACTGCTCGTGAATCCTCTCGGTGTCAGCCATTTTTGGTTATCTATTTTCAACAAAAACTTACACATTTTGCATCAGGGGGGCAAAGTCAATGCAACGGAAGATCACCGCGTGGTGAGGGTGAGCTTGTTGCTGGGCAGACCGTCGGCCTCGATGCTGAGCGTGGCCGAGCCGGTTTGGCCGAGCTTGCTGCGCAGGATGACTTGGCATAGGCCGTTGAAGGCGGGCAGCGTGACGCCTTGCATGGATTCGAGGCTGGTCGGGTCGCCATTGCAAATACCGGCGATCTCCGCTGAGCCCGCGATTTTGAATTTCAGGCGCTGCATCGACTGCGGAACCAAGCGACCTTTTTCATCGGCGATGGTGATGGTGACGTAAGACAGGTCCTGGCCGTCGGCGCGGATTTCCTTGCGATCTGCTGCGACGAGCAGTTGCGACGCTTCGCTGGTGGTGGAGCGATCCGCTTCTGCCCAAGGCTTGCCGTTTTTCCAGGTTTTCACGGTGAGCGTGCCGGGTTGATAGATCGCATCCTCCCAGACCAGGCGGTATTGGAATTTCTCCTTCTTCTTGCGGCCCAGCGATTGGCCATTGAGAAAGAGTTCCGCCTCCTCGCCGGAGGTGAAAACGTGCACGGGCGTGACTTGCCCGATGCGTTCCGGCCAATTCCAATGAGGCAGGATGTGGGCCATGGGAAAGTCCGGCCGCCAGTGCGCCTGATAGAGAGAGTAGCGGTCCTTGGGAAATCCAGCGAGATCGAGAATGCCGAAGTAGGACGAGCGCGAGGGTGCTGCGCCGCCGAGTTTTTTGAACTCCTCCACCGCCTTCTTGCCTTCCGCCTTGTTGCTGAAGTTCAGGGCATTGGTGCTGTCATCATTGAACGGGGTCGGCTCGCCCAGATAGTCGAAACCGGTCCAGACGTATTCACCGGCGACATGAGGATTCTTTTCTAACAATTCGAAATCCAAGTCCGGCCGATTGGCCCATCCCGGAGCATAGAGTTCATAGGAGCTGATGTGAAAGCCGCTGGCTCCTGCGCCTTTGTCCCATTTTGCTGGGAAAAAATAGCAACCACGACTGCTGATGCAGGAGGAGCTTTCCGAGGTCAACACCGGCACATCGGGTTTTCGGGCGCGGATTCGATCGATGATTTTCGCGTCTTTCACCGGATAGTTGAGGCCCACGATATCGACGGAGTCGGCGAAGGGCGTGAGAGCCGCAGGGAGATGATTGATGCCGAGGGTCACCTGACGGGTCGGGTCATGCTGGCGGAAAAGCCGGGTTAGATTTTCGGAAACTCCAACCAGCTTCAGATTTTTTTGTTCCGGAATTTCGTTGCCGGTGCTCCAAGCGATTACGCAGGGGTGGTTGCGATCTCGGCGGATGAAGTTGGCGACATCACGCTCATGCCATTTTTCAAAGAACAAATGGTAGTCTCCAGGTTTCTTGGCGATTGACCATGTGTCGAACAATTCGTTGAGCACGAGCATGCCCATGCGGTCGCACAGGTCGAGCAACTCGGGAGCCGGAGGATTGTGTGCAGTGCGAATCGAATTGCAGCCCATGGCTTTGAGCAACTCAAGCTGGCGCTCGGCAGCGCGTGTGTGGAAGGCCGCACCCAGTGCCCCGAGATCGTGGTGGTTGCACACGCCGTTGATTTGGATGCGCTTGCCGTTGAGGTAGAATCCATCCGCCTTCCAGGCCGCGCTGCGAATCCCGATTGGCGTGTTGTGGCTGTCGAGGGGCTTGCCGCCATGCACCAACGTGCTGCGCAAGGTGTAAAGATAGGGGGTTTGAGTGTCCCAGAGCTGGGGCGACTTCACGGTGAGTCGGGCCTCGGTGGCGGTGGAGCGTGCGCTCGCGACGACTTTGCCGGAAGCATCTAGCAAGGCATGTTCGATCTCGATGCCCTCTACCGGGCCTTCGATTTCGGTGCTCACGACGACGTCAGCGGAGTTTTGGCTGATGTTTTCCGAGCGCGCGAAAATCCCGTTCGAAGCGATGTGAGTTGGGTTTGCCTTGATCAGCCAGACATGGCGGTAGATTCCGCCACCCGGATACCAGCGGGAGGAATCGGCGATGTTGTCCAGCCGCACCGCGATCCGGTTGGTCTCGCCGAATTTTACGAACGGCGTGAGATCGACGCGAAACGAGCTGTAGCCGTAAGCCCATTCGCCAGCGAGTTGGCCATTGACGTAGATTTTGGGTTGAGACATCGCGCCGTCGAAGTCGAGATAGATATTCTTGCCCTGATCGGCGGCGGGTAGCTCAAGAACTTTACGGTACCAGCCAATGCCAGCCCAAGGGAGCCTGCCGGTGCGGTTGGGCAAATTCATGCCGAAAGGACCTTCGATGCCCCAGTCGTGGGGCAGGTTGATCTTGTGCCATTGGGAGTCGTCAAAGCCGGGCGCGGCCGGTGTGTGGCTCGGCTCGGCTTTCTGCGTGCCATCGGGCATGTTGCCGAAGCGGGCGAATTTCCATGAGCTGTCAAACGACTCTCTCTGGGCAGCGCGGCAAGCGATCCATGAGACCAAGAGGATGGCGAGGATGCGGAACTTCATGGCATGGGGTCTACGATGAAGTTCGAATCACCGCATTTTCTGATAGACCCGGGCGTAGTCGATTTCGTACCGGGTCGGGAAAACGGTTCCTGTGGGATCTCCTGCGGCTTGGCCGCCAATGGCGAGGTTGAGCAGCAGGTAATGCGGTTGATGGAACGGGTTTTTAGGCACGTCTTTTTTGGCGTTGAGGGTCTTGGTCAGGTCGATGGTGTTGAGCAAGAGGTCATCCACGAAAAGTTTAATTTCCTTTTCATCCCAATCCATGCGCCAGACGTGGAATTTTTCATCCCATTTGGGGTCATTGAAAGAAGTAATCGGCTTTTGGCTGCTGTCCCATTTGGCGGAGTAATCCTTGTGGGTGCCCCAGCAGGCATTCGCGAGGATTTGCCCCTTGTAGCATTCAAGGATATCCACTTCGCCATTGTTAGGCCATTCCCCCTCGATGCCGAGAGTCCAGATCGCCGGCCACAGACCGGCTGATGATTTGATCTTGGCTTTGATTTCAAAGCGTCCGAATTTCCAACTGTGAAGCCCGATGGTTCTCAAGCAGGAGGAGGTGTATTCGATAAATTCCCTAGATGTTCTCCAATCCTTGCTGCCTTTGACGTAGGTTGGATTGGGCCTGCGTTCTTTGCGGCCTTCGATAATCAGAAGTCCGTTTTTGCAGAACGCATTTTCTTCCTGATACCACTGGAGTTCTTGGTTGCGTTGATAGCCTTCTTCAAACACCCAGTTGGCGGGGTTGGGTCTGCCGGGTTTTTCAAATTCATCCGCCCAGACCAAGCGGTATTGCCCGTCGGGATTTGCTCGTGCGAGCGAAAGCGAATATAGGCCGAGAAGTGCGAGGCAAACGATGGTTTTCATGAATGGTGGTGGCTCCAAAGGATGAGCTGGCATGGTTTTGCGGCAACAGCGTGGGTCTGAAGAATGCGCCGAATGCAATGTCGATGAAAAAGCTATCGGTGTAAGCAATCGGAAGAAACCAGATGCTCATCCCGTGGCGGAATCGTACTCACCATGGGGGCGCCTCACCGGAACCGCAACTCGCGAGTGCACAATGAGCAAAATGTGTAAGTAAATGGTTAAAATCTATACATTGCTCGGCTCGACAATGTTGGTTTTTGTGCAATAGGTGAGCACGCCTTGTGAAGGTCGAACATTTCATGAGATACCGCGACTGGCTCAATTTGAACATCCATTTGCTCTGGTGCCACAATTTGCCTGTGGCTAAGGGGCGGACGGATGCGGGAGCTATTTTGCGATCTACCGAATACACCAACAGCGGAGCTTGGTTGGTGCGGGAAGGCTGGGCGCAGGTGGAGCACGATGGCCAATGCCACCGAGCGGAGCCGGACCAGTGGTTGATTGTAAAGCCCGGGCAGCGAGTGCAGACGTTTTCTGCGGACGCACGCTTGATTTCCATCGCCTTCGAAGCGCGTTGGCCGGATGGATCGCATCTTTTTGACGACGGCCTGAGCCTCGTATTGAATGGGGATGAGGCACCCGCCCTGGAAACCCGAGTCCGGCCAATTCTCAACACCATGAAGCTGGTAAACCCGGACACTTGGGACGCGCGGGATCATCAGGTGGATCTCGCCCTATTCCTGCGGATCGAGCGACTCCTCTGCCAGTGGCTGGTGGCCCTCACGGAGGTTTTGGCGGCACGAGGAATTGCCCATTCCGGTCACTTTGGGATCGATGAACGGGTTCGCGCCGCCATCGATAGGATGCACGCCTCGGATCTGGCGGAGCCGTTCGATGCGGAGAAATTCGCCACTGCGGTGAATTTGAGCCCAAACCACTTGATTCGCCTTTTCCGCCGGGACTTGCAGACCACGCCCGGCCAATATTGGGACCGGTTACGGATCGAACACGCACGACACCGCCTCCTGCAACCTGATGCCCGCGTGAAAGCCATCGCCCTCGAACTCGGATTCACCTACCTCTCGCATTTCTCCAAATGGTTCAAGCGCCACACCGGAAACACGCCGAGGGCGATTCGTAATGGCTAATGGCTGGAGCGCCGGTCTCCCAAGGAGCACCAATATTCTACCGGCTGCCGGACGCGGGACATTCTTTCTCCCGCCTCTGAGGGATGACTCGCCAGACAAAATGTTTGGATTTCGGCAGCGTGCAACATGCCTAAAATGTATCACAAAATGCATAAAATATATGAATTCGGGCACTCGACAGCTTGTAATTGCTGGGTTTGAATAAAGACAGGATGTTTTCATACCGACTATCAATCTGTCGCGTTTGGCTGGCGCAGCTACTCATGTTGATCTGCGCCACATGCCCTCACGCCCAAGCTGAGGAGGATCCCGCGTTCAGCGATCAGCCAGTAGCAGTCAATCAGGTCGGTTACGTGACCGAGCACTCGAAACGCTTCACGGCCCCGCGCACCGCAGATGGGACGCGTTTTGCTGTCCGACCCACGAAGGGAGGCGCTTCCTTGTTTCGCGGTGAGATCAAAGGCGGTATCGGAGATTTTTCATCCTTCCGACCTGAAGATTCCACCCAGCATTATGCCATCGAGGTGGAAGGCAAAGATGCGCCAAACGTCATCAGCGATCCTTTCCTGATTCGCTCCGGGCTGATCCAAGAACAATACTGGCAAGCAGCAGTGGATTTTCTAATCGATACGCGCTCGGCCAGCGGCACGCACGCGAGTGCTTATGGCGGGAGCTCGTGGCGCGATGGCACCTACTATGATGCCATCGTTCCATCGTTGGTGCTCTTGTATCGATCCGATCCCAAGCGGGTCGAAGCCATGCCCAAGCAGATCGATTGGGCGGCGGATCAAAAACGCGTGAGTGCTCCCGACTTCAAGTTCAGCGATAAGGAACCCGGTGCCAAGGGTTTCATGAAATCCGTGTTGGCCTACTATCAACTTGAAGCTCCCGCCGCCAATGCTCCGGATGTCGTGAAATTGATTCATTGGGGCGCGGGGTTTTACCTCGTGAACCCTCAAACCAAGGACCCGTCCAAGGATCCGGACCCCCTGCAAATCCATACTCAGAGCGTCGAACAAGTCGCCTACGTCGTGTGGGCCTGGCCGCAGCTCAAGCAGTGGCTGCCGGAATCGTTTTATCAAAAATGCCGCGATTTTTGTTTTGCAAATTGGAAGCCATCCCTGGGTATCAGCCCATGGTGGGAAACAAAAACTTACCTCACCCCCGAAGATCTCAAGGAGGGCAATCCGATGGGTGGATTGCTTCATCCATACAAAGGCCGCCACGCGCCGGGCCACTCGATCGTCCCGAATCTCCTCCTGCATGAAGTCGCGAAACGCGAAGGACGCAAGGATGCGGCGATCTATCTGGATGCCGCCGTAAAGCAAGCCGAGTGGTGTTTGAAAAACCTCGATTGGAACGATCCGCGCACGACCAAAGGCCACCGGATGTCCGAGCACCGGACGATTCCGAACCTGGTCTGGCTGCTGCAAAAATATCCTGAGCGTGCTCCCACAGGCCTGAAGGAAAAAATCATGGAATGGGTGGATGTCGCCATAAGCCGGTCAGACAACCTCTGGGACTATCGGAGATATGATCTAGCAGATCATTGGTCGATTCCGAAACTCAACGATGTCGGCAACCTGTTATCATTTCCCGCCATCGCCACCGCTGCGAGTTGGGTGATTGATGACCCCAAGAAAAAAGCACGCCTAGAGCAAATTTCCACCGCCGCCATCGACCACGTCTTCGGCCGCAATCCACGTCTAGCAGCCGCTCCAGCGCACCCCGAGTTGGGTTTTCCCGAAATCGAGAGGGGTTGGCCCGAGCATTACAAGAAAGACCTCTGCGCGCGTCTTGAGCTTTGCCGCGGATCGATTTCTTCCGCACCGGGCAGCGAGATGTTCCCCTTCAACCCAAAAGGCAAATACCGCCATCCCGAAGGCTGGGTCAACTACGGCGCAAGCTGGTGCACCAGCCTCGCTTACTTGCAGTTTGATCAAACCCGCACCACGCCGAAACTTTGAGCCGCTCGGCCTTTGCGTTCCCACCCACTTCATGAAAATTCCGATCACCTTGCTGGCACTTCTTTTCGCTGCCAGCGCATTGAACGCGCAAATCACCCTGACGGAAAACTTCGAGGGTTCCAGCGCCGGCAGCACGACTCCGCCTGCGGGCTGGAGTTTTGTGAATAAAACCGGTGCCCCATCCTACGCCACCAGCGCTGCTGGACAGGGCAGCAATGGTTCGGGCACCTCGTCGGGTCTGGGCGGTCGGGTCTCCTCGACCACGTTCGTTGATACGAATCTGGCCGGTGGTTATTTGGTAAACAACACACCGTTTTCCCTCGCCTCGCCGATCACCGGTGCTTTCGATTTCCAGCTCGTGAGCAACTCAACCTTCGATGATATCACCTTCATGCTCGGCAATATCGCAGACGGTTATGACAAAACCGGCCTGGGAAACGGCACTCCTGGCGAGTTTCTGACCGTCAAACTCACCGAGGCCAGCGCTGGAACGTTCTCGAACTCGATCAGCAATGGCTACGGCCGCGACCAGACGGTGGAAGGCGACCGCAAGGGCCAGCTCGTGACCAACAATCTCACGCTGAGTCACAACACATGGTATCGCGCCACCGTGAGCTGGACGCCGACCACGGGAACGACGGGCAGTTTCAGCATTGCAATCAGCAACTTCAGCAGCAACGTGTTCACCCTCACGCTGCCGAATTTCACCTTCGCCTCCGCGAACGGCCATATCGGTTTTGGCTCGGTGAACGATACGATCCGCTTCGACAACGTCAGTTTCAGTGGACTGGGTATGCAGATGACCACCGTGCCGGATGTCGTCGGACTGGCTCAGGCTTCCGCAGAATCTTCCCTCGTTGGGGCCAGCCTCGTCGTGGGGTCCGAAGTCCTGCAAAGCAGCGAGACAATTCCGGCCGGGGAAGTGATCAGTCAGAGCCCTGTCGCCGGAACAAGTGTTGCCGAGGGCACGGCTGTGAACCTTGTGATTTCCTCGGGGCCTCCACCGCCCCCGGTGACGGTCCCAAATGTGGTGGGTCTGGCCCAAGCGATCGCAGAAGCCAATCTGCTCGCTGCCAATTTGTCGGTCGGCACCGTGACCCAGCAAATCAGCTCGACGGTTTCCGTAGGCCATGTGATCAGCCAAAATCCGGCGGGCGGGACCAGTATTCCCGGAGGCACAACCGTGAACCTCGTGGTCTCGTTGGGCCCGACAGCTCCACTGGCAGGAGTCCCAATCATCTCGCTCAACCAGATTGGCTATCAGACCTCTGCTCCAAAGCGCTTTACTGCGCCGACCGCACTGGGCGGGCAGACCTTTCAAATCGCCAGCACGGCGGCACCTCAGACGGTGTTGTTTTCAGGCACGATCAGCGGCTTGCTCGGCGATTTCACCGCCTTTCAGCCTGCTTCCGACGGTCCCTACGTGATTTCCTACACGCCTCCCGGTGGCACGGTTGTGTCATCCTATCCGTTCCTGATTCAGGAGGATCTCATTCAAGAGAAACTGGTGAAGCCGGCCATTGATTTCATGATCGATTCCCGCTCCGGTGTCGGCACTCACCCCTCGGCTTACGGCGGCGCTCCTTGGCGCGATGGCACCTACTACTCGTTCGAGGTGCCCTCGCTCATTTACCTCCACCTCAACGCCCGGCAGACCTCGAACCAAAAAGTCGGCCAGATCAATTTCAACACCGAAAAGACCGCAGTCCTTGCCCCGTCTTTTCCCTACGTGGTGGAAACCGGATCAGGCGACTTTCTCACCGAGTTGCGCCGGTTTTACAACACCTACGATGCCCCGCTTTCTGGCTGTCCTGACTCGCTTGCGGCTGTGCATTTCGGCCTCGGCGTGACCATGGCGCAACTCAGCGGCACCAAAGATCCCTCGGGAGATCCCTTGCCGAAACACCTGCATTCGCAAACGCGTGAATGGTTCGCCTGGTTCCTCTACGCCTGGCCGACCCTGCGCGACCACCTGCCGGATTCGTTTTACGATGCTTGCCGAGATTTCACCTTTGCCAACTGGGCGGCGTCTTCAGGACTGGCCGATACCGTGCTTACCAACAACCAGCCATCACCCCTTGGGATCGATCCGCTATGGCTGCCATCGAGCTACGGCGGTCACGACAAGCACCCGTTCAAAGGCCGCCACGTCCCCGGCCACTCGATTTTACCCAACCTCTTGCTTTGGCAAGTCGCCCTGCGCGAAGGCCGCAGCGATGCCGCGACCTACCTCACCGCCGCGCAAACACAAACCCAGTGGATCATCGATAACCTCGACTGGAATGACCCGCAAACGACCAAGGGGCACCGCATGTCCGAGTATAAGATGATGACCGGCTTGGTCCACTTCTTGCTCAATCATCCCAATGAGGCTCCGGCTGGTCTCGCCGCCAAGATCGAACAATGGGCCGACGTCATGATTTCTCGCTCCGATAATCTATGGGATTTCCGCCGCTACGAACTCACCGACGCCGCCGGCGACGGGGTGATCGACTGGTCGATACCGAAGCAGACATTCAACTGGAACGAGCCCGGCAATCTCGCTGGTTTTCCCGCTTGTGCCTTATCCGCCGCATGGACGCTCGACCACGCGCCGGAAAAACAACAACGCCTGCGTGAAATGTCGCAGGCCGCCATCGATTGCCTGTTCGGTCGCAATCCGCTCAACACCGGTTCCCCCGCGCGCCCGCAGCTCGGGAACGCCTTTCCCGATCTGGAAACAAGCTGGACTCCTCTCTACCAAATCGGCGTCGCCGCCTACCTTGAGACCGTGCGTGGCTCCCTTTCCTCTGGTCCGGCATCCGAACACTTCCCCTACAACCCCGCAGGCGCCAAACGCCATCCGGAAGGCTGGGTCAATTTCAACGCCGCCTTCAACATGGGGCTGTCCTACATGCTCGCCGACCAGTCCGCTGCCCCGGAACCGCTCTCAGCCCCCTTTCCGCTCATCATCAGCGAAATCCTTGCCGAGCCCGCAGGCAACGCGCTCGCCGAATTCATCGAACTCCACAATCCGACCAGCGAATCCGTGCGTTTGGAAGGTCTAACACTATCAGGGGATGTGTCCTTTACCGTCCCACCCGACACCACCGATCTGGCTCCGGGGGGCCGTTGCCTGATCGTGCGCGATCAAGCGACCTTTGAATCCACCCATGGCCTCGGCCTGCCAGTCATCGGAAGTTTTACCGGCGATCTCGATGACGCCGGGGCCGTACTGAAACTCGGTGATGTAAACGGCAATACGTTCCTCGCCTTGGATCGCGCCGGATTGCCAAACTCTCCCGGCCACAGCCAAACGCTGGGCCAGTCCGGCTGGCGGATTTCTGCGGATCAAAATGGCAGCCCGTCCGGCAGTGATTCGATCACCTTTGTGGGTGAGCCGATGGGTGATACTAATAACGATGGAGTCCCCAATCTCATTCACCACGCCGTGACCGGCACCGACCGGGCGTACATCGCTCCTCAAGTTGATCTATCCGAATTAGGCACCGTGGTCCGTGTCACCCGCAACCTCGCCGCCGATGATACCAATCTCATTCTGGAATGGAGTGACGATCTGGTTGGATGGGAGGAGGTCCTCACACCTGCAACCATCACCCCCAGCGGTGACCGCCTTGCGGAATGGACATTCGTGTGGCCAGCGCCACCTAAACCGTTTTTCATTCGTCTGAAAAGTTTCCGCTAAGCGCGCCGACCGCATAAGATATGAAAATCAAAGGAATGCGCTGGTGGATCGTGGTGTTGGTGTTTCTAGCCGCCGTCCTCAACTATGTGGACCGTCAAACCCTCTCCGCGCTGGCGCCGACCATTCAACAAGATCTGGGCCTTGATGACCGCGACTATGCGAACATTCTCAACATTTTCCTCATCGCCTACACCCTCGCCTATCTCGTCTCCGGGAAACTGGTGGACCGCTTGGGAACGCGTAAGAGCACCTTGTTGTTTGTCCTCTGGTGGTCGATGTCCAACGTGGCCACGGCATGGGCACAGGGTATGCGCTCGATGAGCGGTATCCGCTTTTCGTTAGGCCTCGGCGAGGCGGGTATCTGGCCTGCGGCATCCAAGATCGTATCCGAATGGTTTCCTTCACGCGAACGAGCGCTCGCTATCGGATTCTACACGATGGGCGCGACGATCGGCGCGACGGTGGCTCCCTACATCGTCATTCCTCTCGCAACGTATGACTTCGCCAACAACATGCCGTGGGTCAATTCGCTCTTCGGCCACGGCACCGGCTGGCGCATGGCATTCCTGATCACCGGCTTTATGGGCTTTCTCTGGGTGATCCCATGGCTCCTGCTATATCGCAAACCGCAGGAAAGTAAATTCATCACCCAAGAAGAACTGGAACTCATCGAAGACGGAGCGCCTCCTCCTTCCGCCACGGATGAAAAAGCATGGTCGTGGGGAAAAGTCTTGTGCTTCAAACCTCTCTGGCTGCTGCTGATCGGAAGGCTTCTCACCGATCCGGTTTGGTATTTCTATCAGTTCTGGTTCGCGAAATATCTCAATACCGACCGCGCCGTCGCCCAATCCGATCTAACCATCACCTGGATTGTTTACGCCGCCGCCGGTGTCGGATCACTGGCCGGCGGTTGGCTCTCCGGTGTCCTCATCAAACGTGGAACGGACCCTGTAAAAGCCCGCTTGTGGGTCATGCTCGGTTGCGCCTGCCTCACTCCACTTTCGCCACTCATCGCCAGTGTCAGCGGATTGCCACTGACGATGGTGTTTACCGGATGCGTTGTGTTTGCCGCGCTCTCCTGGTTGATCAACATCAGCGCGCTCATTGTGGATGTTTCGCCCAAGCACTCGCTCGGAACAATCTTCAGCGTCGTGGCTGCGGGCAGCACGATCGGAGGCATCATCATGAACATGATCGTGGCCGCCATGGTCTCCGGACCATCGACAAAACCCGCCGGGTTCCTCGATATCGGATTTCAGAAATTGCTGGGCCCCTTGCTGGAAATGGTTTCCGGTAAAGGCTATGGCCCATGGTTTGTGGCGATGGCCTTTCTCCATCCGCTGGCACTCCTTTTCATCTGGTTGGGCGGCATCAATCGCTCGGAGCGTCCGTCCATCGCAAAACCCTAACATGATCACGTTGCCTCATATCAAACTCACGATCTCGGCTTTAGCCGCAGTGTTGTTGGCAGTCGTTCCGTCCCATGGTGCCGAACGCGAACTCATCCAGCCCGGCATGCCGTGGCTCGATACGGAGGGGATTCACATCAATGCCCACGGATTTGCCATAGTGGAACACGAGGGCAAATACTACTGGTATGGCTCGCAGAAAATTCCCGGCAAAACAGAATCAGAAAAAAACGAGGCGGGTGTGAGTTGTTATACCAGCACCGACTTGCTGAACTGGAAGAACGAGGGCCTGGTTTTTTCCGTCAGTGGCGATGGGCAGCACCAGGAAGTCGCCAAGGCCGGAATCCTTGATAGACCCAAGGTCTTTTTCAATTCATCCACACGCAAGTTCATAATGCATTTCAAGCTCTACCCGCCGCAGGCTGCTGGAGGGACTAAGGGCACGGATGTCGCCTACGTCGGAACTGCAAGTTCATCAAAACCACTTGGCCCATTTCTATATGAAGGAAAATACACGGGAGGCGGCAGCCCGAATGGCACAGGAGATTTTGGAATCTATCAGGATGAAAAGGGAACTTTTTGGCACATCGCCGTGCGCAAACCGGATAAAATGCTTGTTTGCGGAAAACTCACTGCGGATGGTCTGCGCCCGGCAGGGGAATACACGGTGATGGAGGGAGTCACCCGCGCCACCGAAGCGCCCGTCGCTTTCCGTTGCGCAGGGAAAATCTATCTGTTCGCATCCGGCAGCACCGGTTGGAACCCGAATCCCACCCGCATGTTTGTTGCGGATCACCTCGTTGGCCCCTACGAATCGCTCGGCAATCCGTGCCAAGGAATGAACCCGCACAACAAGCTGGGCCCGGAGAAATCCTTCGGAGGACAGAGTACCTTCGTGATGCCAACCCCCGGCAGGGATGACGAGTGGATCGCGATGTTCGACATCTGGAAACCTGAGGATCCCATCAACGCGGGCTACATCTGGCTGCCCTTGTTTTTCCATGAAGATAAACCTGTGATTCGCTGGCAGGACGGATGGGCTCCAACAACCGCAAAGCTCCGCTAAACCGATTTTTATATTCTAATCAAATCTATATACCATGATCGTTGAACATCCCGCAGACAAACGTTCGCTCCATCTCGTCGAAATCGCTGCCGACCTTGTCATCGTCGGTGGCGGCCTAGCCGGCACTTGCGCCGCGATCTCCGCCGCGCGCGAAGGCTTGAAAGTCGTGCTCGTTCAAGACCGCCCGGTCCTCGGCGGCAACGCTTCCAGCGAGGTCCGCCTGTGGGTGCTCGGTGCAACATCTCACATGGGCAACAACAACCGCTGGTCGCGCGAGGGCGGCATCATCAACGAGATCATGGAGGAGAATCTCTATCGAAATCGCCAGGGCAACGCGATGATCTTCGATACCATTCTGCTGGAGAAATGTGTGTTGGAGAAAAACCTCACCCTGTTGCTCAACACCGCAGCATTCGATGTGGAAAAGAGCGATCCCGATACCATCTCGGCCGTCCATGCCTTCTGCTCGCAAAACTCCACCCGCTATCTTCTAAAAGCCCCGCTTTTCTGCGATGCGTCTGGTGACGGAATCCTCGGATTCTTGACGGGTGCGGCGTTCCGCATGGGCGCGGAAACTAAAGAAGAATTCAACGAAGCCTTTGCGCCGGATTCATCCTACGGCCAGATGTTAGGCCACTCGATGTATTTCTACAGCAAGGACGTCGGAGTCCCAGTCAAGTTCGTGCCGCCGAGTTGGGCGCTCGATGACATCACGAAAATTCCGCGCTACCGCCAATTCCACACCAACATGCAAGGCTGCAATTTCTGGTGGCTCGAATACGGCGGCCGTCTCGACACGATCCATCAAACGGAAGACATCAAATGGGAACTCTGGAAAGTCATCTACGGTGTTTGGAACTATTTCAAAAACTCCGGCAAGTTCCCTGAAGCTGAAACGATGAATCTCGAATGGGTCGGCACCATACCCGGGAAACGCGAAAGTCGCCGCTTCGAGGGCGACTACATGATCCGCCAACAAGATCTCGTTCAGCAAACCGAGTTCGAGGATGTCGTCGTCCATGGCGGCTGGGCCGTCGATCTCCACCCTGCGGATGGCGTGTATTCCGAGCTCTCCGGCTGCACCCAGTGGCATTCAAAAGGTGTTTATGGCATCCCGTACCGCTGCCACTATAGCAAGAACATCAACAACCTCTTCCTCGCAGGACGCATCATCAGCGCTACCCACGTCGCCTTCGGCTCCACCCGAGTCATGGCCACCTGCGCCGCCGGTGGACAAGCTGTTGGTATCGCCGCCGCTATCTGCCACGAGCGCAGCCTCACTCCCCGCACCCTCTCTAACAGCGAAGGCCTGCACGAACTCCAGCTCCGCCTCGACCGCAACGGACAATACCTACCAAGCCGCGAAATCATCGACCCCTCTGACCTAGCAGCATCCGCCACCGTTACCGCCAGTTCGGAGTTGAAACTCAGCGAAATTCCCGCAAACGACCTATGGCTCCCACTCGAAAGCGGCTGGGCCATGTTGCTGCCCCTCGTTGAAGGCCCATGCCCCACCTTCGGCTTCGCATTCGCCGCCGATACACCCGCCACACTTCGCGTCGAACTCCGCTGTTCTAACAAGCCTGGCAATTTCACTCCCGATGAAACCCTCGAAGTCCTCGAATTTCAAGTTCCCGCAGGGGAATCCAACTCTACCATCCATTTCACCAGGCCACTCGATCGCACGGGGTACTACTTCGTCCAGCTGTGTGAAAACCCAGCTATCCGCGTGCGCCTCAGCGACCAACGATTGACCGGTGTGATCGCCGTCACCAGCGCCTGCAACCGACAGGTCGCCACCTCTAATCTGCAATCACCACCCGACGGCATCGGCATCGATACTTTCGAGTTCTGGCTCCCCAAGCGCCGCCCCGCAGGCCACAACCTCGCGATCACCATCGAACCACCGCTCGAAGGGTTTTCACCAGCCAACATCACCCACGGCCCCGCCCGACCGACGATCGCCCCCAACGCTTGGGTTGCCGATCCCGCTGATCCCAAACCCGAGCTTCATCTCACTTGGCCGCAGCCCGTCAGTATCAGCCGCCTCATCATCGAGTTCGACCCCGATTGGGATCACGCTATGGAAAGCGTTTTGATGACCCATCCAGAAGAGGTCGTGCCATTTATGGTGCGTGACTTTGATCTGATAGATTCCAATGGAAAAGTCCTGCTAGAAATCCGTGATCATCATTCCGCAAGGTTTGAAAATCAGTTTGCTGAGGCGCTGGAAACCACCCAGCTCACGCTCCGTATCCACACCACCCACGGCACACCCGCTGCGGTTTTCCGGGTCCGCATTCTGGCATAAGTTGGAAAAACCATTATCCTCGAAACCATGAAATCATTTGCGCTGTGTGGGGCAGAGTGCTTACAGGCAATGGAATGAAATCCGTGCTTCAGTTTGCCGTGCAGCGGGCACCACGTGTTTACAAATCCTGCAGTGCGCCTAACACATCATCTGCTGAGAGCAACTCCGGCAGGATGACTGGTTCCTTACCCGGGGCTAGCAAGACATTCACCGGAATGGCAGTTCGGCCAAGTTTCTGCAAGGCAGCTTCAATTTCCGGGTTGGGTTTGGTCTTGTCCGCCTTGAGGGTGGCGACATTCTTTTTCTTCATCAGGTCGATGACTTCCTTGGTGTAGGCGCGCTTTTTATTCACCTGGCAGGTGGCGCACCACTGGGCGGTAAAATCGATGTAAACGGGTTTTTGTCCGGCAAGCAATTCTTCGACACGTTCCTGAGACCATGGTTCCCATGTAAGCGCGGATGGTTGCGGTGGTTTCACGAGAAACAATCCTCCGGCGGCAAAAAAAAGTGTTAGAACAAAGGCCATGCTACGGATTCTCTGCGTACGATATGGCAGGTTCCAGCGACCATGAATCCAGCATGCCACGGCGATCGCGCTAAGCCCGAAGATCGGGCTTAGGAGATTATCGAGATCGATCAGCCCCGCATAAACCCACAACAAGTAGCCGGCGGTGGCAAAGAGCAGGAAAGACATCGATTGTTTGAAGCTCTCCATCCATGCGCCGGGGCGGGGGAGGAAATCGATAAGCTTCGGAAAAATGGATAGAATCAAATAGGGCAATGCGAGGCCCGCAGCCATCGCGGCGAAGGCGAGAAAGAACTGGGCGGCAGGCAATCCGAAAGCGGTGCCGATGGCAACGCCCAGAAACGGGCCGGAACATGGGGTGGCGAGCACCGTGGCGAGAACTCCGGAGAAGAATGACCCGGCAAGTCCTTGTTTGGCCACCAATGAGCCGCCCACCGACGTGGCGGAAGTTCCCATTTCGAAAACCCCATACATGTTGAGTGCGAGGACAAACATCAGGAGCATCAAAACCGCCACCACCCATGGGCTCTGCAATTGATAGCCCCAGCCGATCGATTCGCGGGCGGCGAAGAGAATACCGCTCAGAACTCCGAACGAGGCGAACACTCCGAGCGCGAATGTAACACCATGAAGCGCGATTTTTTTACGGTCGGAGCCCGCTTGTTGGACGAATCCCATGATTTTCAGACCGATCACCGGAAAAACGCATGGCATCAGGTTGAGAATCAAGCCACCTAATAACATGCCGCCGAGGATCGGCATGAATTTGGTGAATGAGAGGGATTCGACCGGCTGGCTGATACTGGAAATCGTGGTTTCTGGCACTGCGATCGGCCGTGGTCCGATCAGTATGCCGGAGAGCGCATTTCCCTGCGGAATTTCGTCGTCGAGGGTGTTTTTAGTCGCACGCGTCAGCCGGACCAGCCAGGCGTCGCCGTCGCGTTGGATCGAACCGCCGGAGCTGGCGGATTTCGCGAATGGTTGATCTGGGATGAAGTCGGTGGGATCGTTTTCCAAGGGTCCGCTGGGTTTCACGCGAAGAAGAATGTCGCCGCCATCGGACTGTGCGGTGAAGCTCCGACCCGCTGGCTTGGCGGGTTGGCTGGCGCGGGCCTTGGCAAACAACTCGTTGGTGGCCGGGTCATTTTCCAAGGCGGTGCCCACCGCCAAGGTCAGAGTGAAGGATTCATCTTCGTTGATGCAGGCTTGCTCACAGATTTGCCAATTGGCGTTGGCGGTAAACGTGATGGATTTCCCAGCTTCCAAGGTAGCGGGTGCGGTCACATCGATCAAAAAAACCGGACTTCCCGGATAGACAAAACTTTTGCCGAAAACGCCATCTTTCACCTCGGGCACGGGCCACTGGATCGGCCCGACGGAGAAGCCATCAGGCAAGCTCCACGTTATGGAGGGAGCTTGTTCCACTCCGCCGCTATTCCGATAATAACTGTGCCAACCATCCGGGTGACCCAGTTGGAGCGCCAAGCTGAAAGTAGTCCCAGCCGCGATCGTTTTTGCTTCGGAAACCATCTCCGCATTCGATGCGGGTTTGCCCGGCGTGAGCTCGAATTGCGCCCATGCAATAGGGGAGAAAACCAGCAAGGCGGCGAGGGACAAGAAATTGCGGGGCATAGGCGTTTGGGAATAGTGGCAATCCTAAGAGTAATGAACCTGCGAATTCATCCAAAAAAATCAGGACCGCCGGATTACAGGAGCTCCGTGTGGATTGGTGAGTGTTTTTTTGACCAGAGGACTCGCGGGTGGAAGGCTGAACTAGGGCTGGGTTCTATGAACGACGAAGCGAAAGCACCGCGCGAAGTCCCCCGTGGCAATACGCTCACGGCAGCTGATTGGCATCCGTGCTGGGAGACGCCGCTGCGCGCATCTCTAATATCGGGGTTCATCCTCCAGGCTTCAATCACGATCCGCTACAAACAAGGTGTGAGTGAATCGTTTCGCTTTTGGATAGGCTTTGGCTCCAATGCACTCGACGTGTTTGAAACACCTCTCCAATGAACGGGCGAAGTCCTTGTCCGGATTCGCCGACCAGAACACGACGCGCCCACCAGGATGCAGTGCAGCCTTGGTGCGCTCGATGCCGCCACGGTTGTAAAGCCGTGCGTTGCCTTTCTGCACCAACGGATCCGGGCTGTTGTCCACATCTAGTAAAATAGCGTGGTAGCGGTTCTGTCCGGCGTGGTTGATCAACTCGGCCACGTCGCGGGTGTGGGTTCTCACACGTGGATCATCGACGAGTAGGCCGTTGACGACAGATAGAAATTCGCGGTTCCAATCGACCACCTCCTGCAAAAGTTCCGCAACATCGACGATGGCGTCAGGTGGGCAGAGTTCCAGCACGCGTCGCAGCGTGAATCCGAAGCCGAGTCCGCCGATGAGGATGCGTGGGCGCGGTGGCATGGTGGCGCAGGCGAGTTCCGCCATTTGTTGCTCGGACGAGGATGCGGTAGTGCTCATCAATTGCACGCCGCCAACCTTGAGAAAATAGTGACCGTCGTGCTCCTGGAGCACCAGCGGAGTGCCATCAGGCGTGTGGCAAGAGGCGAGAGTGGTCGTGATTTTCATGAAAACGTGCGCTGGGTATGATCTTCGCGGGCATCGTTGTCGAAGGGATTCTCTCTACCAACAATCCTAATCCACCATCGGCATTTTCATGCAAGACTGAGATAACAGAACTCAAGATGCAGCTAAGAGACAATCACCCCACAAGGAATCGCTGCCAGTCACGGATGCCGTGAGGGTTGCGGATCAAAGCGGTGGCCGGCAGGGCGCGTGGAACCAGCGGGCTGCGCAGCAAACGCAGCCCCGCCTCCTGTGGCAAGCGGTCAGCCTTTTTCTCATTCACCGCACGATGTGAGAGCACGCAGTTTTCCCACGACGAGGCACCACCGCGCGATCGTGGAATCACGTGGTCAATGTTGCCTTCGCCAGGCGCGAGTTTCCTCCCGGTGTATTGGCAGCAGCCGCCGTCCCGCTCCCAGATCGCGCGCGCTCCGAAGCGCGGGCGACAGATCGGCACCTTGGCGTAGTTTGCCGCGACGATCACGGTCGGCACCCGCACTGCGCCGCGCGGAGTGTTGATGGCTTTGTCCTGATCGCGGACCGACAACTTGAGCCAATCCTCCCATCCAACGGGTGAAAGGAAATCATCGCCCTGCACATCCAGTCCGCTCGCCGAGCCGCTTGCCATCATACAAAACGCCTCTGCGGGAGTCTTGACATGGATCGCCTGCCAGTTGCGGTTCAGTAAGAGCACGGTGGATAGATGAAGGATCGATTTCATGGAGAGATCGGGGATAGTGGATCGTGGATAGTAGATGGAAGATGCTCCGCGCTATGCGTTTTTCTTCTCTTGTGTCTTGCAGTCTTATGTCTTTTATCTTCCGACTTTGTTAGTTACATCGGTCAGGCGATACCGACACCGACCGCATGAGAAATCACGGCATTTTCGGTGGCAAGAACGCCACCGATCGGCAAGCCGTAGCCCGAGTTGGCATCTGGAATCAGTGTGCCCGCCACAGCGACGGGTAAGGCGCAGAAATTTGCCATTTGCCGCATGGCCTCCGCTTTCAGATCATCGCCCTATTGACGCCATAGCGCGAGTTCGGCGCGCGCAACGGATCTGCAAAAATCGATGATCTCGATCAATGTATGCAATCGGTCATTGATAGGATTCGAACTTTTTCACTCGAAGCTCCATGCGCGCATTGCTCCAGCGAGTTCCTTTGGGCGCGTTTCGCCGTCATGTGAAACCAACTCCACTTTCTTTGCGGCGCAGTGGGAGATCACGGAATCGGCGAGGGCTTGAGAATGCGTGACGATGATGATCTGTGTTTCCGCCGGCACCTGCACGATGAGTCCGGCGAGCGGCTCAATGAGCCCGTCGTGTAGGCTGGCTTCCGGCTCGTTGAGAACCAACAGAGGCGGTGGCTTTGGCGAAAGCAGTGCGGCGGCGAGGCAGAAGAAACGCAGCGTGCCATCCGAGAGCTCGGCGGCATTCATGCGGCGCTTGAGATCTGGAGACTGGAGACATAGTTGAAACGTGCCGTTTTCGTCGATTGGGCTCCATTCCATTTCGGGGAATGCTGAATCGATCGCAGCACGCAGGGTTTCTCCGCCGGATGCTTCGATGATTGTCTGAAGGGTGGCAGCTAGATTCGATCCATCGTCCGCGAGCACGGGCGACCATGACCCGAGTCGCGGCCGACGCAGCGGCGAATCCGTATCGGCACGGAAATGATGATAGAAACGCCAAGCTAACAGAATTTCACGAACTGCAGCCACGGCAGGATGACGGATGCCATCGCGCAATTCGCTGATCATCGATTCTGGCGCGTGGAATGGCAGAGTGGGGGATTCCATTTTGCCATCCGTATTTCTTGCTTCGATGACGGGGCCTTTTCGGCGCGCCATGAGTTTGTCAGCGAAGTGAAGAGTTTCGCTTTTGATTTCCGGATCGGTTCGGAAAAGCGACGGGCTATCAGGATCGAGCGCGACCATCCCACACTCGATACCGAATTTGAAATCCGCGTGTTCGATGTGCCATGAAATCCGCATCGCCTCATCACGTCGCCGTTTTCCGGCCCACAGGGCGCTGGGCATGCCGCCCTCGTTCGCGAGGGCGCTGGCGAATCGTCCTTCCGCCATGCACTGGAGTAGGGCGAGTGCGCGATAGACGTTGGATTTTCCCACGCCATTGCCTCCGGTCACTAGGGTCACTCGCGCCAGTGGCAGCCGGAATTCGCGCAATGACCGATAACCCCGGAGTTGGATCGACTTTAGCATCGGCAAAACGGTAGCCAATCGCGGGCTTCGGGGAAGCTTTCAATGGCAGAGTTTCCCGTGGTTGACCCGGCGTGGGGGCGTTGCTAGCGTCCGCCCCCCGTCATGAGCGCTTCCGCCCCGAATTACAAAGACACCCTGACCCTTCCGCAAACCTCCTTCCCGATGCGGGCGGATCTTGTGGAGAACGAACCAAAGCGCCTGGAGCGATGGGAAAACGATGGCCTTTACGCGAAAATCATTGCCCGCCGCCGTGCCGGAAACGCCCCGGAATTCATCCTGCATGACGGACCACCGTTCGCGAATGGCGATGTCCACATGGGCACGGCGCTCAACAAGCTGCTCAAAGATCTCGTAGTGAAATCCAAGACGATGGCCGGTTTCACCACGCCGTTCATCCCCGGTTGGGACTGCCACGGGCTGCCGATCGAGTTCAAAGTAGTCAAGGAAACCGCCGGACTCGAACCCGCGGAAATCCGCCGCCGATGCGCGGATTTCGCAGCAAAATACATCGATATCCAACGCGGCTCGTTCCGCCGGCTCGGCGTGTTCGGCGATTGGAAAAACCCGTATCTCACGATGGCTCCCGGTTATGAGGCGAGCATCCTGCGGGTCTTCGCCAAGCTCGTTGAAAACGGCAATATCTATCAGGCGAAAAAACCCGTCCAGTGGTCCTACGGCGCACAAACCGCGCTCGCCGAGGCCGAAGTCGAATACGCCGACAAGGAAAGCCCGGCGATTTTCGTGAAGTTTCCACTGCTCGACCGCGACGCAAGCATCCCGATCTGGACAACCACGCCCTGGACGTTGCCCGCCAACCTCGGCCTCGCCGTGCATCCGGAGTTCACGTATGTCATCGGCCGTTTCAAAAACGAGATTGCCGATCGCGAGGAAAACCTGATCGTCGTCCGCGAACTAATCGGCGATTTCCACGCCAAGACTGGCTTTGCGCTAGCCGAGACGTTTGAGGAAATCAAAGGCCGCACACTCGAAGGCTTGCTTGCGAAACATCCTTTTCTCGACCGCACCTCGAAGATCATCCTCGCCAATTTTGTCACCACCGAGACCGGTACCGGCGTGGTCCACATCGCCCCGGGCCATGGCGCGGACGACTACGTGGCTGGCCAACAAAACGGCCTTGCCGTGCTTTCACCTGTCGATGATGAAGGGAAATTTACCGCCGAAGTCGGACTGCCCGAACTCGTCGGCATGCACGTTTTTAAATCCAACGACCGCATCATCGAAATCCTGGCGGAAAGCGGTCATTTGTTAGGCCGTGAAATCTACAAGCATTCCTACCCACATTGTTGGCGCTCGAAAACCCCGATCATCTTCCGCGCCGTCGAACAATTCTTCATCTCGCTCGAAACGCTGCGCGGCCAAGCACTCGATGAGATCGACAAGGCCGAGTGGCTTCCCGCGTGGGGCCGCAACCGCATCTATGGCACCGTCGAGTCGCGGCCCGATTGGTGCATCTCGCGCCAACGCACCTGGGGTGTGCCGCTGCCGGTTTTCTTCGATGAAAAAAACCACGCGATTCTTTCTTCTGAGCTCGCTTTGAAAGTCGCCGATCTCGTCGAAACCGAGGGCACCAACTTCTGGTTCGAACACACGGATGCGGAAATCGCCGCGCGTCTCGGCTTGCCCGCCGGCGTGAAAAAATGCCGCGACACACTCGACGTTTGGATCGACTCCGGTTGCTCGCACGCCGCCGTTCTCGACAAACACCCGGAGCTCCATTGCCCGGCGGATCTATATCTCGAAGCCACGGATCAACACCGCGGCTGGTTCCAAAGCTCGCTCATGCTCAGCGTCGGCTATCGCGGCCACGCTCCTTATAAAACCGTCATGACCCACGGCTTTGTGGTCGACAAGGATAAGAAAAAACTCGCCAAGTCCGATGCCGGGAAAGCCGGAAAACCGACTGATGCCGCGTATTTCTACAACAAATACGGCGCAGATATCGTTCGCCTCTGGGTTTCCTCCGTCGATTGGCAAAACGAAGTTCCCTTCGGTGAGGACCTCTTCAAACAAGTCGCCGAGCCCTACCGCCGCCTGCGCAACACGCTGCGCATCTTGTTAGGAAACCTCGATGGCTTTGATCCATCATCCACAATCCACGATCCACAATCCACGATCCCTCTCCTCGACCGCTGGATTCTCGAACGTCTCCACAGCGTCACCGCCGAGTGCCTCAAAGCGTATGAGACTTATGAATTCCGCAAGGTTTTCAACGCGCTCAACAACTTCTGCACTCACGATCTATCCGCGGTTTACATCGATGCCACCAAAGACCGGATGTATTGCGATGCGCCGGACTCCGCACGCCGCCGCGCATCACAAGCCGCGATGTTTGAAATCTTCGCCAGCATCGCCAAGTTGTTAGCGCCGATCCTCGCCTACACCGCAGACGAGGCGTGGGACCACGCCGCTTTCACCACCGGCAGTGTGCATGAACAAGACTTCCCGGCCGCGAATCCCGGATTCGCGCCAGGTGAAGCCACTGCGCAGGCCGAGCGTTTGTTTGAAATCAAATACGCCATCCAAACCGCCATCGAAGCCCGCGTGCAGGCCAAGGAATTCACCCGCAACAACGAAGCGGATGTTTCTCTAACCATCCCGGAAACCGATGCCACATTGCTGCCGTTGCTCAACGACCGCGAGCTTGCCACCGAGTTCTTCATCATCGCCAGCCTCACTGCCGTAATTGGTACCGAACTTACCGCCACCGCCCGCAAAACCGAGTTATGCTTATGCCCGCGATGCCGGAAACACGAACCAGTCCTCGAAAGCGGATTGTGCCAACGTTGCGAGGACGTCGTCCCCTAACACATTTACTCACGCGTCCCGCAGATAAGCGGATGCGAGATCGACCGGTTGATAGGGCATGCCGAATTGTTCGCAGATCAGGTTGGCGCTGATGCGGCCGGATTCGTAGATGGTGGGCAAACCGCTGCCGGGGTGAGTGCCGCCGCCGACGAGATAGCAATTATTGAACCCGTTGAAGCGGTTGTGCGGGCGGAAGTAGAGCATTTGGCTCATGGTGTGGGCGAGGTTGAAAGTGGCACCCATGAAAATGGACGAACTCTCCCAATCGGCAGGCGAGATGATGCGCTTGCTGATGATTCGGCTGCGCAGGTCTTTCATCGACGTGCGTTCTTCGATGCGACGCAAGATCCTGTCCGCATACGCTTCCTTGTGGTTTTCCCAATCGAATCCGTTGCGCGTGTTGATGGTGGGCACCAAGATGTAGAGCCCGGATTGACCGGCAGGCGCTACGTGCGGATCAGTGACGCAGGAATTTCTAACGTAAATTGACATGTCATCGGAAACGTGACTTTGGCTTTGGATGTCGGCCACGTTAGCCTTGTAGTCATCGGCAAAGATGATGTGGTGGTGCGGCTCGTTTTCGTAAAGTTTATCGATTCCCAGATAGATCATGAAGGTCGAGCACGAGAATTGTTTTTGGCGCATTTTCTCCTCATTTGCGTTGTGACCGTTGAACAGGCTGGTGGCGGCGTGGGCATAGTCCGCATTGACAACGACGGCATCAGCATGGATAACCTCGCCGTTTTCAAGTTCCGCGCCGGTCAAATTTTTTCCAGTCATGCGGAGTTGTTTGACGGGCGCTTCGAGGCGCAGTTCACCGCCGAGTTTGGTGAAAACATCGGCCATGGCGTGTGAGATCCGGTTCAGGCCACCTTGCACATGATAGACGCCATAGCGGTATTCGGTGAAGGACAGAATACTGAAAAGCGCCGGGCAATGCCATGGCGACATGCCGAGGTATTTCGCCTGAAACGTGAAAGCGAGCTTGAGACGTTCTTCCTCAAAATAATCGCCGAGCACGTCATGCACGCTGCGGTTGGTAAGCACGTAAGGCAGCGCGCGCAGCAAGGTCGGCCGCAAGAACGCAACGGGCGAGTGATAGGGATGTTGGAGGCACGGATAGATTTTACGGAACTTCTCCGCGTGCTCACGCATGTAACGCCGGAAACCCTCGCTGCTGCCGGGAAACACTTCCTCAATCTCGGCGGACATTTTCTCGGTGTCGCTGTAGGTGTGGAGCGACGTGTCGCCCCAACTCAGCCGGGTCATCGGATTGAGATCGACGAAATCCAGGTGATCCTCGCTGCGGCTGCCGGTCTCCGCAAAAATTTCATCCAGACAAAATTTCTGGTGAAGGAAGGTCGGGCCGAGATCGAAGGAAAATCCGTCCAAGTTCAGTTCCGAATTCCGTCCGCCAACGCGGTCGTTTTTCTCGACGATGGTGACGCGGAATCCTCGGTGGGCGAGGAGCATTCCGGCGGTGAGGCCACCTGGGCCGGCTCCGACGATAAGTATGTGTTTCTTTTTTCCTGCGGACATGAATTAGGTAGGCTCGGCGGATCGTATGCGGATTTTCCCAGAAAGCAAACCCGCTGACTCACTTTTCCATAGGGACGCACGCGCCATAGGCCGACAGTAAATCCGGGTCTGGCGGAAATTTCCGGTGGACAATCCGGGTACGGGGAGGTAGCTAACTCGCTCCCAAGGCGGATATCCGCCTGAGAATAAACTCGGCAGAGTAGCTCAGTGGTAGAGCAGAGGACTCATAAGCCTTTGGTCGGCGGTTCAAATCCGCCCTCTGCTACCAGTTCGTTTTCAATGACTTACGAAAAAAATATGGCAGTTTTTCTGACGTCGTTTTTGGTGGCTTTGCCACTTTTAGCCACGCTCGACACCTCTTTTCTGTGATCCACGGGGCACATTCGTTGGTGAAATTTTTTTGATTACACTGCCAGTAACCCGCCTGACCGCTTGGTTGTGAGCACCACCATAGCCGAACGGAATTCCGCCGGGTCGGGCCGGACCACCGAGCAAAATGTCTGACCGTCCTTGGCGTGGTGCGGGCCGGCATAGCCGATGTCGTCCGCGAAGATGAGAAGGATCTTGGGCTTGGCAGGCCCGGTGGCAGATAGACTGGCAAGAGTTGTTAGTAACAGGCCAAAGAGAAGAAGAAAGCATGGCTTCATGGTTTCGGATTCATTGCTCGGATTTTGATTTCCTCATATTTTTGCCACGCGCTGGATTCGTCGGATTCATGCGTTTGAGATCGGCTGGAGTGGGGTTACCGCCGAACTGCTTGTAGTAGAGTTCTTGGAAGGGATTGATCGTGGGGATGATGGTGACGGCTTCGTTGACGAGCAGAGGCTGCACATCGGTCCACCAACGATCGTAGGCGGTGCGCAGAGTGGCGACGACTTCAGGATGCTCGGCAATGACGTTCTTAGTCTCGCCAGGATCGGCTTTGAGGTTGAAAAGTTCAGAGTTGTTCACTAGAGAGAAGCGGGCATTTTGAATCGCGCACTTTTCGTATTTGGAGGTAGCGGCTTTGCCATTGGCCCAGCGACCAACATGATGCACCAAGGTGCGATCAACCCAATCGGCCTTGGGATTTTTCAACACGGGGAGCAAGCTGTGGCCTTCGACTTGCTGCTTAACTTCGGCGGATAGCTTCGCGCCGGTGATCTCCGCGAGCGTAGGGAAAAGATCAAGGTGAGCGGCTAGCGCGGCGCATTCGGTGCCAGTGGAGAAGCCGCCTTTCGGCCAGCGGAAGAAACAGGGAGCGAGAGTCCCGCCCTGATAGGTCGTGCATTTTCCGCCATTTAGGCCCGCGTCGAAGATCTTGAGGCCGGCGGTACCGCCGTTGTCAGAGCCGATATAGATGACGAGAGTGTTGTCCGCGATGCCCCATTCGTTGAGCTTGGTCAGCAACTTGCCGAAGTTGGTATCCACATTCTCGATCATGCCGAGAAACTTGGCGATGTCCTCGTTCACGCCAGGTTTATCGAGATAATGTTGGTAGTATTCTTTGGGCAGGACATGCGGGCCATGAGCGGCATTGAGTGAGATGTAGGCGAAGAACGGTTGCATGGCCTCGTGTTGTGCATCCATCCATTTGAGGGCTTGGGAAAAAAACAGATCCGTGCAGTAACCCGTTGTCTTCACAAATTTGCCATTGTGCCAGAGCGTGGGGTTGATGTTTGTGTTGCCCGGAGCGTCGCCGCAGGAGCCGGGATAGGTTTGGCCGATGCCGCCGCCACCGTGGATATAGACTTCTTCAAAGCCCCGGCTTTCCGGACGATAGTCCTCCTCATCGCCGAGGTGCCATTTACCAAAAATGCCAGAGGTATAGCCAGCGGTCTTGAGCATTTGCGGCAGCGTGAAGGTCTTCAGCGTCATGCGCTCGCGCTCCAAAACGGTGTGGGTTACTCCGTTCTTGAACTCATGCCTGCCGCTCATCAACGCGGCGCGGGTCGGCGAGCAGGTGGGGCTGACATGGAATTGTGTCAAGAGCAGGCTCTCCTTCTTGAACGCATCCACTGATGGTGTGCGCATGATGGGATTGCCAAAGCACGCGTAGTCGCCGTAGCCCACGTCATCGGGCATGACGAGGATAATGTTAGGCTTATCCATAGCGGCGGCAAACGCTTGGGCATAGAGGAAGAGGCCAGCTGCCATCATGGTGATGAGGGCTTTGATAGTTGCGTTCATGGTTTGGGGTTGGTTTGGCTTTTTACCTGAACGTCGTTGGTTTGTTGTTGTTCCGCTTTTTTCCCCAGCCAGAATGCCAAAGGGACTCCCAATACTTTCGGTCTGTTTCGTAGGGGTCGATTTTTGTGCCCGCTGGGGTATTGGCTGGAAGGATGCCGAAGCGTTTCATTTCCCGCAGGTAGGCGGGGTGAGGTTTGAATTGTGGCATGTCGAAGCGGGTCATGGTTTCAAGATGGTTCCTACCCTGTGTGACCATAGCGAGCAGGGTTTGGTATCCGGGGTCGTCGGGTTTTTGGAAAACCGGGGCTGTTTCTCCGGATTTATGACAGAGTTGGTATCCACCGGATTCGCGGGCAAGTGGTGCTAACAACATCATCGATTTTTCCGGTCTGCTTAAATTGAAGACCAGATGGCGACTGGTGATTTGCGAAGGATGGGGAATCTTCGGCTGCCAGAACGAGTGACCGCGCTCGTCGGATAGGTTGAGAGGAAGGCGCGCTATACCGGCGTCATTATGGCAGGAGATGCAGCGCTGTTCGATCACTTGCGTGGCGGCGCGTGATGTCGGCCATTCATGGTCGGTGTTAACTTGTTTGTTTTCCATGTATCCACCGATACTGCCTGTGCCAAGCGCGGCATAGGTGCCCGGGTAAGTAGCGGCGGCCTCGATCCAGAGCCGCAGGGTTTTAGCCTGTAGTGGAGTGACGGTGGCGCCGTAGTGTGCTCCTTCGATGAGTTTCAGAAGTCGGCTGGCCGAGGAGCCCAGTGCGCGAGGCGGGTAGTTGCTGATCGCCTTGTTGCGACCGTCCGAAAATAATTGCGCCACGGTGAGCATGAAATAGCTGTGACTGAACATTGGACCACGATCGCCTGATAGAATCAGCTTGCCTGCATATGGACCGCCTTTGGCGGTTTTTTCATAGCCATGGCAATCGTTGCAGGCTTGATCCAGGATGGGCTGGATGTCGCGGGGAAAATCGAAGACCTCCGGAACATCGGCTTCCGGTGTGATGGTGGACGGCGGGCGGGCAAGCGCGAGCAGAGGGCCCGCGGGCTGGGTCGTTTGCGTGCGTTGTTCGTGACAACCGACACAGCTTGAGACTTCACCCGGTTGGACGCTTAGAAAACTTTGCATCCGTTTCACCGATAGATCATTTTTGTCGAGGGCCACCAAGAAGAAGCTGCGTTGAGCTGGCAACTCGAAGTAAGCGGAGCCGTCGGGTTCCACCGGCACGGTTCCGACGATGCGTTCTAGTGTAAACGATCCGCCATACGTGAGGGGATCCATGCCACCCGTGAAGTTGATGGGTTTTGGCAGGGATTCGATGACAAGGAGTTTGCGAATTTCCCCGGGTTTGATGCCGGCCATGTTGCGACCTTCGAGGATGTTGCCGAGAATCAGCTTGCCGGTTAGTTTGGCCAAATTGGTGCGCGATGGGATGACGATTTCGCGCGTTCTTGATAGCACAGGTCGGGGTTCATGTATCCAGAATCCCGCTTTACGATCCTCTTGGGACAGTGAAAACACCGGTTGCAGCCCACCTTTTGCATCCATCGCGAGAATGTCGGCGTCGCGTGCTGCGAGGAACGCATTACGGGTGAGTGGCCATGGATCACGGATCTGCTTGTTCGGGTGAATCACGCGGACCGCGCTGGTGTCATCCGGCCCGTGACGCGGGTTGAGGACCACGACCTGGCCTGCATGTTCCTTCTGGCCATGGCCTGGGGAAAACAGGGTGACGACCTCGTCCGTGCCGGGGATCGGCTTGGCATCGATCATCAGGAGGTTGGGGTTCTGGTTGCCGAAATATGGCATCTGGTTGGTGCCATCCGGATTGGCGGACCACAGGTGGTGATAATGAACCTGCGAGCGATCAACATACTCCCATCGCTGATAGAGAATGCGTCCGTCCGGGAGCGGCCATGGTGTGTTGTCGTGTTCGATGTTGGCGGAAATCGGGTGGATGCCGGTTCCGTCGGCTTTGCAGCGGTGGAGTGTGGCCACTTGGGTGAGCCAACAATTCACCCAGCGTTTGGACCTAGAAGAGACAAAGACGAAGTCGCCATCGGGCAGGATGCAGGGCTCAATGTCGTTCCATGGTCCATCCGTTAGTTGCCGGACGTCGGATCCGTCGAGCTTGCAGTCGTGGAGGTGATAGTATGGATCCTCACCCTTGCGCCATGAGAAGAGGATGCGCGTGGCATCGTGGTTGAGCACGGGATCCCGGACTCCACCCTGCGGGTCATCGATGAGTGTAAGGACCTGGCCGGTAGTGATGTCGAGCTTACACAGGCGTCCTCCCGGCAGGTATGCAGTTCGGTTTTCATCAGGGCCATAATAACCAAAGTTCGCATACCAGTGACCGTCATGACCGGGTTTGCGGGCGGCAAAAACGATTTCTTTGAGTCCAGGCGTGCTTGCCAGCACCTCGGATTTCACATCCGCGTCCGCAGCCAAGCAACCCGCGGCGATGAGCCCGGCGATCGTTACTGCAAAAAACTTGGAAGATTGCATGGCATCACATGGGTTAGAGCGATTCAAGATATGCGGCAAGATCTTCGATTTGTTGAGTGTTGAGGTGAGAGGTCGAGCCGTGCTTATCGCTGGTGTTGTGCTGTGTGATCACATCCTTGAGTGTCGGCGCGCTGCCATCATGGAGATACGGCGGTGCGCGCCATGCCTCGGCAAGAGAAGGGGTATCGAAGGTTTTGCGCTCACGGTCGTTGGCATTGGCGGTGCCTACGTCATAGGATTTCAGATTGGTGAGCAGCGGTTGGGAATGGCATCGGGAGCACGATTGTCGCGGGCTGTTGAACAGTGCCTTTCCACGCTTGGCCGAATCAGTTAGAGATTCATCCTCATTGAGGTGCGGGCTGGCAGCGGGCTTGAGGGATTTGAGATAGGCGGAGACCGCCTTGATTTCGTGTTCCTTCGGTTCAGTAAATTGAATATGGATAAATCCGGCTTTGATCGCAGTATCCATGTCTTCGCGCACGGCGTGCGACATCATGGGCGGCGTGCGATCCGCCCACAACATGGATCGGACGTTCTTCGGATTTCCCAGGCCATCGTTGAGCAGGTCCCAGTTGAGCCCATCGGCACGCGCTTCCGGATGGCAGCTTGCGCAACTGAGCCAGCGTTGGAAACAACGGTTCGCATCGTGAAAGATAAATTCTCCCTGACGGACGAGGTCAGGCACACTTGAGGGCGCAAGCGCGAGCGTCACGGGATTGGAAACTGCTGAGTCGGTTAGTGTAATATCACCTGAAAAATATCCGGCGATGGCAAGTGTGCGTCCGTCGGGCGAGACGGCAAGTCCGCGTGGTCCCTTGGCGGGCAGGTCGACTCGCCGGATTAGATTGCTGCGATAAAGCGCGGCAAGGTCGGATAGAAGCGAATTCGGGTTGGCTTTCCAAAGTTCTGGAAGCCTTTCAAGATCGATGATGGCGAGTTGATGGACGCCGGCGAGGGTGATGTAAAGCTTTTGGCCAGCGGGATCGAGGGCTACGGTCCATGGGTCGGCGGCACCGTCCATCACTTGATCTAACAGGACAGTGGCAATGATTTTACTGGTGCGCACGTCGATGACGGATAGTGCATTGGTATTGACCCAACCGCGATCGACTTGGGTGGTGGGCAAGTTGAATCGGCCCAGGGTGTGAACCACATAGGCGGTGGCGCCGTTGCTGCTGATGGCGATGCCTCGGGTATTGGTGGATCCTAGCGGTAGTTTGATAGAAAATTTTGCTTTCAAGGTTTGGAGATCGATGAACGAGATTTCCGTAGCATGGCCGGGTGCCGTGGCTGCGGTGGATGGGATGAGGTTGGATACAAGTGCCAACGTCTCGTCGGGTGTCACAACCACGCAAGTCGGTTGGCGGCCAGTGGAAATCAATGCCTTGGTGGTGCCGCTTGCGATTTCGATGATGGCAAGGCGATCACGCCCCCAGTCGGTGGCGAGCAAGAGGTTTCGTTGTTTCGCCACGGCGAGCCCGCGTGGGTATCGGACGGTGTTGATCCGCCGGGTGATGGTGCCTGATGCAGGATCAATTTCCGCGATGCGAGAAGTTCCGGATTCCGAAACGAACAAGTGCTTACCATCGCTAGTCCATGCCAAGCCGGCGGGAGGACCTGCGAGTTTGATGGTGCGCGTGATCGTCCGTTGGATCGGATCCACCAGAACGACCGAGGGATCGGTGGCGTCGGTGACCGCCAGTATTCCGCCATCCGGAGCAAATGCGAGGTCCTGTGGGGAATGGACTTGGGCGAGACCAATATCCAATGCCAGCAAGATCGCTAAAGAAAACATCAAAAGGAACTGCCGATGCCGGAATAATTCATTTTTCACGTTGGGATAAATACTTGGTGAAAATCCGGAATTTTTCATCGTGTAAGAGGATATGCCGCAATGAAGAAAAAGGGAGCATGGAAAGAACAGCAGATTGTGGCCAGTAATGAGTGCATCATGAATTCCACACCGCAGCGAGCGGGCGGCCATGGATCCGGGGTGATGCCACCCTGTGAAACCGCCGTCGAATGGTTGGAAATTGATCGAATTGCACCCTTGGCCGAGATCAAAATTTCGCGCTTTGTGGGTGCGGGCGGAGTGGCTGAGTGGCACATCACTGTGGCGCTGAAAGGCGATTGCCCCAATTCTGCACGAGCCCTCGAAGAGGCGTGGTTCTGTGCTTTGGACGTTGCGGGCCTCAATCCGGCGAGCACCGTCATGCGCAGGGTTTTCTGCAGCGAATTAGTTGAGCTTTTCCCGCAACTCGGTAGCTTTGCCGGCACATATTCCGGTGCCTTTTCCGCCATCGGACAACCCCCGTTGGCCGGTGGCGGGTTCGCGTTGTGGTCACAGCACATCACCGATCCCGACGGCCCGCTGAAAACCTCCGGTGACGGCGCTTGTTTCTCCTGCACGCGGGGTGCGCTCAGCCATGATTGGATCTCCGGCCTGTGCGACACCTCAGGCGGTAATGCGTTTTCACAAACCGAGGCCGTGCTGGAAAAACAAAATCAATGGCTCGCCGATCATGACATGACACTTGCGGAAAATGTCGTGCGGACGTGGTGGTTTGTCCGTGACATCGATACCGACTATCAACAACTGGTGGATGCCCGCCGCGGCGTTTTCAACAGGCATAATCTAACTGAAAATACGCATTACATCGCCAGTACCGGAATCGCTGGTGCGCACCCCGATTCCCTAGCGCGATTGTCACTCGATTCCTACGCTATCCGCGGGCTTTGCCCGGAGCAAATCGAGCATCTTAGCGCGCCGGACCACCTTGGCCCGACCCATCTGTATGGCGTCACCTTCGAGCGCGCCACCGCCATATCCTACGCGGACCGCCGACACATCCTCATCTCGGGAACCGCAAGCATCGATACCGCCGGTAACATCGTCCACCCTGGTAATGTCCTTCGACAGCTTGACCGCACTTTGGAAAACATCGCAGCCCTGCTCGCGGCGGCTGAGGCAGGACTCAATGATCTTGCCATGATTCTGGTCTATCTGCGGAATCCTGCTGATGAACCGGCGATTGAAAAAGTCCTTCGCCAACAATTCGGCAACTTGCCAATGCTTCTCCTCCACGCGCCCGTCTGCCGTCCGGGATGGCTGATCGAAATTGAGGGCGTCGCCATCGTTGCCACACGAGAACCGGAATTTCCTGAATTCTGAGAAATCACGAAAGAACTGCGCATATTTTGCGGTAACAACCTTGTTCTAACATCATTGCGATATCATGAAATATCTACCTCTCGGTGATTCCGGCCTATCCTCCTCCGTTATCGGTTTCGGCGCTTGGGCGATTGGTGGTGGTGCCGTCTGGGGCGATGCCTCGGACGACTCTGAGTCGGTTAAAACCATCGTCGCAGCGATCGACGCCGGGATCAATCTGCTCGACACCGCGCCCGCTTATGGCTGGGGCCACAGCGAGCGGCTGATTGCCAAGGCGATCGAGGGTCGACGCGACGAAGTCTTGCTCGCCACCAAGTGCGGTCTTTGGTGGGACGACACCCGCGGGTCCTATTTCACCGAGTTCAATGGCAAGAGCATCTATCGCTCACTGCGGCCGGACACTATCGCCATCGAAGTGGAGCGCTCGTTGCACGATCTTGGCACTGATCGCATCGATCTCTATCAAGTCCACTGGCCCGCCGTGGCACCAGAAAAAACCCCAATCGCTGAAACGATGGCGGCGTTGCTGAAACTGCATGATCAGGGAAAGATCCGGGCTATCGGTGTTTGCAATCTCTCATCTGCCGAGTTGGAGGAATACTTGGCCTGCGGTGCAATCGCCAGTCACCAATTCCGTTACTCGATGGTCTCGCGCGTGCCGGAGAAGGAAATGCTGCCGCTTTGCCAAAAACGGAATGTTGCCACGCTCACCTACATGTCGCTCGAGCAGGGATTGCTCACCGGAAAAATCGGCATGGACCACGAGTTCAAAGACGGAGAGTTCCGTACTAGCGCCGATTGGTTCCCATGGTTGTTGCCGCAAAACCGCCGCCGCATCATCGATCTGCTAGACGGCTGGCGGTCGCTTTGTGAAAAGCATAATTGCACGCTCGCTCAGCTCGTCCTCGCATGGACGCTGGCTCAGTCCGGCGTCACCCACGTCCTCGCGGGCGCACGCAAGCTCCATCACATCCGTGAAACCGCCGCCGCTGCGGATCTCGATATACCTACTGATGATCTCGAGCGCCTGACACGCGATCTCGACTGCCTAGGCGAACCCGTATCCCAGCCGATATGAAAATCCACGCATCGCTTGCAGGTCTTCTTTTGCTAACAACTCAAGTCCACGCTGCCACACCCGGCGCGGGAACCGCAACCACGCTGCGCGATGCGATTCTCGATCTAACCCAAACATTCGGCGACCGATACCTACAAGGCCCCGCGTTTCTCAAGCGGCTCGCCGAACTCGGACCCGAACCATCGCCAGAGGTGCTGGCGGCACTGCGCCGCGAGGCGCTGCTGGCCAATCCCTTGCTCGACTTCGACCGCATCCTGCTGCTCGAACGCGACGTCCGGGCGGGTAAAAACCTGCCTCAGAATTGGGAAGGCAATTCGGGCCTGCACCGTGGGGAGGTCAACAACCGCATCGCTTGCCTTCACAAGCTGCGCGACCAGCCCGAACTCGAAACTATCTATCAGCCGGAGAGCCGCAAACTCATCACCGACATCGACCTTCATCCCGACGCCGACCGCATCCTCTTCTCCATGGTCGGGCCGCAGAATTGTTGGCAAGTCTTCGAAATGCGCCTCGACGGGTCCACACCGCAATCGCTTCCGCTGATCGAGGAGCCGGACGTGGATAACTACGATGCCTGTTATCTCCCCGATGGAAACATCATCTTCAGTTCCACCGCCGCTTACACCGGCGTGCCCTGTGTCGGCGGGAGTTCGCATGTCGCCAACCTGCATCGCTTCAAGCCCGCCAGCGGAGAAATCCGACGTTTGACTTTCGATCAAGAGCACAACTGGAACCCGACCGTGTTGCCCGACGGAAGAGTGATGTATTTGCGCTGGGAATACAGCGATCTCCCACACTCGAATTCACGCATCCTGTTTCAAATGAATCCGGATGGGACGAATCAAAGCGAGTTGTATGGAAGCAATTCGTATTTCCCTAACTCATTTTTCTATGGCAGGCCCGTGCCAGGCCATCCTTCGAAGGTCATCGGCGTTGTTGGCGGCCATCATGGCGTCGCACGGGCCGGACGATTGATGATGATTGATCCCGACATCAGCCGCCGCGAAGCTAAGGGAGTGGTGCATGAGTTTCCGCATCGCGGAAAAACGGTAGATCCGCTCGTGAAGGATCAGTTGGTAAACGGCATCTGGCCGCAATTCCTGATGCCATGGCCGCTCGACTCGAAACACGTGTTGGTTTCCTGCAAGCCCGCTCCGAATGCATTGTGGGGCATCTATTTGGTGGATGTTTTTGATAACATGACTCTCATCCACGAAACACCGGGAAACATGTTGCTTGAACCCATAGCGCTGCAAAAAATGCCGCAGCCAGCCCGCATTCCGGACCGAATCAACACCGCGAAGTCGGAAGCCTCGGTTCTGCTCTCCGATATCTATCAGGGCCCCGGCCTTGAAGGCATTCCTCGTGGGACCGTCAAAAGCTTGAGGGTCGTCGAATATTACTTCAGCATGCGTGGCATGGGCGGCATGTTGGGGGCCATCGGCATGGAGGGACCGTGGGACATCAGGCGCGTGCTTGGCACTGTGCCGGTGGAAAAAGATGGCTCTGCCCATTTCACCATCCCTGCGGAGAGGCCGGTGATGGTGCAACCGTTAGATGAAAATGGCCAGGCCTTGCAGACGATGCGCAGTTGGTTCACTGGCATGCCCGGCGAACGGATTTCCTGCGTCGGCTGCCACGCGGGAATGAACGAGGCCCCGCCCTCCGCTCCGGCTCTGGCCGCATCACGTCCGCCGACGGCAATCAATCCGTCATGGCACGGGCCGGTTCGTGGCTTTAACTTTGAGCGCGAAGTCCAGCCGGTGCTCGATCGCAACTGTGTGCAATGCCACGCTGGTGGCGACGGCCACGCAGAACCCTATCTCAAGGGCGATCGGAAAATTGATGACTGGCAAACGCAGATCGCCGGCAACGCCAAACAATACGGCGGACAATTCACCGCATCCTATGCCGAGCTTCACCGCTACATCCGCCGACCGGGGATTGAAAGTGACATGCGTATCCTCAGTCCGATGGACTATCATTTCAGCACCACCGATCTCGGCCGGATGTTGCGCGATGGCCACCATGGCGTGAAGCTCGATAAAGAATCCTTCGAGCGCATCGTCACCTGGGCAGATCTCAACGCGCCGTTTCACGGCACATGGGGCGAGATTATCAACAAAGAAAAGGTCGAGCGCACGCTCGCGAGAGCCAACGAACTGCGCCGACGTTACTCCGCTTCAGCGTCACTTCCGGATTACGAAACTATTCCACCGCTTCCTCTTTACGACACCACTCCAGTGATTGCGAAACCCACTCCCGTTTCGGCTCAACCGGTCGTCATAAAAATCGACACCACCGCCCCGGAATCGCGCACCATCGATCTAGGCGGCGGCATCGCCATGGATCTCATCAAGGTCCCGGGCGGAACTATCAATGGTCAATCGATTAAACCATTCTGGATTGGCAAAACCGAGATCACTAACGAACAATTCCGCCGCTTCATGCCCGGCCACGACAGCCGCGACGAATCCCGCCACGGCTATCAGTTTGGTCGCAGAGGATATGACATGAATAGCAGCCGCCAACCCGCAGTCCGCGTTTCATGGAATGATGCGAAAGCCTTCGCAATCTGGCTTGGCGAGGCACATTCTCTGACCGCCGCGCTGCCCAGCGACGTCCAGTGGGAATGGGCGTGCCGTGCCGGAGCAACCACCGCATTTCCCTTCGGCGATGCCGATGCCGACTACTCGGCTCACGCCAATCTCGGCGACCGCAGGCTGGCTGAATTTGCCGCCTGCACCGCCCGCGCCGGTTATCACAAAGCCGAACCCGTCACCAATCCTAACAAATACGACGACTGGATCCCGCACGATGATCGCTTCGATGACGGTGAATTGATCACCACTGAGGTGGGTCGCTACAAACCCAACGCCTGGGGGCTGTGTGATACGATCGGCAACGCTTGGGAATGGACCGCCGATATAAATCCGAACGATCGCTGCAGCGCCCGCGGAGGATCGTGGTATGACCGCCCCCACCGCTCGACTGCAAACGACCGCGTCATCTATCAACCTTATCAACGTGTATTCAACGTCGGCTTCCGCATCGTCCTCCACGATGTGTCGCCAACCGCATCAAAATGATCGGCCTTTGGGAGACATAACCCCGTTGGGGTATCAAAAACTAACAACCATAAGCGGTTGGGATTCGGCCTAGATGCCAAAATCTACGGTAAGTTTCATGGGTGTTTTCTATACCATCGGCATTGCGCATCGAAGCCCGGCGTTGACCCGAATGGGGTTGCATCCCCCTGTGGTGTTCACTCTCCGCATTTCGCTCCGAGAACGGTTCTAAAATCCACGTCGATGCGTTGCTCTAACGCTTGTGGCACGTTTTTGAAACATTCGAGGATGCGTTGATAATCGGGATCTTTTTTGGATGCAAAATTCCCACGTGCGAGGGGAATGGCGAGAAACGGATTTTTTTCCGGGTGATCCAGACGAATGAAGAAGGTCCGTGGCAGTTCGATGCCGCGTCGTTTGGAAATCTCGTCGAGCACCGCGTTAAGGTCTTCCGGAACGACTTGCCGGCAGCCGCGTAGATCGGGCTGGCGCGATTGCGATGTGCCGTAATACGGGACGTTGAGATCGATCCACATCAGGATGCGTTGGCGCTCGCTGGCACTGAGGTCGATGCGTTTTTCGCCATTCTCATCCGGGTGTCCGTTGATCACGAGATCTGCCAGCGAACTAACAGGCGAGCCCCAAGTTTTCGGTGCGATTTCCAGAATATTTGATTCGCAACCGTTGAAAGTCGGAATCCACGACGAGTAAGGATTGCGGCCAAATCCCGCCATACCACCGCGGGCGTCGCCGCCATGTTCCGCCTGAGTGCCGCGCCGCGCGAGGTTCTCATAGGCAACGTTGAAATAATCGGTGCGATCGCCGCTGAGATCGGGTTCCGTGTTTTCGTCATGGCAACTCACACAATTTTTGTTGAGCACCGGTTGCACAACGCGTGCGAAGCTGAATCCATCGCGGCTTCCCCAATCGGGTTCCTCCAGCTTTTCCGCTTGGCGCGCGGCGGCGATCGACGGTCGGCCGCTGACAGCCGCCGACGAGGCATAGTTGCGGTCCGAGTGGCAGCCGATGCAGCTCTGTCGTTCTCCCGGCATAAAGTGAGTAAAGGTGCGCATCCGCTGCACGGCGCGGCCCTCGGCATCGAGCGGTAGGAAATATAGCGGCAGATTCGCGGGGACTTTGAAGTGGGCTGAGCCGTCCTCCTCCACCTTGGCAAAGCCCCACACGCGTTTCGGCGCGTATGTCGCTCCACAGGAAACCACTGGAAACTGAAAGCCGAACTGGCGCTGTGTCGTCTCCGAGCGAATGTCCTTTTCCATTTCCTGTACCACTGCGATGCGCTTGATCTCGCCGCGTTTCACGGCATCGCCGAGGCCGATGTTCACATCATGAACCAACAACTCCGCCACGGGTTCGGCATCTGCCGTGATGCGCGGCACCGGCGACAAGCGTGGCAACGGCCGCGCACGCAATGGTTGCGCCGAGTAAAAGCCCATCCCGTTTTCCGGGTTGCATAAGATCCTCTCCGCCGTGCCCTCATAATCGCGCAGCAGGATCGTCCCCTCGCGCGAAACCAGATAGTGGTGTTCGTTCAGCGGCACCGGGCTTTCATACGGGCCGCGCATCGCATTTCCGCGGCCAGCGTTATCGACCGTCCCAATATTGATTTCAGGCGTTAGATTACGGATGGCCTCCTGGGCATTGCCGCCTTTATCCGGATCGATGAGACCGATTGCTCCGCGGCACGGGCCGTTGTGGCTGGTCATCACGCAGAGGATTTTCCCCGGCATTCCCGGGATGTCCCGGGCTTCCATGAAGGTGGAGGGTCCCAGCACGCGGTTGCCGAAAACACCGGAAAGCATCGTGCCATCGGGGTTGACCGCCCATAATGACTGGATCGGGATCGCTGGGCGGTCCACATACTCCCAGCGGCTGAAAAGAATCCGCCCGTCCCGCATCACCGACGGCGTGAAGTCGGTGAGATAGTTTGCGGAAAGCCGGATCACGTTGCTGCCATCGGCATTCGCGCGGTAGAGCACGGGCGAGGTGCTCGTCCAGCAATAGGCGAACGCGGGTTTTCGATCGGATAGAAAAGCGATTCCGCCATCCGGCAGCCAGCAGGCGTTCATGTTGTTGGACTCATGGTCGATCACGCGGGCCAGTCCACAGCCGTCCGATTGGATCGTCCAGATGCCGAACGGTTCGTTCATCGCGCGCTTCCAACTGAACAGAATTTGCGAACCATCGTAGGATACTTGGCAATCGAGGATCACGCCTTCAGTTGAGTCGATCAGTCGCTTCAAGCCACCATTCGCAAGTGACTTCACATAAAGTCCGCCTCCCTTTTCCAAACCTTCCACATGATAAGTATAAACGTGTGTCGGATTGAGCGGCCGACGCTGGATCATTACCATGGTGTCAAACCCCAGCACCGGCATGGCGGAAGGGTCCGCCTGCACTGGGATACCCGCCATCAACAACAACGCGAGAGTAGTTGTCCGGACGTGTCCGGTGAGTTTCATGAAATAACTATACCTTGCCGAGGCGGCGCATGTTTCATCCTCAAGTCGAATTTTTCAGAGAAACCGCCGGACCGCCCCCTTAGCCATGCTTGACGTGGGGGCTGAGTGAGGGCATCCATTGCGGCGTGAAATTGATGATCTTCAGATCTTTAAGCGCGGCGCTGATTGCGTTCGGCGGAATTGCATCTGCCCAAGAAGGGGCCGCGACCCTGCCGCCAGCCATCACCGAGGCTGAGGTGATCGGTGAAGTGGTTGCTGAGCCGATCCCGCCCGAGGTGGTGGTGGCCGCGTCTAGTGCTGTGGCGAAACTCGGTGACGAGGTGGTGTTAGGGCGTTATCAGGTGGCGGTAGAACGAATGAATCCGAGGTGGAAGGCTCGTGCCGCGCAGCGCATGGGTGGAATGGCCGCCCTTGAAAAACAACTCGCAGGTGTAGCGGCACAGATGGTGCAGCAAGGCATCAGCATGATCTCCTTCAAACCTCAAGGGCAGCCGCGCTCATACGAGGTTTCCCCTGCCAAAAAAGTCATCAAACAAAACGGCGTGGATACCGAAATCATGGCCTATACCCAGTGGATGGTGCTGGTGCCCACAGTAACAAAATTCCGCATCCTGAGGCCGGGCAACCCGAAGCCACTGGTGATCGAGAGCACCGGCTTCCAAGTGGCGTTAAGCGACAAGGGCAAGAATGACTGGACCTTCATCGATGGCTCCGGATTATCTGCTCACGATCTGCGTTCGTTGTTCAACACCTTGCCTCAAAACATGGAGCTGCCACCGGTCGGCAAACGCGAAGCTCGTTAGATCATCATCATGGCGTCAAGCAAACAAAAAATCCCCCAGGAGCGAGTCCTTCACCGCAAACTCATCGAACTCTGGAAACGCGGACAAAGCCAATACTGCGAAGTGCGTGGCTCGGAAATCCATGGTCGCGGAGTGTATGCGACGTCGTTCATCCCCAAGGAAGCTCGGATCATCGAATACGTTGGTGAGCGGGTCGATAAGAACGAGAGCGAGCGACGCGGAGTTTCGCAACATGCGAAATCACTCAAAACCGGCGACGCGGCGGTGTATATTTTCACGCTCTCGAAAAACTATGACATCGATGGCAATGTGCCATGGAACACGGCACGGCTGATCAACCATTCCTGCGCCCCGAATTGCGAGGCTTGGATCGAGGGGCGGAAGATTTTCATCCATGCCTTGCGCGACATCCATCCTGGCGAGGAACTCACGTTCGATTATGGTTTCGACGTCGATTGTTATGAGGATCACCCGTGCCTCTGCGGACATTCGGAATGCATTGGTTACATCGTGAGCCGCGAACAATGGCCGGAGTTGAAGACGCGGTTGTCAGCCAAAAGCCAGCCGTAAAGAGGGCATTGGTGATTAAGCGACCTTCCATCTAATGCCGCCTCTTCCCAAATAATCGGTTAGAGTGCACAGACCTCCTCACGAATCAAAATCGAGGGCTTTCCAATTCTATGGTTAGCGGGAGCTTTAGGAACCGAGAGCATGGCCGATCATGCCGAGAATTTCATTCCGGCCGGCGCCGGTTTGGGCCGAGCAGGTGAGGGTGTCGGGTGTGGTGGTCAGTTCAGGCGCGATGGCTTCCAGAAACAGGGCGATGTTTGCCTGGGTTTTAGCGGCGGATTGTTTGTCGATTTTGGTGAAAATCAGTGAAAACGATGCGCCGGTTCCACCCAGCCAAGTGGTAAAAGACACATCGATGCGCTGCGGCGGATGACGCGAATCGATCAATACGAACACCCGACGCAGGTTCTGCCGTTGTTCGAGGTAATCTCCGACAAGTTCATTGAAATTGATTTTCTCGTTCTTGCCGGTTCGTGCGAATCCATAGCCTGGAAGATCGACGAGACTCCACTTTTCATTGATGAGGAAGAAGTTGAGCAAACGGGTTTTGCCTGGAGTGGCGGAGACCTTGGCCAGCGCATGGCGGTTGGAAAGCATGTTGATCAACGACGACTTGCCGACGTTGGATCGGCCGATGAAGGCAAATTCGGCGCGATCCCATGCGGGACAGTCCGCGACATTTTTGGCGCTGGTAACGAATTCGGCGGACTTGATTTGCATGCGGGCGAGGATCAGGAAACCGGGTCGCTGCGGCAACCCTCGATTTGCCGTCAGGCGCATGACTGATACTTGGCGGCCTGCGCAACGAACATCATTTTATCGAAACCCCGAGGCGCTCGCCCTGCGATTTCTTCTCTCTTGCGCGGCATGCAGCAAATCGCTTTGCTGCGGCGGCTCCCATGCTAAAACCCACGATCACCACTCTTGCTTGCTTGATACCGGCCTTCGCACTGATTTCCTGCGCCGCGCCCAAGGCGATCGTGGTCGACTCCGCTCCCGTGCCAAAAAAAGTACAGACCGCCAAGTCGGAGCCTGCCGCCAAGCCGAAAAGTCCAGCGTTGCTGAATGACGGGTTCCGCCTGCCGGATATGGAAACGATGCCGGGCGATGACGAATTTCGCGCTTCAAAAACGCCACCAGTCGGTGGTGATCCGGATTCAGGTGCCGTGATTTCCCGCCCACCCACGGAACCGCCCGCGAAGCCGAAGCCAAAAGGTGACTGAGTTACGGACTCAACGTGAGTTTGCATTGAAGCGGGACATTTCCCGTTGAGCTTCGCGGAGCTCGACCTGTTTTTTGAGGTCTTGACGTTGATCCGAGTGGGTTTTCCCCTTACCGACACCGATCTCGACTTTGACCCGCCGGTTTTTCCAATACATGCGCAACAACGGCAATGAACAACCTTTTACGGCGGTCGCGTTGGCGAGTTTTAGAATCTCGCGCTTGTGCAACAGCAAGCGCCGCGGGCGCTTTGGCGTGTGCTGAAACCACTCGCCCGCAGTCTGCCACGGCTGAATATCGCAACCGTAAAGAAAGACTTGGTTGCCTTCCACCCGCGCGAAGGCATCGGAAACATTGACTTTCCCCGCCCGGATCGATTTTACCTCGGTGCCCTTTAGCTCGAGCCCGGCTTCGAATTTATCCGAAATATGGAAATCCCGGCCGGCCTTGCGGTTGGTGGCGATTTCCGCATTCATGGCGTGCCGGGGCGATCCGCAGGCGGCCACCTCAAGGTGCAGCCTTTTCGATCAGTTTGATTTTGCCCTCGATGATTTCCTGGAGGGCGATGTCTGCCATGCCCATGCTTGGGCGGGTCGGAATCAATGGTGAGCGGCCGCTGTTGAGTTGACGGACGCGCTGGGAGACCAAATTGACCAAAACCAATGGGTCGGTGACGATTTCGGAAGCTTTTTCGAGGAGATCGCTTTTCATGGTGGAGCCGGGAAATCGCGAATCCGGACGCACTTGCTCAAACGGTATTACGTTTTTAGGAAGCAGAGGCGGCACGTTTTCGCTCAAAACAATTAGGTGAATCAAAGAACCGACACGATTGTCGGGCTGGTGGTGAAAGCAGGAATCTGGGTTTCTGACAAGCCTTATCTGGCAAATGTGACGAAAACCTTCCGTTTTTCCTGATTTCAGCGCTTCACTTTGGCATCAGGTCGATCCCGAAGCGGCGAAGAACGAACACGGTTAACCAGAAAAATCCGATGGTAAGGATGCAATTGGCAGCTAGAGCAGCCCAAAAACCCCAACCATGGCGCAGCATCCATGGCAGAATGAGAAACATCGGCAAAGTTGGCAGGACGAACCAAAACGTGCCTTCGGCGTGATTTGCCACGCGCTGGGCGGATTGGTGATCCTGGTGCATCCAAATCATCGCGACAAGCGAGGTGAGCGGCAGAGCGATGAGCAAGGCCGAGAGCCGATCATTGAAAAGTTGGATTTTGTTCACGAGGACAATGATCGCCGCGCTGATGAGGAGCTTCACGAGATCGGCGGAGGTGAAGCTGAAGATTTTTTCCCAAGGGATGCGAGACATGGTGAGGAACCGCACTTGCGGCGGACCGCAGACTAAACTTAGTCTCTGGCCATGCAAGCCGTCTGTCGTCTCGCCATTGGGGTTTTTCTTATCGCTTCGTGCGCGCCCGGCGCACCAACCGCCGAGGTGGAGGTTGCCGGAAATCTCAACACATCGCAAAAGTCGGCGATTGGCCGGAAAATCTGGCAAAACGAATGTGCAGGCAGCGTCGATGGTCTAACGACTTGGAATGCTGGAGAGGAATTCCCGTCGCTAGGCATCGGGCATTTCATTTGGTATCCGGCGGGGTTCAACGGCCGCTTCGAGGAGAGCTGGCCGCAATTTGCCGCCTGCGCAAAAAAAGCTGGTGCGAATCCGCCGCCAGTCGCGCTGGAGCGCCACAGCCCATGGAAGTCCAAAGCAGAATTTCAGCAAGATTTTAACGGCCCGCGCCTCAGCGCGCTGCGCAAATGGTTGGCGGCGAACGTGACGTTGCAGACGGATTTCATCATTGCTCGCTCTCGCGCCGCTTTACCAAAAATCCTTGCGGCCGCGCCTGCCAGCGAGAAGACGCGCATCGAGGCGAATTATCGCAAAGTCTCCACCACCCCACAAGGAACGTATGCGTTGATCGACTATGTGAATTTCAAAGGTGATGGCACCCAAGTCTCGGAGCGCTACAAAGGGATGGGTTGGGGTTTGCTGCAAGTGTTAGGCGGCATGAAAGACTCGCCTGCCGGGGCTCCCGCTGCGAAAGAATTCTCGGCATCCGCCAAGCGAATCCTGTCACGCAGGATCGCCAATTCCCCCGCAGAGCGCGGCGAAAAACGGTGGGAAGCCGGCTGGCACAACCGCTGCGCCACCTATGCCACGCCATTTTAAGCGGTGTTGCAAATCCGTAGTTAGAGGCTTCATTTCTCACTCTGACGCATGCACGAGCAAGACAATCTCACCTTTGGGTGGGTGCGCTTGAAAATGGGCGAGCACTTCGGCGGCTGAGCCGCGGTGATAGGTCTCGAATTTTTTGGTCAATTCACGGGCGACACAAACACGCGCGGCCGGATTGATTTCTGCTAGAATTTCGAGGGTTGAAAGGATACGATGCGGTGACTCGAAGAAGATGCCGGTCTCACCGGAATCCAGAGCTTCGGTGAGGGCGCTGCGGCGCTTGCCGGATTTCACCGAGAGAAAGCCGCCAAAGCGAAATGCGTGGCATGGAAACCCGGAGCCGATGAGCGCGGTAATGACAGCGGACGGGCCGGGCAACACTTCCAGCGGGGTGCCCGTCTCGATGCAGGATTGCACCAAGCGATAACCGGGGTCGGAAATTCCGGGCATGCCGGCATCGCTGATGACGGCGATGGTTTCTCCGGCACGGGCGGCGGCGACGAGTTCGGGTGCGCGACGGGCTTCGTTGTGTTCGTGCAGCGAGACGAGAGGTTTTCCGGAAATCCCGAGGTGCGCGAGCAGTTGGCCGGAATGACGGGTGTCCTCACAGGCGATGCGATCGGCGCTTTTCAATATTTCTACGGCGCGGATCGTGATGTCCCCGAGGTTTCCGATAGGCGTGGGGACAAGAATAATGCGGCCGGTGATTTCCATGATCGATAGGGGAGCAGTCGCAGATCAACGCTGCGGTTCTGCGGCGGAGGATTTTCCGAGAGCGGCGAATGCCAAGACAAAAAGAACAAGAAATACCAAATCAAAGATGACAAAGGGCTTCCACATGCCAGGAATGCCGCTGCCGAACCAGTGGGAGAGCACGGTTCCGCAATAAGCAATCTTGAGCATGATGCCGTAGGGAATGAGTCGGCGATTGTGGATGGGATCACGCGCGATGGCGGCGAACATGATCGCGAAGATCAGCAGGACTGCGGCTGGAAACTGCACATATCCCGGATGATTGGGCGGGATGGTGCCATACGCCTCGAAAATGCGGCCCGAGACGAAGAGGAAAAGGATGCCAAGGATGCCGTCGTAAAGGGCGGCGATGACGAAAAGAATTTTGATTAGATTTTTCATGGATTTATGCGGATTGTTTCTTTGTAGCGTTTCCGAAAAGTGGAGCGCCGCCAGGCAGTGAACTCATCGCTGTAGAGGCGTTGAACCAGGTCGAGGAAGCCGGTGTGCAATTCCTCCACGGTCATGTTGGCCGGGCGATAGTTGATATCAAAGAGCGTGCACTTCTTCCAGTTTCCGGGCTCCAACAGTCGGCCCTCGTTTTCCAAGCGCGCGTAAAGCGGCGTCCCGGGAAAAGGGGTGAGGAGGGTGATTTGCACTTCGTAGAGCTCGGTTTCCTGGACGAAGTTGAAGACATCGTCGAAGATCTGAGGCGTATGGCCATCAAGGCCAATAATGAAACAGCCATTGACGGTGATGCCTCGCGACTGAATTTTATGGATGGCTTCGCGGTAACGTGGCAGTTTGCGCAGCTTCCAATCATTTTTCATTTCCAGACCGTGCAAACCCTCATTCACCGGGCTTTCCAAGCCAATGAGCACTTGGGCGCACCCGCTTTCACGCATCAGATCTAGCAGTTCTTCATCATCGGCGATACCGATATCGGTCTCCGCGAACCAACGCAACTTGCGGCCTAGCAAATGAGGCAGCAGTTCCTTCCAGTAGCGGTGATGGACAAAACTGTTATCGTCCGCAAACTCAATGAATGGGCGCTTCCACAGCGATTGGATGCAGTCGATTTCCGCGAGCACTTTCTCCATCGGCTTCTGCTTGTAGTGGCGGGTGAGCAAAATGGAACTGGCGCAAAACTCACAGCGGTGCGGGCACCCGCGGCTGGTCTGGACGGTGAGACGGTTGTATTTCGAAATGTCTAACAAGTGAAACGCGGGCATCGGTGCATCGGCCAGATCGAACCCGCTTTCGAGTGAGCCGTAACGGCGCTTGAGGGCTCCATTAACCGCATCTTCCAGCACTTCCAGCCAGGCTGGTTCGCCTTCGCCGATGACTACCGCATCACAATGTTGCGCTGCCTCATCCGGCAGCATGCTCACATGAAGGCCGCCGATCACCGTGCGGATTCCGACCTCGCGATAGCGATCGGCCAATTCGTATGCTTCATTGATTTGCGCACTGAAACTTGAGATCGCGACCAGGTCGAAGCCGATGGGAAGCGTTTCCATTTCCCGGATATCGCTGATCTCGATGTATGCGACTTCATGTTCGGGCGGCGTCATGCCAGCTAGAGTCAGCAAGCCGAGGCTGGGCAGTGAGGCGATGGTTTTACTGCGTTCGACAAAGCCGGGAAGTGTCAGCCCAAGGTGAAGCAATTCGGCATCACAGGCGCGGATGCCACTCATCGCGATGAAAGCAATTTTCATAACGGCTAGATTTTTGTGAGGGTGATTGCAATCCCGCCCGCAAGGGACAGCACGGGGATGAAGAACAGATGCCGGAACGGCTTCTTCCATGCGGATAGATAGCAGAGCAGCGGCATACTCACCGCGCCGGTGATGAAAAGTCCGGAGGCCAGAGCGAGACCGCCCGGCTGTTCGAGCGAGCGGACGGTTAGGGCGAAGGCAAGGTTGAGAAACCCGATGCCGAAAAACGAGACGTGGCCGAGGCGCGTGAGTCGGCGCGGCCAGGATCCGTAGCCGCCCATCCACTGCTCACCATGGAATAACAACCCCGGAACGATTCCTGAAATCACCCCGGCGAGAAAACCGATCCATGCTGCCATAAGATTCAGATGACCGTTCATGCCGGTGTTATAACAGAATGATCCGACCGTTGTGAACTCCAAACCTCCAGCCCTGAGATTTGCCATGATTCCAAAAATTCTCGCCAAAGGTAATTCGTGGCATTTTTGCAAAATTTATGTCACGCGGCTTGTCGCCCACGCCAACAAGGGGTGATGAATGCATGCCGCAACACCCCAATCATGAATCCGGAATCCATGGCTATCTCGCCTGCTGACCGGGAGGCTTTCGCCGCTCTGGCGCGCGAACACCACCGATGCCTGCTCATCTACGCCCGAGCGCTGTGCCGCAATGAAGCCACGGCCGCGGATCTCGTGCAAGACGCCTTCGTCGCCGCTTGGCTCAATCTCGGCCGCTTCGATGTGACCCGCGATTTTGGGGCATGGCTGCGCGGAATCATCCGCAATAAGTGGCGTGAATATCTCCGCCGCCATGCCCGCGAGGTGGACGTCGATGATGCGACTCTCGAAGCATGGGAATTTCGTTTTGCACAATGGGACGCCAATCGCAGCACAGGAAATCCGGACTTGCTTTTAGCGCTCGACGACTGCCTGAAGCACTTGCCGGATGCGATGCGCGTTGCGGTGCACCGATTTTATGATCTCGAAGAACCCGGTGAAATCATCGCCGCCGCCCTCGGAATCGACGCCAGCACTTTCCGCAAACGCCTTGAACGCGCACGCCATGCCTTACGCAATTGTCTGAATCGCAAAAACCCTAACTACGCCTAACCGATGAAAACTACTCTCTACTCAAATGATATGCCAACCGATGGTGATGACCGCCTAATGGATGCTCTTCTGCGCGAACACGCCCGCGCCGGCACAAACGCGGATGAAGTTTTTCTCACCCGTCTCGCTGCCTCGCTCGATTTCGAAACGGCATCGCTGCCATCAAGCCCGAGCGTCAAGCGTCGTGCGGTGACGCTGGCCCTTGCTGCAAGCGTCGCCCTTGCCACCGGGCTGTTATGGAATAGCCCGCTCGTGAGAGAATCTCTTTTTTCCCAGGCAGGCTCGTCTTTCTCTAAAAAAGACATCGCACTACAAACTCAACTTCCACCGGAGCTCATTGAAGGCACTCCCAAACCCATCAACGTGCCAGGTTTGGTGCCGGCCCCCACCAGAGCCCCTGAGTTTTTTGTGCCCAAAGGCACCGTTCCGCTTTCCCTCGGGAAACCAGTCAGCAGCAGTGATGGCGACCCGATCATCGGCAGTCTCGATCTTGTCACCGATGGCGAGAAAGACGCAGGTGAAGGCTACTTCGTCGAACTGCTGGATGGTCTTCAGTGGGTTCAGATCGACCTGGAAAAAAGCGCGGCCATTCATGCCATTTGGCTCTGGCACTTCCACTCCCAGAAGCGTGCTTATCACGATGTGGTCGTCCAGATTTCGGATGACCCGCAATTCAAAACCGGCGTCACGACCGTATATAACAACGACTATGACAATTCCGCGGAAATGGGCAAGGGATCGGAAGATCCCTACGTCGAAACCCGCTTTGGGATGATCGTCGATGGCAAAGGCACCAAGGGCCGTTACGTCCGGCTTTTCAGCAATGGCAACACATCTAACGAAATGAACCATTACATTGAAGTCGAGGTCTTCGGGATTTCGAACCCCTAATACATTGAAGGAACACCCCGCCCAATCCATTTGCCACTGCAAACGCCGATTTCCAATGCGCAGCCACAGAGCATGCGCGCTAAAGCCCGCGTTGACTCATAGTTTTCAAACCACAAGTCGTCGCCGCTGATGGTTTTCGACAAGAACCCTTCAAAAATCTCTGCGGAAAATCCGCGCACCCTTCCAGACAGGATGCGGAGCAGACCGATCGTCAGTCAGTCACGTTCAGACTGAAACCGCTTTGTCCGCATGACCGCCTCCACCACGATGTCCGTATTCCACCAATGGCTGCTTGCTGATGCAGCAAGTCAAGCCTCCGCCTGCGCCATTATTCTCCATGGTGATGAATCATTTGCCAATGATTCACTGATTCGGGAAATCGCCGATTATCTCAATGAATATGATGATGATGGTGACGGCCGATGGCTTCCTGCCAGCGAGGCATTGGTGAAAAAAATCGCGCAAGACCCGAATCACAGGAGACTTCTCGGCATGGAGGAAAACGGATCCGCAGAGGCTGATGTGTCTGGTGGCGAATTCATGAAAACTCTCACGGCTCTTGGACAACGCGGCCATGTCGTCTTCAGATCGCCAGGGATTCCGGCGCAGGAACTGAAACTTGCCAGCACTTTCCACGCGGGTGTCGGCCGAGCATCGGACATGACCGAAAAATGCCACTTGATTCTCGACCCTGATCTGATGGATCACAAATGCATCGCCCATATCATTGGCGATGTTTTTCTCGAGTGGCTTTATTGCGAAATGCGCCGGAACCCTTCCATCCATGACATCCGATAAAATTTGCGTGCATTTTAAGAGAATTTGCTCAGAAGCACTGCGGGCGGACTGTTTTCCTCCTCCTCCCCGCCAATGAACGTCCTCGCACTCACCATTCTGGTATCCGCTTGCCTTGCAGGAATCTTTATCGCCTGCTTTGCCATGGAAATTCGGCGCGCAAGACGCTCCAGCCCGGAGCGGGATTCGTTGCTGCCTCTCGACTCACCGTCGCTTCCCTCTAAAACCATTCTTCCCAACGACCTCTCATGACCTCGACCATCACTTACGACGATAAATCAGTCCGCCATTTCATGATCGCCTCCATCTTCTGGGGCATCGTCGGCATGCTTGTGGGAGTCATCATTGCCACCCAGCTATCCCGTTGGGAAATGAATGGGCATTGGCTGGAAATCGTTACTTTCGGAGCGATCAAATCCGAGGGTATTTCGTTCCTCACCTTTGGCCGCCTCCGCCCCTTGCACACGAACGCGGTCATTTTCGCCTTCGTCGGCAACATGATGTTCGCCGGCATTTATTACTCCACTCAGCGACTCTGCAAAGTCCGCACCGCCTCGGATCTGCTCTCAAAAATCCACTTCTGGGGTTGGCAACTCATCATTGTCGCCGCCGCCATCACCCTGCCCGCTGGTTTCACCCGTGGTAAGGAATATGCGGAACTCATCTGGCCGATCAACATCGCCGTCGTCGTCATCTGGGTGGTCTTCGCCATCAACTTCTTCTGGACTCTTGCAAAACGCAACGAGCCCAGCCTCTACGTCGCCCTTTGGTTTTACATCGCCACCATCGTCACGGTTGCGATGCTATACATCGTCAACCACCTCTCGCTGCCGACCTCGCTGATCCATTCCTATCCGATCTTCGGCGGCCTGCAAGATGGTCTCGTCCAATGGTGGTATGGCCACAACGCCGTCGCCTTCTTCCTCACCACGCCGATCCTCGGCATCATGTATTACTTCCTGCCGAAGGCCGCCAACCGCCCGGTTTATTCCTATCGGCTTTCGATCATCCACTTCTGGTCCTTGGTTTTCATCTACATCTGGGCTGGACCGCACCACTTGCTCAACACCGCGCTACCGCAGTGGCTGCAATACCTCGGCATGCTCTTCTCGCTGATGCTTTGGGCACCTTCATGGGGCGGCATGCTCAACGGACTGCTCACTCTGCGCGGCGCATGGGACAAACTCCGCACCGATCCCGTCATCAAGTTTTTCGCTGCAGGCGTGACCTTCTACGGCATGGCCACTTTCGAAGGCCCGCTGCTCGCCATCACCAAGGTTAACGCCCTGTCCCATTACACCGATTGGACGATCGGCCATGTTCACTCCGGCGCTCTCGGCTGGAATGGTTTCATGGCTGCGGGCATGTTCTACTGGCTCGCTCCACGCCTATGGAAAACCCAACTTTGGTCCAAGGCACTCGCCAACATGCACTTCTGGATCGGCCTCACCGGCATCTTGCTTTACGTCGTTGCCCTGTGGTGCGCCGGCATCATGCAGGGTCTCATGCTCGGCCAAGTAAACCCAGGCGGGACCACTCTGAAATACGAGTTTATCGAGACCCTCAATGATATCCAGATCTTCTATTGGCTGCGCTCCTTCGGCGGTCTGCTTTACCTCGTCGGCTTCATCCTCTGCGCCATCAATATCTGGAAAACCGCACGCTCGGGTAAGGCGGTTGACGAATCCGTGGAAATCACGTTGCTAGAGAAAAAACAAAAAGACGGTATGTCATGGGGAGAGGCACTCCTCAATGATCCGCTCGCACACATCATTTTGGCGATGGTATTCGTCATCCTGTGGTTTTTCCTGCCGCCTCATGCGGATAAAGCCGCGCTCGTTGTTTCCTTACTGCTTTCCTTCAAAGCCTTCACCGCCTTCAAGGCCTCCAAGGACAAGTGGACCAATTGGCATGAACGCCTCATCGAGAATTACCTCCCGTTCACCGTCTTGGTCTTTGTCGCCGTCGCCATCGGTGGTGCCGTCCAGATCATTCCGTCTCTCATCGTCAACCGTGAGAAAAACATCGAAGGCCGCCTGCAAGAACTTTACACCCCGCTCGAACTCGCCGGCCGCGATATTTATGTCTCCGAAGGTTGTTATAACTGCCACTCGCAGATGATCCGCACGCTGGCTCCGGAAGTCATGCGCTACGGCCGCCCCGGCATTGCCGATGACTACTCACACCTTGGCGAGTCGCTCTTCGATCATCCCTATCAATGGGGTTCCAAGCGCACCGGTCCGGACCTCGCCCGCGAAGGTGGCGCAATCGCCAAGAAGCCTGACAGCACTTCCTACAAGTACATGCGTGTCGGCAAGCGCGGCAATGATTGGCACTTCAACCATTTCCTCGATCCTCGTCAAACCTCACCCGGTTCTAACATGCCCGCCTATCCGTGGCTCTTCGACAAGGAAACTGATGTGAAATCTCTCCATAACAAGATCCGGAAACAAGTGGCGCTCGGCGTCCCATGGCCTGCCATGAACCAACATGAAATCCGGGACTTGGTGGAAACCCAAGCCCAGGAAATTGCTCAATCACTGATTGATGCGAAAGTCTATCTCCCAAGCAAACCGGATCTCAAGGACGAGGCCCTGCGCAACCACCTCGCCAAATCCGAAGTCGTCGCTCTGATCGCTTACCTTCAGAAGCTCGGCTCCTACAAGGACGTCGTCAAAGATCACCCCATCGGCCCGACGCCGCTCAATCCGGATTCTCATCGCCCCGTTGAAGCCTCTAACTAACCATTTCACTCGTCCACTGCCGCCATGTTCAAACGCGTGTTTATCGAAGATTGGGCCCACATCATCCCATTCATCTCATTCTTTATTTTCGCGACTGTGTTTATCTTCGTGACCATCCGCGCGATGCGTCTCGATAAAACCGAGCGCACCCGCCTTGCTGCCCTGCCCCTTCAAGACAATCCCGATGTCAACCCACCATCCTAACAACTCCATGAGCCCAGAACCCAAACGCGGAAGTTTCGCTAAAGAAAAAGGCGAGATCATCTTACGTGAGCACGAATACGACGGCATTCAAGAATACGATCAAAAACTCCCGAACTGGTGGTTGTTCACCTTCTATGGCGCCATCGTCTGGTTTGTTGTCCACTGGGGCATTTACTATTACACCGATTTTTTCAGCACTCCGCAGGAACGGGTGAAACAGGAAATTCTGGGTGTCCAACAAGCGAAAGCCGCCGAGCTTGAGAAAACTCTCGCCACCCTTGATAACTCGACCTTGGTTCACGAGTGGGCCACCAAACCGGAAGTCATCGCCGCCGGGGAAGTCACTTACCTCACGAACTGCACCGCTTGCCACGGCGCGGATTTCAGCGCCACCATGACGGCAGGCGGCAACAAAATCCCACTTCCCGGCTTACCGCTCAACGATCACCAATGGAAATTCGGATCCAAGCCGATGGATCTGTTCAAGCTCATCAACGAAGGCTCGCCACCAGAGAGCACCGGTCACAATGGCGCGAAAATGCAGGCTTGGGGTCAAACCCTCGGCCCCAAACAAGTTGCCGAAGTCACTGCCTATCTGATTGCCAAACTGCCCGAAGATTTCAAAGACATCCCCGCCAAGTAAGATCAAATCCGTTGAATTAAAGTGGGGCTGTTGCCGGTGATTTCAGTTTCCACTCGCGGGTGAGGGAAAGTTTGACGTTGCCTTGAATGCGCCCGGCGAGGCCACCGTTGCCTCCGGATTTGAACGTCTGATACCATCTCCAAGAATTAAGAAGACAATTTCAACAGATTCGTTAAGGTGCGCTCATGCCTGGACGAAAAACGAAACTTGGTTGCCCTGAAGTAGCGGCAGTGATTGATGAACTGCATGCTAAAGAG
>Ga0247843_1000735_pt1 | contig 74377 bp, 70 predicted proteins | sample LaCruzMarch2017__FD_192420 | JGI IMG/M metagenome (GOLD analysis project Ga0247843, IMG submission 192420) | Freshwater microbial communities from meromictic Lake La Cruz, Castile-La Mancha, Spain - LaCruzMarch2017_8m | ecosystem: Environmental > Aquatic > Freshwater > Lake | place: Spain...
TTTTTAAAGCATTTTTTAATTTCGCAGTGGGTTTTTGGTTTTTAAGGCGCTTATTTTTGAATACTTTCACAGTCTCTATCGCTAATGCGTCCTACGATATTATTATCTTTTTGAAATTAAAGGTATATGTCCTTAACTTAATGGCAGTGATGCCGGAGTGAGGGAACGATAGAAATAAAATAAGATTCTCCTGATTTCCCCAAGATAGCCTTATCGGCCTGTATTGCGCTTTTCTCAAGTGTTGTGCCTTTCGATCAGATATTCCTGATAGCAAACACCACACAGAGCAGCATTATGCTAGGTTATAGCGTCAAATTTGAAACCGTCACCGTTGGCGGTTTTCCTTACCAAATCCGTTCCTTAGCGGATCTTCAACAATACGCCGACCCTTTTGGGGAAGCGGCAAAAATGGGTATTTCTTCTGCCAGTTGGCCGTTGTTTGGGCATTTATGGCCTTCGGCGCGGATATTGGCGCAAACCATGCACAGCTTTGATATTGCCGGAAAACGTATCTTAGAAATTGGTGCGGGTTTAGCTTTAGCCAGTTTGGTGGTGCAGCGGCGGGAAGGCAATATGACGGTGACGGACTGGCATCCGTTAAGCCATACGTTTTTAAAAGCCAATGCGTTATTAAATGCTTTGCCGCCGATGAATTACCAAGCGGGTAATTGGGCGGCGGAGAATCCTACTTTAGGCGAGTTTGATTTGATTATCGGCAGCGACATTTTGTACGAACGCCAGCATCCCGAACAATTGGCGATGTTTATTGACCGTCATGCGGCGGCTTCTGCGGAAATTATGATTGTTGACCCGGATCGTGGTAATCGCGTGGGTTTTTGTAAGGCGATGGCGAAACTAGGTTACGATTTTACCTCGCGTACCGCCGACCGTTTTGTTGAAAATGGCGATGCTTATAAAGGACGGTTTTTGTTGTTTAGCCAAGCTTAGGATTTTTAAAATCAGCAAACGCCAGACCTTTCAGGTTTAATCGGTAGAGAGTTGCATGTGGCGCAGGGCGGGCAGGATGCCCGCGCTCCTTTAGCATACCTAAACTTAACGGCATTGATTCCAAACCCCATCCTGCCCGTTTTTCGTGTTTTTTCGTGCCGTTCGTGGACAAAAAGTTATTTATCAACACTACCAACTTGCCAACGGGCAAACCTCACCAACAGCAAAGGCATCAACAACAAATTCAATATGGTTGATGATGCCAAGCCGCCGATAATAATCGCCGCCATCGGCCCCATAATTTCCCGCCCTGGGTTATCGCTATCAAACGCAATCGGTAGCATCGCCAATGCAGTCACTAAGGCTGTCATTAAAATCGACGGTAAACGTTGTTGTGCGCCTGCCAACGCGGTTTCTAAATGCCAAACTTTGCCTTCGCTTTCTAGCAAATGCTGATAATGCGACAGCAGCATGATGCTATTGCGGACGGTAATGCCGAACAAGGTGATAAAGCCCACCACCGAACCTACCGATAAGCTGGCATCGGTGATTAATACCGCCGCCACGCCGCCGATTAAGGCGAAGGGTAAATTCACCAAAGTCAGCAACACATGCCGGAAATTGCCGATGGCTATAAAAATCAGCAATAGCACGCCAGCACCTGCCAACAAGGCGTGTAAGATCAAGTCATCGCGGGCTTTGGCTTGTTCTAATGCCGCGCCAGTGTATTCGGGGTAAGTGTCTTTGGGGAATTGCACTTTGCTGCCCACTTTGGTTTTCAGCTCTGCCATAAAACTGCCAAAGTCACGGCCTTCAATATTACAGGTGACGGTTTGTCGGCGCTGCCCGCCTTGGTGCAGGATGTTGTAGCGGCTGCTGTCAAAGCGGACTTCCGCCACTTGCTGCAAACTGATTAAGCCGCCGTTGTTGGTGCGGATGGGTAATTGGCCGATAAACTCAGGCAGTTGCCGATATTTGCTGTCGATAGTGACGGCGATATCTAAAGTTTTGCCCGCATAAATTTGCTTGCCGACCACTTTGGTTTCATAAGCGCTTTGCAATAAATCGGTGATTTGCTGCGGTTGTACGCCATATAAACTCAATTGCGGCAAATGCAGTTGCACATGCAGCATGGGTGCAGCAGGGGATGAGCGCAATTGCACATTGTCTGCGCCTGCTATATCTGCCATCACTTCGGCGACATCGCTAGCGGCACTATCCAATTCGCTTAAATCCGTGCCGTAGATATTGACCACAACTGGCGAGGTGTAGCCGGAAATGGTTTCATCAACCCGTTCGGTTAAAAACGTGTTGGCTTCGGAATTGATGCCCGGAAATTGCTCTAAAAGCTCACGCAGGGCATCCAAGAGAATTTGCTGTTGTTTGCCGGATAACGGCTGTAGGCGCACTTCGTATTCACTGTAATGGCTGCCGTAAGTGTCTGCGCCACGTTCGGCGCGGCCTGCCCATTGCGATACCGTTTGCACGCCGGGTATTTTCAGGATTTCGTTGGTGAGTAATGTACCAATCCGTAGCGATTCCGCTAACGATGTGCCGGGTATGCTGCTGGTATGGACAATAAAATGGCCTTCGCGCAATTCGGGTAAGAATTTGCTGGGTTGTTGCATGAGCGCAGCTATACCTAAGCCGCAAACCAGTAAGCTAGCGACAACGGCGGTTTTAAAATGGCGGTTGGTGGCGAGCGCTAAGCGGTGGTAAATCGGTAGCAAAAAATTGATGACTGGCGGTTGCTGTTGGCTTTCATCCGTCTTGCCCAGCAGCATATAGCACAGGGCAGGGGTTAAGGTGAGGGCGACCAGCAATGAGGTTAAGATCGCCAAGATATAGGAATAACCTAAGGGCGCAAATAAGCGTCCGGCGACACCGCTTAAGGTCAGCAGCGGCACGAACACCAACGCGACGATAAAACTGGCATAAACCACCGAGCTACGCACTTCCAAAGAGGCTTTATAAACTACCTCGGCAACGGGCAACGGGGTTGGCAAACGGCGGTTTTCGCGCAAACGCCGAAAAATATTTTCGGTATCGATAATGGCATCATCGACCACTTCCCCCAAGGCAATCGCCAAACCGCCCAGCACCATAATGTTGAGGTTGACGCCTGTTGCCAATAGCACCATGACCGCACCGATCAGCGACACCGGAATGGCTATGGCGGAAATAAACGCGGTGCGGACATTAAACAAGAATATGTATAAAACGATCAGCACAAACAAGCCGCCCAGTAACAAATGACTGGATAAGATGCTGTGCGAGCGTTCAATATAATCGGCAGGGCGGAACAAATGTGGATAAAAATTTAGCCCTGAGCGTTTAAAGACGGGTTCTAGTTCTTGTAAGGCTTGTTCGACTTGTTTGGAAACCGTTAAGGTGTTGGCGTCGTATTGGCCTATCACCATCATGACAATACCAGGGTTACCCATGATTTGCGCCGCGCCAATGGCGGGTTCTGGGGCATATTGCACGCTAGCGATGTCGCCGATTTTGATGCGCCGATCGGGATTGGGCAAATTCAACAGCATTTCTTTGAATTCATCCGGGCTGTGTGCTTGCCCGCTAATTTGCAAACTAAAACGTTGGTTGTCGTTTTCAAGAAACCCGCCGCCTTGGGTGTTGGTTTGTGCGCTGACTGAGGCAAGCACTTCATCCATCGATACCTCAAACAAGCGTAATTTGATGGGATCAACTTGTATTTGTAGCTGGCGGATGTCGCCACCAAAGACATTCACATCGGCAACCCCAGGCACTGCCATTAAACGCGGCACGACTAGCCAATCCACCAAGCTGCGTAATGCCAGTTGGTCTTGGTTGTTATCGCTTAAGCCAATGGTCATCACGGTGGCGGATGACGATGACAACGGCACGACAACTGGCGTGATTAACGGCGGCAATTGGGCGGTAATGCCCGCCAAGCGTTCGCTGATTAATTGGCGGTTGAGGTAAATATCGCTGTGATCCACAAAGGTGGCGGTGATAATCGATAAGCCTTGGATGGATTCGGAGCGGACGTTTTCTAAGCCAATCAAGCCGCTGATAGCGGTTTCTATCGGTCGGGTAACCAAAACTTCAACTTGTTCTGTAGATAATCCGGGCGATTCGGTTTGGATTATCACCCGTTTGGGCGAAAATTCGGGGAAGATGTCTAGCCCCGCTTGGCTGAAGCGGTAGCTGCCATACAGCAAAATCAACACCGCCAGCGCGACGATGATATGACAAAAGCGGATAGAAAAGCGGACTAAACCAGCAAGCATTGGGATTTGTGGGGTTGGTGGTGAGTTGTAGGGTACGCTGTGCGTACCTTTGTTTATTGATTTTTTTGTCGAGTTAATCAGATTCCGTAGGGGCGGACGGCTGTCCGCCTTTTTAAGAGCCTCTACCAAATCCTATCGCGACAAGGCGAGCAGCCGCTCGCCGCTACGAAAATAATACCTAAAATTCAACGTTGATCGAGTATTAGGCTTGTATTCCAGAACCAGGTTGTTGGCTTTCAGGAGCAAAACTATGCACCCATACCAAACTATCTTCATCCCAATCCATCCCTGTGTGCATCCGTAAAATGATGTCTTTATACAAGGCCAAGTTTGGATAGCCTTCGGCCTGTGCTTCGGTATCGCCCATGTCGCCTAGGCGTTCGCGGCGCAAATCGGTAATGACAAAGGTTTGGTTTTCCAAAACAAAGCTTTCGCCTGGATAACCATAAACGCCATTCCGGCGTTGTTGGTTTTTTTGTCCGTTAATGACGGCAGCCACTAATTTAGGGTGGGTGACTAAGCGGTCTATGGAGCAGGTTTTTTCAGGGAAATCGGTCATTGCTAAGTCCATGCAGAGTGAAGCCCGGCATTATATACGTTGGGCGGTTTCGTTTTCGGTTTTTGGGGCGTGGTTAGTTTGATTGTATTTGGCGGGCAGGATGCCCGCGCTCCTAAGTGGGATTGTTGGAGTCCAAAACATGTTTTGGATTCCTATATCTTGATGAAGTTATAGGATGTGCTGTATCCAAAGGGCATAAAAGGAACGAAGCGCATCTGTCGAGTTTTACGCGATTGATGCGCCTCCTATCGTCGGCACATCCTATATTTTCCTATTGAAAAACAATAACAATTCCTTGATTTAATGGCAGTGACGTAGGAGCGTTGGAGTCCAAAACATGTTTTGGACTCCTAAATCTGGCTTTGAGTGGCATAAGGCTTTATTTGTTGAGTTTATCCAGCCAGTTATTGATCTGTTGCACGGCTTGTTTACTTAATTCGGCAAAGGCAGTTACCGCGCCATCGGCGTTGGCGCTGGTGGTGTTTAGTTGCAAGGCGAATTGTTTGTTGGCGAGCACTTGGATTTGGTTGTTGTCGTAGGCATGGGCATTAAAGCGCATGACGGCGCGGGCAGTGCTTGGGCTGGTAAATTGCTGCTCAAATTCCAACAATTCAATCGCTATTGGATAAGGGGTGTTGATGCCCGCTGCGGTTAAGCGTTGTTGCAATAGGGCAGGTGGTGGGGCTAGCCATTTGTCTAAATTGTAATAACGGACTTGGGTGGGGTTTTGGTAGAGCAAGCGGTAATGGATGCGGTTGTCGCGTAACCATTCTGGGGCGGTGACGCTAATGGTGCTGGCGGTTAGTTGGGTGTTGCTGTCTGCCAAGCCCAAATCGTGCAAGTTAGTTGGGTGAATAGTTTGGCTACAAGCGATTACTAATACGCTGAAGACGAGAAGCAGGGTTTTCATTTGGGCTCCTGATAGTTGGGTTCGCCGGGGGCAGGTGTTTCTTGTGGCTTACGGCCAAGCAGCAGGGATTGCGGTTGCGATTCCAGCAAATCGGCAGCGCGTTTAATTTGCCCGCTGGTGGCTTGCAAGTCAGTCAGCAATTGGTTGAGTTTTGGTAAGGTGGTGCTGTTAATTTGTGCGCCCGCTGCGGTGCCGGTGTCGGCAAGTCGTCCGGCTTTTAAACTGAGGTCTTGGGTTGTTTTTGATAGGTTAGCCAAATCTTTCGTTAAGCCATTGATGTTTTGTAAGGTTTCGTGGGCATCTTTGCTTAAACTGGGTACTTCCATTAAGGCTTTGTCGACGCTTTGCTCTAAAGATTGCAGTTTTTCGGTCAGGTTTTTTAAATCATTGAGAATGCTGTTGATGTTTTTTTCATTTTCGTCACTCAGTAAGGCATTTAAGCGCACCATTAAGCGGTCGGTTTTATGCAAGATTTCTTCACCAGAGTTCAGCAATTTGTCGGTAAGCGATGGCTGGATGGGAATCCTAAATTTAGGGTTATCGCCAGGCGGAATCGGTTTGCTGATTTTGCCGGAGTCTTCCATTTCTAATTGGGTAAGCCCGGTCACGCCTTTGAATTGTAAGATGGCGTAAACGCCTTCCGTCAGGATGATGTCTTTATCGACTTCAATGGGGATCAGGATGGTGCTGGTGTCGTTTGGGTCAAATTGGATATTGATGACTTTGCCGACAGCAATGCCTCGGAAAAATACAATGGATTCGGGGTTAAGCCCCGATACCGCCGCATGAGTTGACACTACATAACGGTTGCGTTCTTTTTGAAAATGCCCCAGCCACAACACGACGATAATGGTTGCAGTTACCAATCCCGTTAAAAATAGGCCGGTAACAAGGGCGTGGTGGTTTTTAGCCATGTTGATGCTCTTGGTATTGGAAGACGCGGGTGGCGCGTGGATTATGGAAAAATTGTTGGATGAACGGGTGAGGCATGGCTAATACGGCGGCTAAGCCATCGTAAGCAATCAATTGTTGTTCTGCCAATACCGCCACTTTGGTGCATAAATCCCGCAGCACATCCAAATCATGGGTGACCATGACCACGGTGTAATTAAGTTGCTGGTGTAAGTCTGCCAACAAATCGACAAATTCTTGGCTGGCAATGGGGTCCAAGCCAGCGGTGGGTTCATCTAGCAATAATAAGCTGGGTTCTAGGATTAATGCCCTTGCTAAGGCAACACGTTTTATCATGCCGCCAGAAAGTGCGGCGGGTTTTAGATGGGCATCTGTCGCCGTTAAGCCGACTAAGGTCAGTTTCATCAGCACTAAGCGGACGATAATATTTTCATCGGTAATACCTAATTGCCGTAACGGGAAGGCGATGTTGTCAAATACATCCATGGCACTAAATAACGCGCCTTTTTGGAACAGTACGCCGCAACGTAAGGCGGTGTTCTTTGGGTTTTTAACCAAGCTTTCATCAAGGCGTTGTCCCATGATGGTGATGTTGCCTTCGCTGGGAGATTGCAGGCCAATGATTTCCCTGAGTAAGGTAGTTTTCCCACAACCGGATGCGCCGACTAATCCAACAATTTCGCCGTTATTTATGCTGAGGTTAATGTTTTTATGGATGAGTTTGCTGCCGCCAAAGTCGTCATCAAAGCGTGTCCATAAGTTTTCAATTTGGATCGCGCAAAGCTTGTTCATGGCATACCCACATTCATAAACAGGATGGCGAATATGGCATCTACCATAATAACGACGGTGATGGCGGCAACCACGGAGTTGGTGGTTTCATTGCCTAAACTTTCGGTGTTTGGTTTGATTTTAAAGCCAAAATGGCAGGCGAGCAGGGCGATTAATAAGCCAAATACCGCGCTTTTTCCTAAGCTGATGTAAAGGTTGGCTAAAGGGACGGTGTCTGGCATTTTGAGCAAAAACTGCCGATAACTGATGTCCAAAATACTTTGCGCCGATAAGATACCGCCGAACATGGCGGCGGCGTTCGTCCAAATACTCAGTAACGGCATGACCACAATCAGTGCGGCGACTTTGGGCAATACTAAGCGCAAGGAATGGGAGATGCCTAGGGCGGACAAGGCATCTAATTCTTCGGTGACCCGCATGATGCCAATTTGTGCGGTCATGGCGGAACCGGAGCGTCCGGCGACTAAGATGGCGGCGAGTAACGGGCCTAGTTCGCGGATGACACTCAGCCCCAAAATATTGATGATGTATATTTCCGCACCAAACATTTTTAATTGCAGCGCCGATAAATAACTCAGCACGATGCCGATCAAAAAACCGACTAGGGCGGTGATGCCTAAGGCTTTTACGCCTGCATCGTAAATCGTGTCGCTAATCTCTGCCCACGGTATTGAACGGGGATGGGTGCTGAGATAGGCGGTGTCTATTAGCAGTTGGCCTAGCAACACCAGCAATACCGTGGCCTCGAGGCGGCAAGCGGTATAAAAACGTTTGCCTTCGCTACGCAGGTGTTGGAAAAATGGCGGCGGTATTTCCGGTGCTGGGATGACTTGTTGCTGCCAACGGGTAAACAGCTTGGTTTGCTCAGGTGTCCTGGTCAGGTTTGCTGGGAATTGTTCCTGCCACGCTTGCCAAATCAATAACGCGGCAAAACTATCTAAAACTTGGATTGCGCTGGTATCCCAATGGGGATTTTTTGAAGTTTTTGGCAATTGTTTAAGCTGTTTGCCCAGCGCAGGGTTTGCCTGCAATTGCCGTAAAGTCCAGTCGCCGGAGAGCCGGATTACCGTGGTGTGGTCTTCCGTCTGAATCAGCAATTGTGGTGTTTGGTCTTGTGCGTCAGGCTCAGCCATCAAGGGGTATTTTCATTAGAGAGATTGTCAATTTTAGGCCATGCGGTTAACACGGCTTTTACCACGGTTGCCAGCGGGATGGCGAAAAATATCCCCCAAAAACCCCATAAACCGCCAAAAAACAGGATCGCAATAATAATGGCGACGGCGTGTAAATTAACGGCTTCGGAAAATAACACGGGAATCAGGAGAACAGCATCTAAAGCTTGGATGACTGAATAGGCAATCACCACGTACATAAATTCATCGGCATTTAAATCCCACTGAAAATAGGCCACTAAGATAACGGGGATGGTTACTAAAGTTGCGCCGATATAGGGGATAATGACCGATAAGCCCATGAGTACCGATAACAACATGGCATAGTTTAAGTTGATGCTGACAAAGGTGATGTAACTGACCAGCCAAAGTACCACCACTTCTGAGACTTTGCCGCGCACATAGTTACCAATTTGCATATCAACTTCTTGCCAGACCTTGATGGTTAAATTACGTTCCTTGGGCATGAATTTTAAAAACCAATTGATGAATAACACTTTGTCTTTTAAAAAGAAAAATACCATCATTGGCACTAAAAATAAGTACGTTAGCGTACTGACCAAACCCATGACCGATGCGGCGGATAGCGACAAAATGGTTTGCCCGTAGGTTAATATTTCCCGTTGTGCGGCTAAAGTAATTTGCTGAATACGGTTTTCAGAAATCAATTTTGGGTAAATTTTAGGTAGCCGTAAAATTTCGTGCTGGGCGCGGTTGAAGATGTCGGGGAAGTTTTGGATAAGGTCGACAGTTTGCTGGGAGACGATGGGGATTAAGTAAAACAGTAAAAAACCCAAGCCCGTCATAAACCCAGAAAATACTAAGCAGACTGCAAAAAATCGTGGCATTCCCAATTTTTCTATTTTATGGACTACACTTTCCAAGAGGTATGCTATAACGATAGAGGCAAAAACAGGCATTAAGGAATCGGACAAATAGTAAATTAATCCGAAGCAGGCGATTAAGATGGATGCCAAAGATACCGCCTGGGTATTAGGCAGAAATCGCCGGAAAGCATCCTTAAAATAATCTAAATGTGTGCTGCTGTTTGGATTTGTCATCATCGTTTGCATATTTTTGTGGTTGTATAAGCTATTCTACAACCAACATCGCTGTTCTAGGGGATGATTTTGAATTGCCAAAACCATCCCTTACAATACCCTTAACCCCACAATCTGGAATTAAACATGAGAATTGATGTATTTAACGGTGATGCGGATGGTATTTGCGCTTTAGTCCAATTGCATTTGGCTGAACCACGGCAAGCTAAATTAGTGACGGGTATCAAAAGGGATATTCAACTTCTGGAACAAATCACCGTAGAAAGCGGCGATGAGGTGACGGTGTTGGATATTTCTATGGAAAAAAACCGCACCGCTTTAGATCAAGTACTGGCCAAAGGCGCTAAGGTTTTTTATGTCGATCATCATCAAGCGGGCGACATCCCAAGCCATCCAAACCTGAAAGCAATTATTGATACCGATGCTAATGTTTGTACGAGCTTATTGGTCAATAACTATTTGCAAGGCAAATTCAGTGAATGGGCAATCACCGCCGCATTTGGCGATAACCTGATAGATAGCGCCAATAAAACCGCGCAACCTTTAGGATTGTCTGAAGTTGAGCTTAAAAAACTCAATGATTTGGGGGTTTGCATCAATTACAACGGTTATGGCGGCAGCTTGGCTGATTTGCATTTTGCCCCGGACGCCTTGTTTAAGGAATTAGTACCTTTTGCATCGCCGTTTCAGTTTATGCAAGAAAATGCAGAAATCTATAATAAGCTACTGTCAGGCTATGCTGATGATATGGCACAGGCATTGCATACGCCAACTGAGTATGAAAGCGATGCAGTTGCTGTGTATATATTGCCTGATGAAGCGTGGGCTAGACGTATCAGCGGCGTTTTTGGCAATGAATTAGCCAACCAAAAACCGGATCGTGCCCATGCGGTATTCAGTTTTACTGAAAAAGGCGATTATCAAATCAGCGTCCGCGCACCCTTAACTAACAAAACGGGTGCGGATGAATTATGTTCACAATTTCCAACAGGAGGTGGCCGGAAAAGTGCCGCAGGAATTAATCACCTACCTTTAGATCAATTAGCCGTGTTTATAAAGGCGTTTGAAGAAAAATACCGTTAAGTAACGGTCACTTAAAGTAGCTCTATTGTTGGTGGTCGCTCATAAAATCACCAGCTGTTTGTTAAAATTTCTTATCCGAACTTGACTCATGAATACACCTACAAAAAGTACTAACACTGTTTGGCATCATGCCACTGTTTCCCGCGCTGATAGGGAAAAACTCCATAAACATAAAAGTGTCATCATTTGGTTTACTGGCTTGTCTGGATCAGGTAAGTCTACATTGGCTCACGCTGTTGAAGATTATTTACATGAGCACGGCATTTCCACGTTTGTACTAGACGGTGACAATGTCCGTCATGGTTTGTGCAGTGATTTAACGTTTAACGATATTGATCGAGTGGAAAATATTCGCCGAATTGGTGAAGTGGCTAAGTTGATTATTGAATCTGGCGTCATAACCTTGACAGCGTTTATATCGCCGTTCAAATCAGACCGTAATGCGGCAAGATGCTTGGTGCCACATGGTGACTTTATAGAAATTCACTGCCAATGCCCTATTGAAACCTGTGAGCAACGTGATGTAAAAGGCTTGTATAAAAAAGCCCGTGCTGGTGAAATCCCTTTCTTTACGGGCATTGATTCACCTTATGAAGCACCAGAAAAACCAGAGCTAGTTGTTAATACCCACGACCAGTCTTTGGCAGAAAGCGTCCAATGCGTTATCAATTTATTGAAAGAACGCGGCATTATCAACGCTTCAAACTAAAGGCTAAATGCCCGGTAGCGATTGCTTACCGGGCGTATTCCCCGCACCAAAACCGTCTTTAGCCGTTGTAGCTTCGTCTTAGATGCCTTCCGCAAAATAACAACAGCAACCGACGCGTTCCGCAAATCTGTTACAATACCCGCATATCAAACAAATTGATGGTTTTATTGACTATCAATAGCCGCTTAGCCTAAACCTCATCAGTAGAAAAATCAGTGGATTTAAAACATATCAGAAACTTCTCCATCATTGCCCATATCGATCACGGAAAATCGACATTGGCTGACCGATTTATCCAAATTTGTGGCGGTTTAAGTGACCGCGAAATGTCTGCCCAAGTTTTGGATTCTATGGATTTAGAACGCGAACGCGGCATTACCATTAAGGCGCAAAGCGTTACCTTGGACTATAAAGCGCAAGATGGCGAGATTTACCAACTCAATTTCATTGATACGCCAGGCCATGTGGATTTTTCTTATGAAGTATCCCGCTCGTTAGCCGCTTGTGAAGGTGCGTTGCTGGTGGTTGATGCTGCCCAAGGTGTTGAGGCGCAAAGTGTCGCCAACTGTTACACCGCAATAGAACAAGGTTTGGAAGTTGTACCCGTGCTAAATAAAATCGATTTGCCGTCAGCCGAACCTGAACGGGTGCAAGCGGAAATCGAAGAAGTCATTGGTATTCCAGCCGATGAAGCTTTAATGATAAGTGCCAAAACGGGTATCGGCGTTAAAGACGTATTGGAACAATTGGTGCTAAAAGTACCACCGCCACAAGGCGAAATAGATGGCCCGCTGCAAGCGCTGATTATCGACTCTTGGTTCGATAGCTATCTAGGCGTCGTGTCGCTGGTGCGGATTGTCCACGGCAGTATCCGCCGCAAACAAAAAATCACCATTATGTCCACGGGCAAGTCTTTTCTTGCTGAAAAAGTGGGCGTATTCACACCTAAGCGCTTGGAAAAAGAACTGCTAAATACGGGGGAAGTGGGATTTTTGGTGGCAGGCATTAAAGATATTTTTGGGGCGCCAGTCGGCGATACCATCACTTGGACAGATAAGCCCGCCCAAGAGCCACTCACTGGTTTCCAACGTGTGCAGCCACGGGTTTTCGCTGGCCTATATCCGGTCAGTTCCGATGATTACGAAGAATTACGCGAAGCACTAAACAAGCTCAACCTTAATGATGCGGCTCTGCAATTTGAGCCAGAAACCTCCCAAGCGTTAGGTTTCGGTTTCCGCTGCGGTTTTTTGGGCATGCTGCATATGGAAATCGTGCAAGAACGCTTGGAACGCGAATATAACGTTGACTTAATCACCACCGCACCCACCGTGATTTATGAAGTCATTACTCACAATGGCGAAGTGTTAATGGTCGATAACCCCGCCAAATTGCCGGATATGGGTACTATTAAAGACATCCGCGAGCCGATTATCCGCGCCAATGTCCTCGTACCAGAAACCTATTTAGGCAGTGTGATGACGCTGTGTATCGAAAAACGCGGCGTACAAAAAGACATGCAATTTGCCGGACGACAAGTCTCCCTCCACTATGAAATGCCCTTGAGCGAAGTGGTGTTGGACTTTTTTGATCGGCTAAAATCCGTTAGCCGTGGCTTCGCTTCCTTTGATTACGAATTCTTGCGTTTCCAAGAAGCCGATTTGGTAAAACTGGATGTGCTGATAAATGGCGATAAAGTTGATGCCTTATCAACCATTGTCCATCGGGAAATGAGCCAAAATCGCGGACGTGATTTGGTGGAAAAAATGAAAGATTTGATTCCACGGCAAATGTATGAGGTTGCCATCCAAGCGGCCATCGGCTCAAAAGTAATCGCCCGTTCCACCGTTAAAGCCATGCGTAAAAACGTTATTGCCAAATGTTATGGTGGCGATATTAGCCGTAAGAAAAAATTGCTGGAAAAACAAAAAGCCGGAAAAAAACGCATGAAACAAGTGGGCAATATCGAAATCCCCCAAGAAGCCTTTTTAGCGGTATTGCAGCTTAATAAGGAATAGTTTTCCCCATAAACACATTCTTAACTTTAACCCCTTACCAAATAGATTATGGACTACGATTTTTCTTTTTTTTTGCTGTTGGGTACGGTAGTCACCGGTATTGTTTGGGGTGGTTATCTATTAATGCTGAAATCCAAAGGCGAAATCTTCAGTGAAGACAACGAGCCAGTATTAGTCGAATACGCCCGCTCATTTTTCCCCGTTTTACTAATAGTATTGCTGCTTCGGTCGTTTATTGCCGAGCCATTCCGCATCCCTTCAGGATCAATGATGCCGACCTTATTGGTGGGCGATTTTATTTTGGTCAACAAATTTACCTATGGCATCCGTTTGCCTGTTATCAACACCAAAATAATTGCCCTCAATGAACCTAAACATGGCGATATTGTGGTGTTCCGTTATCCTAAAGACCCAACGGTTGATTACATCAAACGGGTAATCGGTCTGCCAGGCGATAAAGTAGTTTATGAAAATAAACGCTTAACCATTAATGGCAAGGCAATTAATGAAATTGCCTTAGGGCAATACCAAGGCTTTGGTCAAGGCGCAGATATGACGGGTGCGGAACATTTTTCCGAAGATTTGTTGGGAATTGAACACAGCATCCTTAACCGTCCAGGGGCAATGTCAGCAGAAGGCGTTTATATCGTGCCGGAAGGCCAATATTTAGTGATGGGCGATAATCGCGACAACAGTAATGATGGTCGTTATTGGGGCTTTGTTCCAGAACAGAATTTAGTCGGTAAAGCTTTTTTCATTTGGATGAGCTGGGATTGGCAACATAAAGGCATAGGCTTTGACCGTATTGGGACACTACTTAAATAATTTTTCAGACGTGGAGATCAACATGCAAACATCAAATAAACAACAAGGAATGACTTTAATTTCGCTGCTTATAGTATTAGCTGTATGTGGTTTTTTATTAATGTTATTGTTGAAAATTGGCCCAATCTATCTGGATCACAGTAAGGTTTCTGCTGCAATGGCAGCTATCAAAGAAACACCTGAAATAGCAACCAAATCGCCTGCAGAAATAAAAGAGATGTTAAGAAAGCGTTTTGATTTAAGTTATGTAAGCGATGCTAAAGTAAATGATGTCAGTATTATCAGGGACGGTGCTTATTTAAAAGTTGAAATGCAATATGAAGTTGTCAAGCCAATTATGGGAAACTTAAGCGTTTTGGTGGAGTTTGACGATGTCATTGAGGTTGGCCAATAGTGATAAAAGCCCCGGAAATTTTGTGCCAACAGTTGGGTTTGCACTTTAACCAACCAGAGCTTTTTATTAAGGCGATTACCCATCGTAGTGCTGGCGCAAAAAATAATGAACGCTTGGAGTTTTTAGGTGATGCCATTTTAGGCTTTGTTGTCGCCCAAAAACTGTATGAACTTTTCCCCGATGCCAGTGAAGGCAGCTTAAGCCGTTTACGTGCAAGTTTAGTGAATGAAACCTCATTAGCTGAACTGGCACGGCAACATAAACTGGGTGAATATTTACGCTTAGGGCAGGGCGAGCTAAAAAGTGGCGGTTTCCGGCGTGACTCCATTTTATCGGATGCAATGGAAGCCATCATGGGGGCTTTGTATAAAGATCAAGGCATTGCCGTCTGCCAACAATGGATTGAAAACTTGTTTGCGGAAAAATTTCAAAGCCTGTCATTAAGCAGTGGACAAAAAGACCCAAAAACCCGATTGCAAGAACTGATGCAAGCCAAACGCTTGGAGCTGCCCGAATACACCATGTTGACCATGACCGGGCCTTCGCATGAACAAACCTTCAAAGTCAAATGCACCATCTCATTACTCAGCGACGCCACTATCGGTGTCGGCATCTCCAGAAGAAAAGCTGAACAAGCCTCAGCAGAACAAATGCTGGAATTATTAGACAAGGCAAATCAATGAAATGCGGTTTCGTAGCCCTCATCGGGCGACCTAATGTAGGCAAATCTACATTAATGAATCATCTGCTGAAACAAAAAATCAGTATCACCTCGCGCAAACCGCAAACCACTCGCCATCGGATTTTGGGGATAAACACCACCGACGCAGGTCAAGCCATCTACCTGGATACCCCAGGGATGCACAATGACGAATCCAAAGCCCTCAACCGCTACTTAAACCGTACCGCCGATGCCACTTTATTGGGTGTCGATGTGGTGGTATGGCTATTAGATGGCATGTTTTGGCAAGACTATGACGACATTATTTTTAAAAAAATCGAACAAGCGGGTTTGCCCGTTATTTTAGCGGTCAATAAAGTCGATAAAATCCAAGAAAAAGACGACATGCTGGTGTTTTTAGCTGATGCCGCAAAACGCTTTCCCTTTGCTGAATTAATTCCTATTTCTGCTTTAAAAAACATTAACTTAGATAAGCTGGAAAGCTTGGTCATGCAGTTATTGCCAGAAAGCGACCACATTTATCCTGAAGATCAAGTTACCGACCGACCTGAACGCTTCTTGGCGGCAGAAATTATCCGCGAAAAACTTACCCGTCGCTTAGGTGCAGAACTGCCTTATATCTTAACGGTGGAAATTGAGCGTTACGAAGAACACCCGAATTTGGCAAAAATTTACGCCATCATTTGGGTAGAAAAAAGCTCACAGAAAAATATCGTCATTGGTAAAGATGGCGAAATGCTGAAAAAAGTCGGCACTGATGCCCGTCTGGATATAGAACGGTTGTTAGACCATAAAGTGTATTTGCAATTATGGGTTAAAGTGAAATCCGGTTGGTCCGATAGCGAACGCGCCTTGCATAGCTTAGGGTTTAATGACGGTTGAGACAGTCTATTTACAAGCAGCCTACATTTTGCGGCAGCAGCATTACCGGGAAACCAGTTTGCTTTTAGACGTATTTACCTATGAATACGGCAAGATCGCCTTATTAGCGAAGGGTGTCCGCAAAACCAAATCAAAAACAGCCGGGTTGCTGCAACCGTTTATGCCTTTAAGGTTGTCCTATTTGGGTAAAAGTGGCTTAAAAATCGTCACCCATGTCGAGATTGTGCCGCCAGTCATGCCGCTACAAGGGCTTGCTTTATATTGCGGTTTTTATATAAACGAATTGATCGGCTGTTTTCTGCATGAACACGATCCCCATCCAGAATTGTTCGACAGTTATCGCCGCTGTTTACTCAAGTTGGCGCAAACCAAGCATCTGGAAGCGGCATTGCGGCAGTTTGAAATAGAGCTGCTTGAACACACAGGTTACGGCCTGCAATTGGATGGCGATGCAGACGGCCTAGCCATTGAAGCCAGTAAACGCTACCGATTTGCCAAAGGCGATGGCTTTGTCGCCGATATAAAAGGTGTTATTTCCGGAACGGCCTTGCTTGCCCTCAGCAACCAAGATTTTTCCGAGCCACAAACTTTAACGGAAGCCAAACTATTAATGCGGATGGTTATCGACAGCCATTTACAAGGCAAGCCATTGAAAAGCCGCGCAGTTATCAACCAAATCATCAAACAGTTATAAAATGAGCAATCCAGCAATCCTTCTCGGTGTCAATATCGATCACGTCGCCACACTGCGCCAAGCCCGTGGCACGCGTTATCCAGAACCTATCCAAGCCGCGTTAATAGCCGAACAGGCTGGCGCCGATGGCATCACCGCGCATTTGCGTGAAGATCGCCGCCATATACAAGACCGTGACATTTATCTGTTGAAATCCATGTTGCATACCCGCTTGAACCTAGAAATGGCGGTCACCGAAGAAATGCTCACCATTGCCAGCCAAGTCAAACCCTATGCCTGCTGCTTAGTGCCAGAAAAACGCCAAGAATTGACTACCGAAGGCGGTTTGGATGTTTTAGGAAATCTGGCGGCTATCACCGACGCTTGCACTAGATTGGCAGCTGCCGATATTGAAGTGTCGTTGTTTATTGATCCAGAAATCGCCCAAATTGATGCCGCGATTGCCGCAGGTGCGCCAGTAATAGAGCTACATACAGGCTGTTATGCGGAAGCGGAAACACGTAGTAAACAAGCCGAAGAATTGCTACGCATCCAAAACGCCGCCAACTACGCCCACCGTGCAGGCCTGCAAGTCAATGCCGGACATGGCCTTAATTACCATAATGTCCAAGCCATTTGTGCCATACCAGAAATAACCGAATTAAATATCGGTCATGCCATTATTGCCCAAGCGATATTTTCAGGGTTGGCAACAGCGGTCGCCGATTTAAAGCAGATAATGCAGCAAGTTAGGGCGCAAGCACTGTAATCGGGTGGCGTGTGGTGGTTTTTCCATGGATGCCAGCCTAACAAATCCTTCATTAATCTTTTCTCAAGATCAGTCGATAGCCCCAATAGCAAAACCCAAACAATCGCCCCATAACCCCAAACCCAAAAACTTATGAACAAATACCTTTTAAACAGTATTTATCGGGACATTTTTGCATTACTGGCAGGCGGCCTATTCACCTTAGCTTTCGCACCATTTAACTATAGCCTGCTGGCCTTGGTGGCATTAACGGTTTTATTTGCCACTTGGCAACATTGCAGCCCCGCCCGCGCCCTGTTGCGCGGTTATTTGTTTGGCTTAGGCTCATTTGGCCTAGGAATCTCTTGGGTATATATCAGTGTGCATGACTACGGCGGCGCGGCAGTATTCGGCTCCGTTGCCATTACGGTTTTATGCGTGGCGTTCTGGGCGATATTTCCAGCAATTACCGCTTGGTTATCAGTAAAACTCCAAGGCCACAAATCCATTGAACCATTAACCCTGCCATTAATTTGGGTACTGGTGGAATACTTTCGCGGCGATTTATTACTAAACGGATTTCCGTGGTTTGTTAGCTCGTATTCGCAGCTATCTACCACCCTAGCAGGCTATGTGCCACTGATAGGCGCTTATGGCAGCAGTTTTTTATTGGTACTGAGCGCATCATTGGCGATGCACATGCTTCGTAACAAACCGCAACGGTTATTAATGGCAGCCAGCATCGGCTTAATTTGGTCGGTCGGCGGCCTATTAAAGTTGACTGATTGGACTGATGTTATCGGCAAACCCATCCACACGGTATTAGTCCAAGGCAATGTCACCCAAGACCAAAAATGGCGACCAGAAAACCGTCTCAATACCTTATTGATGTACAAAAAAATGACCGAGGAAAACTGGGGGGCGGATGTCATTGTTTGGCCGGAAACCGCGATCCCCGCCTATTTATCGCAAGTTGATGAGTTTTTCTTGCAACCATTAAAACAAAAGGCCTTACAGCACAATACCGATTTAATCGTCAGCCTGCCCACCGAAGGCGAAACAGAAAATGAAATCTACAACGCCGTCATCACCTTAGGCAAACATAAAGGCATGTACCGCAAAAACCACTTATTGCCTTTTGGCGAATACATGCCGCTGCAACCGCTGTCTGGATTGGTTTTAAAAGGTCTCAATATCCGTATGGGCGATTTCACACGCGGCGGCGATAGCCAAGACTTATTGAAAGCAGGTGGCTACCCGTTCATCACCACCATTTGTTACGAAGACGCATTTGGCGATGCCGGACTCTACAAGCTGGAGGATGCCGCCTATTTAGTAAACGTCACCAATGATGGCTGGTTTGGCGACTCATTTGAACCGTACCAACATCTACAAATTGCCCGAATGCGCGCAATAGAAACCGGACGCTACATGCTAAGGGCAACCAATACCGGCGCAACTGCAGTCATCAATCCAAAAGGCGAAATAATTGCACTAGCCCCGTTATTTACCACCACCACCTTAAAAGCCGAAATCCTGCCAATGGGCGGCATTACCCCATACGCCCAATTGGGCGACGGTAAAGTGATGCTGTTATTGTTAGCGACCTTAATGGCGTTGTTAATTTATAAGTACTATAAAGCGCAGTTGTTTAGGGAATCACTGAACAAAGCCTCAGACCGGCTCAGGCCGAACGGAAACTAATTGATTACGTTCGTGCTGAGCCTGTCGAAGCATGATCGGAATTGATTAGTTCAGCGATTCCTTAAGAAAGATTGCTTATTGTTGAGCTTGTAGGATGGGCTGAGGTACGAAGCCCATCAGCGGTGAAGGCTTGATTTGATGTGCTTGGTTAAAAAGAACCGGATACTTCCTTGATTATTTCAGAGTTCATCAAAACCTATTTTTAGGGTTTTGCCCTGCTTAGATTCCCGCAAGGCAGCTAAAGCCAAGCTCTCTAATTGGGGTTGCAGCTGCTCCAGCGTTGTTTGCCATTGCAATTCATTGTCTATGTCATCCAGCCACTGCAAAGCGATTGCTTCTTGAATGACAGCGGGTAATGTGGCTGCTTTTTCTATCAGTTGGGTGAAATTTGAGGGCATTTTTTGCCTGTGCGGCTTATTTAAGTTGTCCTGCCGTTATGGCGGTTCTCGGTTGGGGCTATGTAACATTGATTGTAGGATGGGCTGAACGTAGGGAAGCCCATCGTTTGCTTGGATTGATTGATGGGCTTCCTATCGTCAGCCCATCCTACGAGCTTTATGTAAAAACTGTGCTTTCACCAAGGCTAGAAAGTTTTCGTTTAACTCGTCAGCGTTGATTTTATAGAGTGTGTACATGGTTTTTTCCTATAAAAAATAGCATTGCTCCCACGTTTCAGATTGGGAGTAAAGATTAAAACTTAAGCCGCAAACTATCGGCACAAAAATCAATATCCTGTTCTTGCCAAATAATCGAACGCCCTTTATTGCCAATTTGCACTTGGTTAAAAACAGCCGGATTTTTTAGCGTTTTCATAACGCCTTTTTCCAGTAAATCAGTGAAATCGGCAGTAATCACAGCATCATCGTTAAAGATGATTTTGATACTGTGATTATCGGGATTGGGTTCTATGGTTTTGATGTAATCAAACATGGCATTCAATTTTTAAAGCTTGTTTAATAGCTTATCGTAATCAGCGTGTGAACCAATCCAAAACCAAACGATTGTGTCGCTATCTTTCATCACACCTACAGCGCGCCAACCTATGCCTGCGCGAACCGAATAAACGGCGGTATTGGTTTTGAGTTTTTTAAACTCCACGCTAGGATGCTGGGGATTTTTTTCCACAAACGATAATTTTTCTTCGCTGTTTTTTGAATACGGTTAGGCAACTGCCGAAACAAGCGGATAAATTCGGTACTTAGTTCAGAGTTCATCAAAACCTATTTTTAGGGTTTTGCCCTGCTTAGATTCCTGCAACGCAGCTAAAGCCAAATTCTCTAATTGGGGTTGTGGCTGCTCCAGCGTTGTTTGCCATTGCAGTTCATTGTCTATGTCATCCAACCACTGCAAAGCGATTTCTTCTTGAATGACAGCGGGTAACGTTGCGGCTTTTTCTATCAGTTGGGTGAAATTTGGGGTCATTTTTTGGCCTGTGCGGTTTATTCAATTTGTCCTGTTGTTATGGCGGTTTGTCTGATGGCGAAACCGCCCTACGCGCTGGCTCGGAAACGTCCAAATAAGCGACTGTATTACAAAAAAGTTAGTTCTTCTGTCAGCTTTTCCGCTAATAGAATGGTTCTTTCTTTTACAAAATCGGGAAAATCACTAAAGTCTAATTTTGTTGGCAAATAATGTTTTTGCAACGGTGGCGAAACCTCTTCAACCCAAGTTTTCAAGTTTTTTGCTCCTTTGGATTTATTTTCATTTCCATCAAGCATTTGTAAATTGATAATGGAGTTGAAGTAGTTTGCATCTGTGTAATATTCCCGATTTTCATTATCTAAAACTACACCATTCAATTTAAGTTTTTTCTCGTTGAAGTATGATAGAGGATGGCAATGGTCGAGATGAAAATCTCTATTTTTATAATCAAGGTGCGGAAATAGTAATGCTAATACTGCAAAGGCATATCTATTATCTTTGCTTGTAAATAACAAGCTTTGAACGAACTCTTCGTCGACTGAGATACTTTTGTTTGTTTTGGAAAGCCTTGCTGCTATTTGTTTAGCAGGAAAAACATCAATTCCTTTTGCAATTTCATTTTTAATAGTGTCCCTAATGGCTTTTAAAACTCCTTCTGCTTGCCCACCAAATATTTGATGCAACAAGACAACGTGTAGCCATCTTTTTATTATTGCTCTATCTTCTTTGTATGCTGTTTTCTGGCAAAAATCTTTTACTTTATTAGTCGTATATAAGTAATAAACAATAGGCAGCAAGGCATTTAAAGAAGTCAATGTCTTAGGGGCATATCCAAAATCTGTTACTAATTGAAAAACTTCCTTAATTGCTTTTTTAATTTCATTCCAGTTAGTTTCAAAGTTTTTAGCATTTTTTATACTAAAATTTTCTACACGAAATTTAATATCGTCATTGTATAGAACCAAGTAAGTCCTCAAAATAAAGTCTTTGTTAACCTGAAATTCAAACTCCTTTATTAACTCATCAACAAGTCCATTAATTTCCTTTTTAGCGTCTAAATTCATCCAACCGGAAATCGTAGTTGACATTACTAAGTCAGAATAACTTAATGTTATTCCGCCTGAATTAATCCTTATAAAAATATTTAAAGCTCTTGTGAAATCTGCGCTTTGTTCCAGGTAGTAATGAATTAATTTTTCAATATGCACCATATCGTGCAACCTGCTTAAAATTTCTTGCGATTCGCTATCTTCAATTTGGTTATCTTTACAATAGCCGTTTAGTTGAGATAGCCCTTTAATGCCTAAAATATCACTAACTTTAAACCACTTTTTCTTGCTATCTGAATCAGTAGCTTCACTTGCTTTAAGAAAAGAAAAATCGTATTTTTTTACATCATCGCTATCATCTAAATTATTTTTTTCATTTTTTTTGTAGTATAAATTTAAGTAAAGATGTCTTGTTGGCACCGAATATTCATTGTCCTTCCAAGCAAGATTGTATCCGTGATAAGCATATGAACCTTTCAAGCCTAAATACAACGCAGTTAGTCTTTGTTGTCCATCTAAAATAACTTCAAAAGTTGGAATTCCTACGGTTGAAATTTCTTCTGAGCGTATTAGATAGCGTTCCCTATATTTCTTTAAGATTCCATAAAATCTTTGGTTTTGAGTATTGCTTCCATCAACTCTCCAAAGAAGCATTGAACCTATTGGATACCCCTGCATTAATGAGTCAAATAATGTTTCGATTTTAGAATGTGTCCAAACAAAGTCTCTTTGTATGGCGGGAAGTAAATATTGGTTGTAGTCAATTTTTAGTAAAGCATCTGCAACAGACAACGGTGGGAAAAATGACATATGAAATAGAAGCCTTTAAGAATATAAGTTAGAAAAAGATAGTGAATATATTCGATCTTTTCTATAAATAACAACAATAACTGACTTTTTAAGTTGTAATTACGATTTTTACTAAAAAACGTCAATCAACTTGATAGGAGTGCGGTACAAAACTCCCAAAGAATTGAGCCGGATATTTTTCTAACTATCCAACAAGCATTAACTCAGATCTAAACCAACGGCTCAAAATCCATTTCATATGCCTCAATCAAATCACCCACGACTGAAACCAGCGAATACAAAGGATGGTCGGCATCATCCAAGACAATATCCAGCAAACTATTGAGCCACGCTGTAGCTTGTGCGTAATCGCTTTCGGATTCGATGTGTGACACAGGAGCAACCGCTCTGAGCATTTGCCAAGCCGGAATGAGTTTTTCAACATCGAGTGCTGTGTTCATTTTTTCGTTCTCAAGCTCAATCATAATGCACCAACCCATAATCCAATTCCGGCTCGCGACCTTCCAACAAATCCGTCAAAAACTTCCAAAACACATCAGCTGATGGCGGGCAGCCAGGCAAGTAGTAGTCAATCTTGACCACTTCATGAATCGGGCGGACTTTGTCCAGCAATAAGGGCAGTTCGATGTCGCTAGGGATTTGTGGATTTTCCACGCCGATGCCGTCCAAATAGGCTTCGCTTAAACACTCTTCTAGCGGAATGAAGTTACGCATTGCAGGCAAGCCGCCATTGATAGCACACGCACCGACCGCGACCAAGATTTTGCAATTTTTGCGGAATTCGCGCAGGGTGTGGACGTTTTCGGAATTACACACGCCGCCTTCTATCAGGCCGATGTCGCAGTTGCTGGCGTGTTCGATGTCGGTGATGGGGGAGCGGTCAAATTCGACGTGTTCGGCGAGGGCGACCAGGCGTTCGTCCAAGTCTAAAAACGACATGTGGCAACCGAAGCAGCCTGCTAGTGAGGTGGTGGCTACACGGACTTTATTCGCCATGATGATTCTCCGAAACTAAGCTTACTTCGTTGATTTCGTGATGGTCGTAAATTCGCTGGCCTATCGGCACTTGGTAGCCCGTGCGTTTGATTAATATCGCTCCGGTTGGGCAGATGTGCGCGGCTTTGTCGTTTTTGTCCAAATCGGTGTCCTTGAGTTTTCCGCTCGCCGAGTTGACCGCCAAATGCTTGTTGATGCCACGTCCGACGATGCCAAACACGTCTTTGTCGTCCTGCTCGCGGCTAGCGCGAACGCACAAGGTGCAGAAAATGCAGCGATTGTGGTCGATTATCACGTCAGGATGCGAGGCATCCATTTCCCGATGCGGGTAAAAAAGCGGAAAGTGGTCATCAAGCATGTTCAAATGATAAGCCACGGCTTGTAATTGGCAGTTGCCGGTTTTTTCGCAAGACGGGCAAAAGTGGTTGCCTTCTACAAACAACATTTGGGTGATTTTTTTGCGGTCGTCATTGAGTTCTTTGCTATTGTTGATGACATCTTGGCCATCGGCGGCAGGGAAAGTACAGGCTGAACAGTTGCGCCCGTTGACTTTTACCGTGCAGAGTTTGCAGCTACCGTGCGGCGTAAATTCGGGGTGATGGCATAAATGCGGGATATATTCACCCGCCGCCGTCGCCGCTTGCATGATGGTTTGCCCGTCTTCAAACGGAATGGTTTTGCCGTCAAGGGTGATGGTTTTGGACATAAATTTTAGCCAATTAATTAAAAGGATTTAGTAAACGAACGCCACTACGTTCAACATCACGGACATTGCGGGTGACTAAAATTAGATCGTGGTCTAAGGCAGTTGCCGCCAACAGGCCGTCAACAGCGGGTAAAGCATTGGGGACATTCAATCGACCCCAACGTTCGGCTATCGCTTTATTAATCGGCAACACTTGCTGGGTAACTTGGTTTTCAAGCTGTTGCAGCCAGTGTTCGAGGGATTCTCCGGCAACCGGATCACGCAAACGAATTTGTTCCACGCCACGACGGATTTCGCCCAAAGTCAAAACAGAAATATAAAGCTCATGACTATGAGTTTGCGAAAACCAAGCAGATACGCCGCCGTTGCATTTATTGCCTTTGCGTAATTCAGACAGGACATTGGTATCTAACAAATATCCCATGACTGATCCCTACCATGATCTAAAGGCCGTAAAAAATCGTCGTCTTCGCCAACATTAGGCATTGCCGACAATAGGTTTTTCCAGTCTTGACCACTCTCGTTTTGATGGTTGGTTGGTTGATTTTTTAGCAAAAGCAACACACGGACGGGGGTGCCGTCACTAAAATATTCGGGAATATGAATCTGTTGTTGCTGGATGGTGGTTTCAAATTCTATGGCTTGCATATTGTGATCTCCAGTAATAGCGTGGCGTTTATTCGTTATCGGTTAAATTTTTTGATAATCGACTTAGCCAAATGCTCGTTGATTTCGTTGTGGCGCGGCACAGGTTGTGATTGTTGAGTTTTCGGGTTGGTATACCAATCGTGCCGACCGCCATTTCGAACGAAAACACAGCCCATTTGCTCCAGCAGCTTGATTAAATCCCGCCGTTTCATTTATGCGACCAAAAGTTCTTCAACTTTACGAATATAAGGCACTTCACCTGACTCAAAATCGACCAGTAAATCTTTCAAGTTTTCAATCAACTCTTCCTTTGTTAAACCTTGGGTTTGATAATCTGGATAAGCGTTGAGAAAACCAATATAAAAATCATCGGCTTGCCAGAAAGTAAATTGCATGGTTTTCATTGGTTTTGTCTCCATAAAAATTATTCATTTTCAATTTGTGCCAAATGCGCCCCCGCATCATTCCGGTTCGCCATCCTCCGCGCGGTTTCTAAAGCCGCATCCAAATCAAACCCAGGCTCGTAGCTGATGTTTTTCAACTGCGCTTGGTACAGTTCGGGATAGCGTTCCAAGGTTGAGAGTATCGGATTGGCGGCGGTTTGGCCTAGGCCGCAGTGGCTGTAGTTTTTCACCAGTTGGCAGAGTTCTTCCAAGGCGACGAGATCGCCTGCCGAGCCGTGGCCTTCGATGATTTTGTCCAATTGCTTTTTCAACAACGACGTGCCGACGCGGCAAGGTGTGCAAAAGCCGCAGCTTTCGTGGGCGAAGAAGTGAGTGAAGTTGTTGACGATCTCTAAGATATTGCGCGATGCGTTAAAGATGATGAACGAACCTCCTGTCGCCAAATCTTCAAACGCCAATTTGCGTTGCAATTCGTCATTGGCGATAAACGTGCCGGACGGGCCGCCGATTTGTACGCCCAGTACATCATCCGCGCCGCAAGCATTCAAAACGCTTTGCACGGTGCTACCGAAAGGTACTTCGTAAATGCCAGGACGGGCGCAATCGCCACTGATACTGAGGATTTTGGTGCCTTTGGATTTGTCCGTGCCGATGGATCCAAACCAGTCGCCGCCGTGGACGGCAATCGCCGCCGCTGCCAAAAAGGTTTCCACGTTATTGACCACAGTCGGTTTGCCCAAGTAGCCTTGCGTAACCGGATACGGCGGGCGATTGCGCGGAATACCCATTTTGCCTTCCAGCGATTCAATCAAAGCCGATTCTTCGCCGCAAATGTACGCGCCTGCGCCTAGGCAAATTTCAATATCGAAATCAAGGCCTTGGCCTAAGATGTTGTTGCCTAATAAACCTGCGTCGCGGCGTTGTTGCAAAATAGCTTGCAAGGGTTCGAACAAAAACAGGTATTCGCCGCGTAGGTAGATAAAACCTTGTTTCGCGCCGATAATTGCCGCCGCGACGGTCATGCCTTCAAACACTTGATCGGCATAGCTATTCAATAACACGCGGTCTTTAAACGTGCCAGGCTCGCCTTCGTCGGCATTGCAAACCACAAAGCGCACGGGTTCGGCTTCTTCTGAACAAAACCGCCATTTCATAGCCGTTTTAAAGCCCGCACCGCCACGTCCGCGTAGGCCAGATTGGTCGATTTCTGCCAACGTAGCTTGTGTGCCACGGGCGAAAGTTGCTTGTAAGGCTTCGCCTTTGGCAATCGGATTATCTAGCAACAAGCCTGTTTGTTGGATATTGTCGCTGACGGCGAACAGCTCGCTAGGCCAATCGGCTAGCGGTGTTTGTGCGTTGACCAAGTCAGCAATCTGGTCAATTTTGCTGTTGTCGAGCTGCGTCAACGGTAAGCCATTAACTAAACCAGCCGGGCCTTGGTCGCATAAACCTGTACACGATGTGTTGTCCAAGCTCACCACGCCATCTGCCCGCACCGCGCCTACTGCCACCTGTAAACGCTCAGACAGATAAGCCATAATAGCGTGCTTGCCGAGCATGTGGTCGGTGATGGAATCGCTGATGAGGATGTCGTACTGGCCTCTGGGCTGCAAATGCAAGAAGCTGTAAAACTCCACCACGGCGAGGATTTGCGTGCGCGGGATGCTGAGCAAATCGGCAAGTTGTTCTATCGCCGTTTCAGGAATGTGCTGATAGCGGGCTTGCACAGCGCGGAGGATGGCGAGCAAGTGTGTGGCTTGGTTGCCATATTGTGCGGCGAGGGTTTGCAGGAAGCTGTTCATCATCGTGGCCTTTGTTTAATGCTTGTTGCCAAGCAGGGGCTGCATCGCTAAAAATAAACTTACAATTTACGCGGGTATATTACCAGTTACTTAAGGAATACGCATGAACATAAAAATAGCCGAATTAATTGATGCGATGGATTTTGTTAGTGTTACAACTTTTGATAATAAAGCTTATTTGCATAAAGCCACGGGCAAGATTTATTGGCAATCTGATGAAGATTTTGGCTTTGAAGCCTTGCCGGACGATATTGGCAATGAAGATTATTTGGAGATTCCCAGTAATTACGACTTTGGTTTGGGCAAACCCTTGGTGATGAAGTTTGTGTATGAATTTTTGCCGGATTCGGCAAGCGAAGTACAAGCGATATTCAGGAAACAAGGCGCGTATTCAAGATATAAATCGTTGCTAGACAACCACGATTTGTTAGACCAATGGCATCAATATCATAACGATGCCCAAGCTCGGGCGATGCGGGAATGGTGCGAGGAGAATGGGGTTGAGTTGGACGGCTGATTGTTGGCTGGGTAATTAAGCTATTGATTAATCATATGCGTTGCCAATTGTTGCAAGGCATTGCGGAAATTAGTTTCCAGTGTGGCATCCATCGGTATATCGGCTATCGCCTTATTCATGCACAGCATCCATTGGTCACGTTCAGATTCACCAATCGCAAACGGTAAATGGCGGGCACGCAGCATAGGATGACCGAATTCTTCAATAAACAAATTAGGGCCACCTAACCAGCCTGACAGAAACTTGAACAATTTCTCTTTAGCGGAGGAAAGATCGGCCTGATGAATAGAACGAATGCCTGCCGCCTCGGGTAAGGTATCCATGTAAAAATAAAAGCGGTCGACCAAGTTAAGAATGGCTTGTTCGCCACCCATTGCGCCGTAGGGTGTTTGGGTTGTCATTGCAAATGGCTTTGTAAGGTTGGTAAGTTGTTGATAGTTAATAATTCGTTTATAGGATATGCAGACGACAACATATCTTTTTGCTTTTAAATGAAAATTAAGATCTATTCGGAAAACCTCTTACTAAGAATCCAATTGAAAAATATTTCTACAGTATCATCATTCGTTTTTGAATTCTCATTCCAAAATTCATCAAGATATAAAGTAAAAGCCTTTAAAAATAAAAATGCTATTGTTGCAACATCTTGTCGATTCAACGACATTTCATTTAGCAAAGTTGACCATGTGCCATGCAATACACGCGAACGAGCTTCTACGAGTGTTTTAGAAAAGCTTTTTACAGTTATTGATGTACCGTCAATCAAAACGTCATCATCTTCTAATCCCAATAATGTTAAAAATGCAAGCCGTATGCGAGTTCCACTCTGTTTTGAACTTCCAGCGGCTAACAGTATTTCGATAGTTGTTTCATATTTTGCTATTGAGATTGTATCCAAAGGCTCCGCAAGTGCTTCATGAAACCAATATCCTGCATCACACCAAGATTGTTCAAGACGACTCATAGGGTTTTTTATGTCTAAAAAACAATTAATACGACGACCAACTGAGTCAAGGACATCTTGTTGTAAAGAAATTAATTGATTAAACGTATCAGGCAAAATGGTAAGCCCTGGTTGAGAATTGTTAAAATCAAAGCTAGTGCTACTCAACCGACAAGACCAAGCAGGCCAAGTTCTACCGTTGATTCTTGCCATGCGTTGCGACACATCATCAGGTAATACGAAGTGAAGTCCGCATAATGCTATGTCAACCGACAAATCTGCTAACTCCGATGATCTCTTGGCTTCCGCTCCAGTAATTTCAACGATAGCTATCCAACATCCATGCCTCTCTTGTAATGCCCTAATAAATTCTTCGTATTGGAAGTCGAAGAATGAGTTTTGATTTGGACGTTCAGCCCAGAATTGCTGAACATGGACGAATCGGACTGGGCCTACAGAAAAACTATCCGTATTGTAAGGAATAATTGAACATGGTATGTAATGTTTACGGCAAACTGATTTTTCAGTAAACCAAGTAGATAGCTTGTTTTTAATATAAATTAAGTCATTGATTGTTATATTATCTTGCTCAATTCCAAATAATGAGATGATAATATTTGCAAGTTCTTTGCGAAGTGAGCCAAATTCTGCTCCTCGATGATAGAATTTTTCCTGCCTATGAATTATAGAAGCTAACATAGAAACGGAAGAGGCTGCTTTAGGAAGAAACCCAGTAATTCCATTTGGTTGAATGTTGGAGTAAACCAATCCCAAGTTTTTCAACTCATTGATGCCTATTGGCATGTCTGAATTTGGATAATACTTAAGACCTTTAATGGCTTCTTTTAATAGCTGTAATTCATTGTTATTCATTTTGATATTGACTTGTTTGAATTATATAGGACAGGTTTTTACTTACCTCAAAGACCGAGGCAGACGGGTAGATTAGTATTCATGCCCGACCAGCCAGTTTTCCAATTGCGATAATTTATAGGATGTGCCGACGATAGGAGGCGTGTTCACGTTTTAGTTCTTAATCCTTAACCATTCCAAATAAGACGGTTCAGCCATAATGTCATCATGGTTTGTATTAGGAATGAGTTTTAGTGTCACCACGTTTTTGCTAAAGCTTTTATAAAGCTGTTCGGTATTGGCATACGGGATGACCTGATCGTGTGAAGCCGCAACCACTAAAGTCGGGGCGGTGATTTGCGGGGCGTATCGCCACGATTCAAATTTATCTATCAACAGCCAGTTGATCGGAAACAGCGGAAACTTGCCTTGCGCCACATTGAGGATGCTGTCAAACGGCGTAATCAGCACGAGTTTGGCGATGGGGCGTTGGCTGGCTAATCGGGCGGCAACTCCCGAACCCAAACTGCGCCCAACTACTACAACATGCGGATGCTGCGGGTAAACCAGCTTGTCAAACACAGCTAGCGCGTCATCATGCAAGGCAGATTCGCTGGGCTCGCCAGTGCTATCGCTGTAACCCCGATAATGCGGCAGATAAATGGCATAGTCTGGAAACATCTTTGTAAACAAAGGCAAGCTCCAAGCCACATCTTCCATATTGCCACCGAAATAAATCAGGGCATTTTCGCTTTTTTGCTGATGTGCGGTAATGGCTAACTCAGCGCCTGTGACCGCCAACTTGAGTTTTCCAGCCGCCGCTTTGGCGCTAGCGCTGGGTGTTGGATGGTAAATTAAAGATCGCTGGGCAAGGTACAAACCTAAGCAAAGCACCAGATAAATGCCCGTAACGGCAAAAGTAATCATAAAAAAGCGCTGCATGTTAGTTCCCCAATCAATGCTGTTATCAATGGTTTCTTGCCGAGTGCCTTAAGGAATCGCTGAACAAAGCCTTCGACAAGCTCAGGCCGAACGGTAACTAATTGATTCCGTTCGTGCTGAGCTTGTCGAAGCATGAGCGGAATCAATTAGTTCAGCGATTCCTTAACAAATAATTGCCACTATTCCTTACAAAGCCGCCTCAACAACAAGCTCTTCAAATCCCGTCGCCCGTCGGTAATGATATGAATGTAAACAGTATCTTGCCGTACTTCATAAATAATTCGGTTAACGCCTGAAAGCATTTGCCTGTATTGGCTTAAACCTAAATGTTGAAATTCATCAGGAATTGCTCCTGCATAAGGGAAGGTCTGCAAATTCCGAACCACGGTTTTTATTTTGCCGTAACTTTCTAGCCATGTAGCTTGCGAAAAGTTTTTGACGAGGTAACTGCGTAAATCTTTCAAGTCATGCTCGGCTGACTCAAGAATGACGATTTTAAAGTCCACACTCAGTCCAGTTTATCCAAATCAGCAAACACCGCTTCCGCATCACGGAATTGGCCTTGTTCGATTTCCTTGTTGCCTAATGCCAATAGCTTAAGCAAGGCAAAGGCGTCTTCCCATTCTTCATAACTTTTTACGTCCATCACCACTAATTTGGCTTCGCCGTTTTGGGTGACAAGCAAGGGTTCGCGGCTTTCAGAAAGCTCCCTGACGATTTCGGCGGTATGGCTTTTGAGATAGCTGATCGGTTTGACGTGGGATGATAATTTCATCGGCTGCTCCTGTGTTAAGCAATAAGACTGATTTTAGTTTTAATTTAGTCTTAAGTCGAGATGAAATCACTTAGCGCATGACTCCAGCCGGATAAGAATAATTATCCAACACCTGCACATAATTCGCCCGTTCGTAAGCGCTGGGATCAATCGCGTGTTGTTGGCTGACGCTGCCTTTGAGTTGCCGGATGGATTCGTATTCATGCTCCACCAACCAGTTTTCCAGTTCCGTTAGCAAGTCGCGTAAACGTTCCGGGCCGTGCATTAATAGCACGCTGCACAATTGCACAATGTCCGCACCTGCCAGCAAGGCTTTGACGATTTCCGGCGTTTGCTGTAAACCGCCTGTGACTGCCAGCGACAGCATCCCTTAGGGATTATGGGTATTCATCTTGCAGAAAGTATCTGCATAACATCAGTTACTTAAACTATCAAAGGTTTTAATTTGTGGGTGATGGTAAAAATCAACGTGATGTTGTTTTTCACAGATGGCATCAAAAAACATGTTTTTTGACTCCTCTTCTATGTAATCGCTTAATTTTTTACCGCTACCAATTTGTTAATCTGGCTAATTAAAGCCCAAAGAAAAGCCCCAGCGCCTGGAGAAAAACGCTGGGGCTTGAGTGGAATCAGCCGATCATAAAGGGGGAAATTACGACTGACTGTACGCCGTAGAAGGCGGACAAAGGCTATGACCGAGTGCTATAGGCTAAGTTCATCGTTTACCGATAAAAATGCTTGGTTTCAATTAAGCCAGCTTTCCTTTAATAAATTCAAGCACATTGCTTAATGAAAACTCTTCGTTGTCTTTCGATGTCCGGCTTTTGTATTCAACAATGCCGTCATCTAAACTGCGGTCGCCGACCACGATGCAATGCGGGATGCCGATCAGTTCCATATCCGAGAACATAAAGCCTGCGCGGACTTTACGGTCATCTAATAACACTTCCAAACCCGCATTTTGCAAGTCTTGATACAAGCCGTCGACTAAGGCGCGTAGGCGTTCGGATTTGTGCATGTTCATCGGCAAAATGGCGACTTGGAACGGAGCTAAATTTTTAGGCCAGATAATGCCACGGGCATCGTGGTTTTGTTCGATTGCTGCGGCGACTACGCGGGAAATACCGATACCGTAACAGCCCATCAGCATGATTTGGTGTTTGCCGCCTTCGTTAATAATGCCCGCTTTCATTGCGCCGCTGTATTTGGTGCCAAGTTGGAAGATATGGCCTACTTCAATACCACGCGCCAAGGTGATTTGGCCTTTGCCGTCTGGGCTGGGGTCGCCTTCGACGACGGTGCGTAAGTCGGCGATTTCTGGTAAGGCTAAGTCGCGTTCCCAGTTGACACCTTGATAATGCTTGCCGTCTTGGTTGGCGCCACACACAAAATCAGCCATTAGAGTGACACTGCGGTCGGCAATCACAGGCATGGTCAAACCGATAGGGCCGATAGAGCCGGGTTTGCAGCCACACGCAGCGATGATTTCTTCCTCGCTGGCAAACGTTAGCGGTGAGAACACGCCCGCGAGTTTTTCCGCTTTGATGGTGTTTAGTTCGTGGTCGCCGCGTAACAATAAGGCCACTAAGGTATTTTCTTCTTCACCTTTGACGATTAAGGTTTTCAGGCATTGCGTGGCTGCGATGCTTAAAAAGCCACACACTTCTTCAATGCTGTGTTGGTCTGGGGTATCGACCAAAACCATCGCTGCTGTTGGCGCAGGGCGTTCGCCTGTGGGGGCGAGTGCTTCGGCTTTTTCGACGTTAGCGGCGTAATCGCTTTCGGTAGAGAAGGCTATGGCATCTTCGCCAGATTGTGCCAAAACGTGGAATTCATGCGATACCGCACCGCCGATAGAGCCGGAGTCGGCAATAACAGCGCGGAATTGCAAGCCAAATTGGTTGAAGATATTGCTGTAAGCGCGGTACATCACATCATAAGTTTCTTGCAAGGACGCTTGATCCAAATGGAAAGAGTAAGCATCTTTCATGATGAATTCGCGGCAACGCATCACGCCAAAACGCGGGCGGATTTCGTCACGGATTTTGGTTTGAATTTGGTAATAGGTAATCGGCAATTGTTTGTAACTTTTCAATTCGTTACGCGCTAAATCGGTGATGATTTCTTCATGCGTTGGCCCTAGGCAAAAATCGCGGTCATGACGGTCTTTTAAACGCGCCAGTTCTGGGCCGTATTGCTCCCAACGTCCGGTTTCTTGCCATAATTCTGCAGGTTGCAAGGTGGGCATCAACACTTCTAATGCGCCAGATTTTTCCATTTCTTCGCGGGTGATTTTTTCGACTTTGCGTAATACCCGCAAGCCCAGTGGTAGCCAAGTGTACAGTCCTGAGGCCAGTTTGCGGATTAATCCGGCTCGGATCATTAATTGATGGCTGATAATTTCAGCATCGGCGGGCGTTTCTTTAACGGTATTAAGCGGAAATTGTGTGGTACGCATGGGTTATTGGTTTATTAATTGATAGAAAAGGGTGTTGATGTCATTGCTAGGATGCGCTGAATAACGGGAAGCGCATCATGCCATCGTTGATGTTGATGGGCTTCGTGCTAATCGCGGAAATTGGTAAATTGCAGCGGCATTTCAAGCTGTTCTTGGCGCAACATTTGGATAACTTCTTGCAGGTCGTCGCGTTTTTTTCCGGTTACCCGTACTTGTTCGCCTTGGATTGCTGCTTGTACTTTCATTTTTTTGTCTTTGATTAATTTAACGATTTTTTTGGCAAGTACGGTATCTACGCCTTGTTTTACGGTGAGTTCTTGGCGCATTAATTTGCCGCTGCCTTTGGCGACACCTAGGTCTAAACAATTGATGTCTATGCCCCGGCGGCTAAGTTTACTGCAAACGACGCTGAACATTTGCTGCAATTGAAATTCAGATTCGGACAGCATGATGACTTTGTTGTCGTTCAATTCAAAACTGGATTCTGTGCCTTTGAAGTCAAAACGGGTATCGACTTCTTTATTGGCTTGGTCTATGGCGTTGGCTAGTTCGTGTTTGTCGAATTCGGAAACAATATCAAAAGAAGGCATGGCTTGGGGCAAAGGCTAGTGGTTAAAGGGGGATATTCTACAGTTGTTTGCTAGTGTTGATAACGTCGGCAACGGCTTTAATGCGTAATTGCCGGATGGCTTCGCCGATAGCTGGGCCTTGTAAGCCGCTGTTTAATAGGCTTGAAGTATCTATGGCGTTTGCTGCTAATGTCGCTTGCCTAAATAAGTTGGCTTGTGGATATGGGCGTTGCTCAAAACCTGTGCGGCCTTTGGCGTCGGCTTCGCAAGCCAAGACAAATTTGTCGACGGTGTTATTGGCTTTGAATGCGCCGATGGCGGCAAGGGTGTCGGTTAAAGTCGAGGCGCGCAGTTCCGCTGCTTTGTGGCAATGAGTGTGGTATTGCATTACATGGGTGGCAAGCTGACGGTAACTGTTGGGTACGCGCAGGCGGTTACACATGGTTGCCAACACTGGCAGGCCTTTGGTTTCATGTCCGTAATGGTGGGGCAGGTTTTCCTTTGGTGATAGCGCTTTACCTAAATCATGCACTAAGGCAGCAAAGCGCACTTCAGGGCAGGGCGATAGTATCGCCGCTTGCTCTAAGCACATCAGGCTATGGATGCCGGTGTCTATTTCCGGATGATGTTGCGGCGGTTGTGGTACACCGAACAGCGCATCCAGTTCCGGGAAGATTCTCGCTAACGCGCCGCAATTTCTTAAGGTATAAAAAAATGCCGATGGCGTGTTTTCCAGTAAGGCTTTTGCCAGTTCTGCCCACACCCGTTCTGGCACTAAGGCATCGACTTCGCCAGCGCTCACCATGGTTTGCATTAACTGATTGGTTTCTTCCGCTAAAGTAAAGCCCAGATGGCAGAAGCGGGCGGCAAATCGGGCTAAGCGCAAGATACGCACCGGATCTTCGGCGAAGGCAGGGGAGATGTGGCGGAAAACGCGGTTTTCTAAGTCTTGCTGACCGCCGTAGGGGTCGATAATGATGCCGTCGTCAGTCATCGCCATAGCGTTGATGGTCAGGTCACGGCGGATTAAGTCTTGCTGCAAGGTGACATCAGGATCGGCATGGACGGTAAAGCCACGATAACCGGGGGCGGTTTTGCGTTCGGTACGGGCTAGGGCGTATTCTTCATGGCTTTTGGGGTGCAAAAACACTGGGAAATCTTTGCCGACAGGACGATAACCCTGTTTTACCATGATTTCCGGAGTTGCGCCTATCACTACCCAATCGCGTTCGACAACGGGTAAGCCAAGCAAAGTATCGCGCACTGCGCCACCGACAAGATAGGTTTCCATGATGTAAAGCTGGTTTTAAAAACGCTTAGGATAGCACGATGGCTAATAAAGGACGGTATTATGGTCGGTTTGTTTGTCCACGAAACACACGAAAAGGCACGAAAAATTTTGGGGTTATCCTGCCAAAATGGCTTGAAGGTTTTGCGGCGGTTTGTTTTTTGGCGTTATGCAATTTCAATGGTGATTAAAATAAAATCAATTGCTTATGTGAAAAAAGTGTAGCTGTGGTTGTTGAAAGCCTGCGAATTAGTCTACAAAACTTGTTTCGGTAATGGTAAAAATCAATCTGATGTTATTTTTCAAAGATGGCATCAAAAAACCTGTTTTTTGACTCCTCTTTCCTGTAATCAATTAATTTTTACCACTAACTTTGTTTCAACACCTTTATTTTCGTGCCTTTTCGTGTTTTTCGTGGACAAACCTTAAGGAATCGCTGAAGAAAGCTTTCGACAAGCTCAGGCCGAACGGTAACTAATTGATTCCGTTCGTGCTGAGCTTGTCGAAGCATGAATGGAATCAATTAGTTCAGCGATTCCTTAACCATCCCATTTCAAAAGGATACTAATGGAAATTGACATTTTTTTAATCAGTTTGGCGGTCGGCACGGTTTCAGGGGTTTTTGCTGGCTTATTTGGTATCGGCGGCGGTTTGATTATCGTACCGATATTGGCAAGTGTGTTTAAGCATTGGGGCTTTCCGGCGGATAGTGTGCTGTTGATTGCTGTCGCTACCTCGTTGACAACCATCATTTTGACGTCAATTTCATCGGTAAGCGCACATCATCGTTTAGGCGCGGTCATTTGGCGGAAAGTCTGGCGTTTAAGCCCTGGCATTATGCTCGGTTCAGGTTTGGGTGCGGTCATTGCTGAACAAATTTCAGCGGAAGCGTTGCGCTATGTTTTGATCGGTTTTTTATTGTATGTCAGTGTGCAAATGGCCTTGCAAGTACAGCCTAAGGCAGGCAGTCGCGAAACGAAATTATGGCAAGATTATGCGGTTGCGATAGTGATTGGCGTGATGTCGGCGATTGTCGGCATTGGTGGTGGCACTTTGACAGTTCCGTATTTGGTGCATGGGCAAATCCCGATGAAAAATGCTGTGGCAGTCGCTAGTGCTTGTGGCTTGCCGATTGCCATCGCCGGAACAATTAGCTATGCGCTACTAGGATGGCATGTGTCTGGTTTGCCAGCATGGAGTTTGGGTTATGTGTATTTGCCTGCGTTTTTGGGTATCGGCTTAAGCAGTATTTGTACCGCGCCAATCGGGGCAAAATTGGCGCATAAACTGCCCGCACAACATTTGAAACGTTATTTTTCATTATTATTGTTGCTGATGGCGGCTAAATTACTTTGGCATTGACCTGTTGCAAATAATGCGGCTCAGACTGGAGTCTAGTGGTTTCTGATGATATAGTTGCCGCGCCAATTTACGGCTATTGTATTGATTCGTTAAGGGAAAATTGTTTGATAAGGTTGTTTAAATAGCGGTTGACGGCATTAATCACTAATTAATTCCTACTCAAGATGAGGCTAAGCAGATGCAATTACTTCAGAGTTCAGCAAATAAAAAACGCTTTTTTTATGGCCTAGGCTTATTTCTTTTTTCAGGCAGCACAGTGGCATTCGTTACTGATCCGTTTTTAATGGCGGATATGGCTTTAGTTATTCTATCTATGTATTTGATGGTTTCTGCGCTGATGCCGCAGAAATTTAGGGCTTGGTAAGTACGCATAAGTTTTTAGACATTAAAACCTTTCAGGTCTTCAAGACCTGAAAGGTTTCCATAAGCATAACTGCTTATATTTTAGGATCGCCTCTATACCTGTCTTCTGATAGCGTTTACCAACACGGTACATTCCAAGCCCAGCCGCTATTTTCCTCTTTTAAAAGCCACTAATCCCATGATTAGCCTTATAATCCGTAGGGTAAACAATTAATTTTAAATTTAAAAAACTATCTATTTGATAAACAAGGAGAAACATGAGCGACCAACCCAATTGCCCTTCCTGCGGCTCAAGCTATTGCTATGAAGACAATGGTTTATATATTTGCCCAGAATGCGGTCATGAATGGCCTAAAGACAGCGGTGCAGAAGCCACAGAAAGCACGGTGATACGCGATGCTAACGGCAATGTTTTGAATGATGGCGATACCGTCACCGTCATTAAAGATTTGAAGGTTAAAGGCTCTTCTTTAGTGGTAAAAGTGGGCACTAAAGTTAAAAACATCCGCCTGATTGATGGCGACCATGATATTGATTGCAAAATTGATGGCATTGGCGCGATGCAGTTGAAATCTGAATTTGTCAAAAAAGCATAAAATTAGGCCAAAAAAAAGCGTCCTATTCCGAGAAAAAATAGGACGCCAATGGCACCAAACAAAAAGGAAAAACAACGAGAAAACAACAACATTACCACTTTGTGAAACTAATATTAATAATGCACTTATGATGCCAAATATTTTTTTATTTACTATATCAATGAGTTAGATTGTTTGCACAAGATTCAAACATTGCTAGACGATTTTTCTTGCACCAAAATTAAAGTTTAGTACTGATTTTTAAGCGTTTTTTGCACCAATCAAATGCGGACTTATTTATCTTTTTCCAAACCACAAACCTCTTCCTGACAATGCTTAGCACCCAATAAGCCGCCTAAATAAATACGATGCTTGGCAAACAAGGTATAGAGCTTAGCAAAGATAATATTCAATACAGGCCATCCAGTCGGCGCGACCAACCAGCCCAAACCCACCGCCTGATAAGCAGCACGGAATACCGGCACGCCTTTGATGATTGTGCCATCAGGATAAAGCCCATGAATTTCCGCCATCAATTCAGCATGGCTTTTGCCGTAATTTTCGGCAATAAAATCCGTGGCATTAATATCCTGTAAACCCAAGCGCTGCTTGCTATTAAAACGCGACAACCAAGCCACTTCCTTTTGGCAAATAGGGCAGTCGCCATCGTAGAAAAGCGTAAATTCATAATTTTTAGACAGATTATCCATTTATCCCCCGTAGCATTAAATTGACCTAGCTAATATAGCTGAATGTAATCGCCGCGAGGATAACAGCAATGGATGAGATAGGCTATTGATAGCTATATTTTCCGCGCGACCCCAAACGGAGCTACTGGCGGGTAAGATCATTAAATCCCAAGGCGTCCAAAAGGAATAACAGTGTAGAGTCTGCAAACAGCCAGCGCTTTGTTGGAGGTTTTGTAAAAATAGGCTGTTAGGGCGCATTTGTTTAGCACCCAAGCGTGTGGAGAAATAGGCCATTATGGTGCCGTGATGTGGTGCGGCAATGCTAAAGAAATGGCTAACGCGTTGGTGACCGCTTAATTCCTGCAAGTAATATCGGCTTACTAAGCCGCCCATACTAAAGCCAACCAAACCGATAGGGATTTTCTGATTGGGCAATTCGGCATTAATAAAATCCCGAAGTTGCTTAGCCAGATGCTCCAAACCTTTGCTGCCATTGTTTGGTGTTAATGATGGGGCAAGGCAGTGGTGGCCTTGTTGTTCCAATGCGGTTTGTAAAGGCTTTACCTTGGTACAAGTATCATGGATGCCGTGGACTAAAACAAAAATCATCCTGTCCTCCTCCTACCATTGGCGTTCGTTCCTAAGCTGCTGGTTGACTGCCATTAAGTTAAGGATTTATACCTTTAATTTCAAAAAGATAAGAATATCGTAGGGCGCATTAGCGATAGCGTAGGGCGCCGGATGCTTGAAAGCCAACATGCGGTGCAATACGGCTATCGCCTATTGCACCCTAAAATAGGTGTTTTACGGATTTTTTAACAATTTGATTCAAAAGCAATTTCATTAACTTAATGGCAGTGAGCCAGAGTTTGGATAACTAGCTCAAAAATGGCGTTAAGTCATTGAAAAATAGTTTTTATGTAGGTTGGGTTGCAAACAGCATGCAACCCAACCTGCGCCAGATGCGCTTATCCTTTTTAATTGGCCCGTTTTTCCTCAAACCACCGATACAAAGTCGGCAGCATGACCAAAGTCAGCAATGTCGAGGTAATCAAACCACCGATTACCACGATTGCTAGCGGCCTTTGCACTTCTGAACCAGGGCCGGTGGCGAATAAGAACGGCACCAAGCCTAGCAAAGCAATGGTGGCAGTCATCATCACTGGGCGGAAGCGTTGGGCGCAGCCTTGGCGGATGGCATCGATTTGGCTCATGCCACCATCACGCAAGTTGCGGATGTAAGACACCAGCACCACGCCGTTTAATACCGCAATCCCCCACAAGGCTATAAAGCCGACTGACGCAGGTACGGACAAATATTCGCCAGTAATGAACAACGCCACCACGCCGCCGATAGATGCAAACGGCAGCACTAAGATAATCAAGGAAGCAAAGCGCAAGGAGTTGAACAGCATAAACAACAAGAAGAAAATCGCGCCGATGGTGATGGGAATGATGATTTGCAAATGCCCCATTGCCCGTTCCATGTTTTGGAATTGTCCACCCCATTCCAGATAATAACCCTCCGGCAATTTCACTTTGCTGGCAACGGCTTGTTGTAGCTCGGTAACGAAACCACCCAAATCCCGATCACGGACGTTGACACCGATAACAATGCGGCGTTTGCCCATTTCGCGGCTGATTTGCGACGGGCCGTCATTGAGTTTAATGTCCGCCAAATCACCCAGCGGTACACGCGCACCATTGGCGGAGGTGAGCAGAATCGCGTCGATGGTTTCGATGCTGTTACGGAAACCTTCTGGCATCCGCACGGCGGCAGAAAAGCGGCGTTCGCCTTCGTAGATTTCTGTGGCGGTTTTGCCACCGATGGCGGTTTCAATGACATCATGAATATCGGCAGCGTTAATGCCGTGGCGGGCGATGGCTTCGCGGTTGACAGTAATCGATAAGTATTGCTGTCCGGTCAGGCGTTCAACGCGGATGTCTTGCGAGCCTTTAATGCTGCCAGCCACTTTGGCAATGTCATTAGCGGCGGCTTTGAGTTTTTCCAAATCATCACCAAACACTTTCACCGCCAAATCAGAGCGCACGCCCGTGAGCATTTCGTCAACGCGGTCGGAAATCGGTTGCGCCATGACCACTTGTACACCTGGTAAGCTGGTATTGAGTTTTTCCCGCATGGCATCAGCAATTGTGTCTTGATCCCAACCTTTAGGCCATTGGTCGCGCGGTTTTAAGCTGACGATGGGGGTGGATTCATTTTGGCTTTGCGGATCAGCCGGACTTTCGCCTCGGCCAACACCAGACACCGCCGTCAACACCCCAGGAATGTCCATCAGCATTTTCATGGCGGTGCGTTCCATTTTCATGGATTCTTCTAAGGAAATATTGGGTGTGCGGTTAATGGCGGGCACAATCGAGCCTTCTTTCATTTCGGGAATAAATGAAGAACCGAGAAAGGGGATGATTGCTATGGTGCCGGCAAACAAACCTGCAGCCACTAGCACCACGGCGTAGCGGTTATTTAAGGCGGTATCTAATAATTTCAGATACGGCTTTTTCATCACCGCAATAATGCGGGTGTCGTGTTCTTCGCCGTGATGGCCTTGGAGCATGAACGAACACAGCACAGGCGTGAGCGTTAGCGATAAGATCAGCGAAATCAATAAGGCAATAGCGATGGTGTACGCTAATGGCGCGAACATTTTGCCTTCCATGCCTTGTAAGGTCATCAACGGCAAAAACACCACGATGATAATGCCGACACCGAATAGCACTGGCGTGGCGACTTCTTTCGCCGCTGCCAATACCACTTTAATACGGCTGGTGCTGCCGCCTTTGCGTAAGCTCAGCAAGGTGAAGGCGTTTTCCACCACCACCACCGAGCCATCAACAATTAAGCCGATAGCAATCGCCAAACCGCCTAAAGACATTAAATTGGCTGACAAACCCATTTGGTTCATGACGATAAAAGTCATCAAGGGCGTAACGATTAAAGTACACACCACAATCACACTAGAGCGAATATCGCCCAAAAACAGCATCAGAATAATCACCACCAACACCACGCCTTCCATCAATACCTTGGTAACAGTGTGTAAAGCGGCATCCACCAACTCGCTGCGATCATAGTAAGGCACGATTTTTAGGCCATCTGGCAGCATGTTTTTATCGTTGATTTCTTGTACTCGTTCCTTGATGCGGCTGACAACTTCTTTGGCGTTGCCGCCGCGTAGCATCATTACAATGCCGCCGACCGATTCGGTATAGCCATTTTTGACCACCACACCCACACGCACTTCATAACCGATTTTTACTTCGGCGACATCGTGAATGTGAATCGGTACGCTGTCTTCTTCTTTTAGGACGATATTGCCAATGTCGTTAACATCGCGGATTAAACCCACGCCGCGTATCAAATATTGTTCGGCATAATGCGGCAACACCCCGCCGCCGCTATTGGCATTATTATGAGCCAAAGCATTGAAGACATCTTTTAAAGCGATATGGTAATGGTGCAGGCGGTCAGGATGCACCAGCACTTGGTATTGTTTAACATAACCGCCTTGCGAGTTGATTTCCGCCACGCCTTGGATGCCGCGCAACAAAGGCCGCACCACCCAATCTTGCGCTTCTCGGCGGCGCATCAAATCTTCTTGGCTTAAGTCTTTTTGTCCGTCATCGGCTTTATCGAGGGTGTATTGATAAACCTCACCCAAGCCAGTAGACACCGGCCCTAAAATCGGCGTGACCCCTTCAGGCATGTTATGGCTGACTTCCATCAACCGCTCCATCACCAATTGCCGCGCGAAATACACATCGGTGTCGTCAGTAAACACCAGAGTGATTAGCGACAAACCATTTTTGTTGAGCGAACGCATTTCCGTGAGTGCCGGAAGCCCCGTCATGGCGATTTCTAGCGGCACGGTAATGAAGCGTTCCACTTCTTCGGGTGAGCGCCCCGTGGCTTCGGTGGCGATTTGCACTTGCACGTTGGTCACATCAGGGAAGGCATCGACCGATAAAGTTTTTAAGGCTTTAATGCCAAACAAGCCTAAGCCAATGGCAATCACCACCACTAAAATACGATTATTGAGACCGCCACGAATTAATCCATCAATCATGGTTTACCCCAGTTCTTTGCGTTGACGTTCGTTATTAAGATGGAAGCTGCCTTCCACCACCACCTTGTCGCCCAATTTCAAACCATCAAGCACACGCCGGACGTTGCCATCGCGAATGCCCAATTTGACGGGTTTTAAGGTGAATTCGTCAGCCGAGGTTTGCACAAAAACATGGTCGCGGTCATCAACGCGGATAACCGCTGCATCCGGCAACACCAATTCTTGCTCACCTTGTTTGTGGATGACCAAAGTTGCCAGCATTTCGGGTTTAAAAATTCGTTGTGGGTTGAGGATGTCCATACGCACGGTGACAGTGCGGGTATCCGAATCCACCATGTCATCAACATAAATCAAGCGACCACGTTGTTCTTGACCGGGGAAAGCGGCTAAGGTAAATAAAGCTTCATCGCCTTCGTGCGCCCAATGTGCTTGTTGTTCGGGCAATTCTGCAACCACCCAAACGTGCGATAAGTCGGCGACAGTAAACAGTGCGTCAGAAGGTTGTACCACTTGCCCGACGGTGACGTTGCGCTCAACGATAGTGCCTTGTAAGCTGGCGGTGATAGGTAGCATCGAATTGATTTTTTTCTCTTTCGACAAACGCGCCAAATCAACATCGCCCATGCCTAACACCCGTAATTGGTCGGTGGCAGTGCGTAGGTCAATTTCAGCTTCTGTTAAAACCGTTTCCCGTTCTTGTAATTGTGCGGCGGCAATTACATTGCTTGAAAATAATTGTCTGGCACGGTTTGCTGCCATGCGATGCAAATTTAGCTGTGAATTAGTTTTTAAATAAGCCGATTGCGCCATACCTAATTCGGTGCTGTTGAGTAACGCCAAACGTTCGCCTTTACGGACATCTTGCCCCAATATCGCTTGGGTTTCGGTAATCCTGCCAGTAACTGTCGCACCGATACGCGCTACCCGTTGCTGATCCAGTTCCACTCTGGCTGGTAAACGCAAGGAGTCTTGAACTTGGCCTTCGCCGATAGCGATAATTTTTAATTGCTGTAACAGCATGGGTGAGGCTTTTACGGAAAGCGAAGGAGTTGCATAGGCATCTACAGTAGCCAACAACAGTAAAATAAGTAGCAAGTTAAATTTCATGGCGCGGTTGTCTCCAAAGCCGTCGGACGTAAATATTTCTAGTGAATGTAAACAATTTTAAATGCCTAGTATGACCATATTGGTGCAAATAAGTTATTTTTTGCCTCAAAAGAAAGCAAGGTAATAGATTTGAATAATTTTCAGCGGCATCCCTGGTGATTTTTACTCGGTCAAATGCAGGTAAAGCAGTGATAGCCAGCACCATAGGCAGAAAAAATGGATTTTTTTCAACGTTTGATGAAATAGCTTGTTTATGGATTAAAAACTATCTTAATTGTAGACAAGCAATATTTAGGCCCAACAATAGTTCATTTTTTTCAAAAAAATATTTTATGTTTTAAATCAGTAAATTAAAAAATCATCAAGGTAGTGCACGACACAATTTCTGGTGTTTTTTAAAAGAAGGAAAACTGAATTGAAGATGAATAAATTGTATTCAAAAATGGAAACAATAAGTAAATTTATGATGCCATTGTAAATAATATAGCTCTGCCATATAGTGAACCTGCAGTTTATATAACTGCATTTTTTAAACTCAAAGAGGCTTTTATTTATGAATGAATTATACAAAGACGTATTAGTTGGCGTGGTGTTCGCCACTGGGTTGCTGGGATTTATTTCTGGCGAATTTATTATCTCATCGGCATTATTTGCCACAGCTGCTGTTGCCAGTAACGTTAACTTAAATAGTAAACGTGAAAAGGCAGAGCACTACGTATGCAAATAAATGACTATCCAAAACCAGTAACTTGGGGATTTCCAAGGCAGGGATGCCTTGGAAGTTTTACTGTTATTTGGCTTCGCAATTAACGACCGCGTTTACCGCCAAAAACTTATCCAGTTGATTGGCAAATTCTTGTATATCCCTTGTATTCATCGCCGCTGGCCCGCCGGTATTAATACCGCTAGTGCGTAAGCTATCCATAAAATCCCGCATACTTAGCCGTTCCTTAATATTATCTGCTGTATACATTTCCCCGCGTGGATTTAAGGCATGACCACCTTTTTCAAGCACTTCATGTGCTAATGGTATATCGCCAGTTATCACTAAATCGCCTTGCGCCAAACGTTTGACGATTTCATTATCCGCGACATCAAATCCCGGTTTTACTTGCAGCATTTTAATAAAGCGCGATGGTGGTATGGCTAAATGTTGATTGGCAACCAAGGTAGTCGGCAGCATTAAACGCTCAGCCGCCCGGTACAAAATATCTTTAATTGCTTTAGGGCAAGCGTCGGCATCTACCCAAATTTGCATGATTTAATCCTAGAATTGCGCTACTAAAAGCCGCATGACGGGTGGTTGGCAGACGTTTGTTTATCGATAATACTGATAAACAAACTTGGAAGGCATTAATTGTAGGCTACAATTTTTAATCTGTTGTTAAATTATTACATCTATTACAATGCAATACTGATTATTTACCGTACAAATACAATTATTCTCAGCTATGGATACAACTATGGATGCCGATAAGGCAAAGATGTTTCGGGTAGATATTTTAGTGATGCTGATCGACGACCAAGCCATCGTCGGCAAGTTGGTGCAATCCATGCTGTCTGAGCACACTGACATTAGCTTTCACTACTGCCATAATCCTGAAAATGCTATAGCGGAAGCCCTCAACATTATGCCAACGGTCATTTTGCTAGATTTATTGATGCCAAATATCAGTGGCTTGGAATTATTAAAATCCATACGCCAGAACCCAATCACCCATGAAATCCCTGTCATCATGCTCTCAAGTGAGGATGAACCGCGTACTAAAGTGCAAGCGTTTGAATCCGGCGCCAATGATTATCTGGTGAAACTGCCCGATAAAATCGAACTGGTCGCGCGGCTACGCTACCACTCCAAAGCCTTTGTCCATAAACTGCAACGCGACAAAGTCTTCGAAGCCTTACAAAAAGCCCAAGCTGAACTCGAAAAACAGAATATCGAACTACTGCGCCTAAGCCAGTTAGATGGCATGACCGAAATTGCCAATCGCCGTTATTTTGACGAATGTATCATCATTGAAATGAAACGGTCGGTGCGTAACCAACAACCCCTGTCAGTCATTATGCTGGACGTTGACCATTTCAAACGCTACAACGATACCTACGGACATTTGCAAGGTGACGATTGCTTAAGAAAAATTCCTGCCATCATCAAACAACAATTGCATCGGCCTGCGGATTTGATCGCCCGATATGGCGGCGAAGAATTTGTGTTGTTATTGCCGGAAACCGATCTGGATGGCGCCAAAATTATTGCTGAAAGCATTTGCACAGCCATTTTCAATGCCAAAATACCCCACGGCAGCTCCACCACTTCCAATTATGTTACCGTCAGTTTGGGCGTTACCAGTGGTTTACCAAACAATACCGATACCCCCGAACAATGGCTAAAGCAAGCGGACGAAATGCTTTATCAAGCCAAAGCATCAGGGCGTAACCAAATGCAAGCTTGCGCCATCCAAAGCCAGTAAGCCTTAAGTTATGTGGCTAACAGCCTTTCATTCCTTGTTGACGGCCCAGACCGGGCTGACTATTGCCGCCTCCGACTACGATAAAGTTAATCGGTTTTTGCAGCATCGTCTGGCGGAATTACGCTTGGCGGATTTTTCCAGCTATCTTGAGCTGCTATCAGCGCCCTCGTTAATGGCAGATCAAGAATGGCAACACATTGTGCAAGCGCTCACCGTACCGGAAAGCTTTTTCCTGCGCGACAAAGGCCAAATGCGTATTTTGCAAGAACATATCTTGCCCGAACTCATCCAGCGTAACCGCTTCAGCCGCCAATTGCGTATCTGGAGCGCAGGTTGTTCTACTGGCGAAGAGCCTTACTCAATCGCGTTGCTATTACAACAGTTATTACCCGATATTCACGATTGGGACATACTGATCTTAGGCACCGACATTAACGACAAAGTCCTCACCAAAGCCCGTGCTGGCTTATACACACGTTGGTCGCTGCGGGATGTCGATAGCGAAATTCTGACCTACTTCCAGCCTGCCGCACAGGGCTTACTGTCTTTAGACGCCACCATCCGCGATAAAGTCAGCTTTCGCCGCGTCAATTTGCTGAAAACCCCGTTTCCAGATTTAGAAATCAATGAAATAGACTTGATCTTATGCCGCAATGTCTTCATTTATTTTGACCAACAAGCCATTGCCAGCGTGTTAGAAAAATTTATCCAAACCCTAAAACCCCACGGCTACTTAATCACCGGACACGGCGAGCTTTACCAACAAGCGCTAAACGGCTTGGAAACCTGCTTATTTGTAGAATCGGTAGTTTACCAACGCAGCACTAAAAAAACCGCCGCCTTAACCCAGCACATAATAGAAACCAAACCACCGATTGCACCATCCGTTAAGGCAGAAACCAAGCCCATCAAGCCAGAACCGACCGCCACTGTGCCGTCACTCAGTGTCGCCGCAAGCCTGCAACAAGCCTATCAACAACAAGATTACAGCAACGTCTTAGCGATTGCCCAAACCCAGCCTAGCGACATCCCCAATTTTGACAGCAGTTACTGGTCAGCCAAAGCCTTCGCCTGCATGGGGCAATACCACACCGCCGAAAGCCGCTTGCAAGATGCACTCGCTTTAAAACCCAAATCAGCCGATTGTTATTACTTATTGGCGCATATTAAAGAATCGCAAAACGACCTAGAAAGCGCCAAAGCCTTACTGCAAAAAACCATTGTCTTGGATGAAAACTTTGTACCCGCTTATTTAGATTTGGCGGCTTTATGTGAACAAGAAGAGCCAGACAGATACCAGCAGCTCAACGCCCAAGCCTTGGCACGATTAAAACAGATGCCGCCAGAACATTATTTTGACGACCTCGCCGCCCATGTCCGCGAACTCATCCCGATATTACCCGCATGAACAATTATTTTGTTTTTGGCCTCAAGCCCTTTTATTACGCGGTGTCGGCAAACCTCGTGCAGGAAGTTGTCAATCTGCCAGAGCTGACTTTATTGTCGACCGTTTCCGCCGATGTGGTTGGCGTGTTTGATTTACGCGGCAGCCTGATTCCCGTTTTGGACGTGCGCCCACGCTTCCGGCAAGCCTGCCAAGCTTATCAAGCCAGTGACTGTATCGTTGTGCTAGCTATAGACGAGCAAGTATTTGGCTTGATTGTGAATGAAATTTACGATGTTTGTAACGCCGACAGCCAGCAGGATAATCCATTATTGTTCGCCGCCAGCATTAATGCCGAATTGCCCGAGCCCTTACTCATCGGCAGCATTACCAAAGATGAAAAAGTTATTACCGTATTAAACGCCGCCGCGTTGTTGCAACAAGCGTTTTTTACCGCACCGACCGCAGCCATTGAGCGCCAAGACTTCTACAGCCGCGCCCAGCCCAACGACCACGCCGTGTTCGCCTTACGGGCAGAAAAGCTTAAATGGCGCGAGCAGCGCGACGATGCCAGCGGCTATTTGGCCTTAGCCGTGGTGGTGCTGAATGGCGAATATTTCGGCGTTGATTTACTGGCGGTGCGCGAGTTTGCCAATATTGGCGATATTGTCCCCATCCCTTGTACACCGGCTTACGTCTTGGGTTGCATCAATCTGCGTGGCAATGTCATCACCTTAATTGACATGCGCCACATCATCCATTTGCCACCACAACCCGTGCAGGCCGATAGCAAGGCCGTAGTCATTAACGGCAACGACGATTTTGCCGTTGCCTTGCTGGTGGATAATGTCCCGGAAGTGATTTATGCCGACCCCGCCGCCATTACCCCACTGCCTTCTGCCGTGGCTTCGGTCAGCGGCGATTACCTGACGGGCGAAATGCCTTATCAAGACAAACTGTTAACTCTGCTCGACCTGAAGCTAATCCTGACGAAAGGCGAGTTGGTCATCGACGACGAAGTGTGAGAAAACTATGCGTATAGCCAAACAAAAATTAACCCACAGCCTGATGATCCTGTTTTTGCTCACCTCGGTCTTGCCGATTGCGCTGATCGGATTCTGGAGTTACCAATCAGGCAAAGAATCGCTAAAAAGCCAATTCTTAAACGACTTCACCGCCATTGTCCAAGCCAAGGCGCAAACCATCAGCCAATACCTTGAAGCCGAAGTCATCCGTATTGAAAACCTGGCTGCCGACGAAGACGTGCAACAATTGTTGCAACAAAACAACAATGAAGCCCTTGCCGGACAATGGCAAAAGCTCATCAAATCCAAAGTTTTATCAAGTCAGTCCGACTTAAAACACGGCTACAGCGAGACCTTGGTAATGGATGCCAATGGTTTGGTGATCGCCTCCACCGACAACCAAACCGTGGGGCGTGACGAATCCGCCAACGACATGTTCAATGCCGCCCGTGACGGAGTCCACATTAAAGATGTCTACGAGCATCCTGCCAGCAAGCAAGCGGGCTTTACGGTTTCCGCGCCGGTTCGTCAGCCAGGTTCGGGTAAATTGCTGGGCGTGGTCGCCAACCGCTTAACCTTAGCGACATTAACGGACATCACCACCAACCGCCAAGGTTTGCGCGAAACCGGGGAAGCTTATCTGGTCAACAAGAACGGCTACATGATTACCCCGTCGCGCTTTATCCCCAACGCCATCTTGAAACAGAAAGTCGATTCCGAACCCGTACGCCTGTTCCAAACCCAACAAAAAAACATGGCGGGGCTATATAACGACTACCGCAACCAGCCGATTGTCGGCACATCCGACGGGCAATTGCTTAACAAACGTTACGATTTAGGTTGGTTGTTGCTGGTAGAAATCGACGAAGCCGAAGCCAATGCCGAAATTGTGCAACTACGCAATTGTGAGCTGCTGTTTGGTTTAGCCACCGCCGCTATTGCCGCCGCTGTTGGCTTACTGTACGGTCGCAGGCTCAGCCGCCCGATTAGCCAAGCGACCGCCGAAGTGTTTACCACCTCCAGCGAGTTGTCGATCACCACCGACGAACACGAACGCACCGCCGCCCAGCAAGCCGTTGCTGTCAACGAAACCAGCGCCACCATGAACGAGCTCGGGCGCTCCGCGCAGCAATCCATATTGCAAGCCGATGCCGCCAGCCAAGAAGCCCAGCAAGTGGTCAACAAAGCCCTAGCGGGTGCAATGACGATGCAAGAATTGCTCAACAGCATGGACACCTTACGCGGCAAAGTCGAACACATCGGCACGCAAATTTTGCGCTTAAGCGAACAGACCAGCCAAATCGGTCATATCACCGAAGCGGTCAAAGACATCGCCAACCAAACCAACTTGCTGGCCTTGAATGCCGCCGTGGAAGCCACGCGCGCAGGCGAACACGGCAAAGGCTTTACCGTGGTGTCACAAGAAATCCGCAAATTGGCTGAGCAAAGCAAAAAATCAGCCGAACATATCGGCAATTTGTTGGAGAACATCCAAAAAATCACCAACACCACCGTGCTAGCAACCGAAGCAGGTACACAAACCGCACAAACCAGCAGCCAACAAGCCGAACTGACCAAACGCAGTTGTGATGATTTATCAGAAGCCGTAGCCAACATTGCCGATGTATTGCAACAAATTTCCTTAACCGCCAAGCAACAAGCCAACGCCACCAACCAAGTGGTAGAAGCCATGAACATGCTCAATACAGGCGCCAAAGAAACCGCCAACGGCATCACCCAAAGCAAACTCGCCATCCAAAACTTAAATAAAGCCGCTGGGCAATTGCAGGAAATGATTTAAAAGCGGGAGTTGGTTTGAAAAAGATTCGTAGTTTCGTAGGATGATGGCAGTAAGCCTGCGCCCATGCCCATCAAAACCGTGCCAGCAATGCCTAAATTTGTAGGGTGGATCCCGTAGCAATCCACCATTTTGTAGCCACGGTGTTGTATTTGGCATGGTGGTTTGCCTGTCGGCGAAACCACCTTACAAATCAAAGGGCTTGCGAGTTGGGTGATTTACCAACCGTACCAAAAATTTGTAGGGTGGATTCGCGTAGCAATCCACCATTTTGAAGCCACAGTGTTTTATTAGGCATGGTGGTTTGCCTGTCGGCGAAACCACCTTACAAATCAAACGGCTTACGTGTTAATGGTCAAAGGAATTTCAACTTGTGCGTCACTATTTCCAGAAAGCGCGAATAGAAAAAAGGTAATTATCCAGCGAAACATGTGTATGCCCACCATTTGCGGGTAATCGGTGGGCAAAACCGCCTGCCCACCCTACGATACTATTTGATGAGGATTATTGCAGGTAAATAACCTAGCTAAACCAACCAGTAATCTTATCCCACAAGGTTTTATCCAGATCACGTTTGGGTAAATCTAAGGTGGTTTGTTCGGCGGTTTTTACTTCGGCGGGGGCACCTGGTTTTAAATCGCCTTGGATACCGACGATTTGGTCGTTGTTAAAATACAAAACTACGCGTTTTTGAATTTTATCTTCGCCAGCTTTTTTGTCGTAATACAGGTAATCCCAACGTTTTTGGTGGAAAAAATCGGTGAGCATGGGGGAACCCATAATGTATAGCACTTGGCGTTTGTTCATTCCAGGTTTTAGCTGGTTTATCATGGCTTGGTCGATAATATTACCTTGTTGGATTTCTAAGGTATAAACGCCAGGCAGATGGCTGACAACGGTTGAGCAGCCTAATAGTGAGAGGCTGGTTAAGATAACCACAGGGAAAAGCTGTTTACTCATGGGCGATGGCAATGGGGAAAAAAACCAAAATGATACAGGATGTTAATGGATAATCCTATAAAGTGTCAGAAGGTGTTTTAAAAGCGTAGTAGCTTTTAAAACACGTTCTCATGCCCAGACGGCTTAAACAAGCTACAATGCACCCTATTCGTTAACTGCCATGTACCGGAGTTTACCATTGGAAACACATGACATAAGAAACGCGGGCCTTAAAGTAACCACGCCCCGGGTTAAGATTCTGCAAATTTTAGAAAAACAGACTGCGGAGCGGCATTTGACCGCTGAAAAAGTCTATAAAATCTTGCTGAGCGAAGATGAAGATATTGGTTTGGCGACGGTGTACCGGGTGCTGACTCAATTTGAAGCCGCTGGTTTGGTGACCCGCCACCATTTTGAGGGCGGCAATTCGGTGTTTGAATTGGATAGGGGCGATCACCACGACCATATCATGTGCATTAAATGTGGCAAGGTGGATGAATTTACCGATGACATCATCGAGAGCCGACAAAAGCAAATAGCCCAGTCGTTAGACTATGAACTAACCGATCACGCCCTGTATCTATACGGCTTTTGCCCAAAGTGCAAAACCACTCCTGCTTAATCTACCTACCTATTGCATGTTCAAACCCTTAATTTTTTACATCGGCCTGCGTTATACGCGGGCAAAACGCCGCACCCAATTCATTTCCTTTGTCACCCTCGCATCCGTATTAGGGATTGCCTTAAGCGTTACTGCTTTGATTACCGTGTTGTCTGTGATGAACGGTTTCGTTAAAGAAATCAGCGGACGTATGTTGAGCATGACCGCCCACGCCACCATCACTGGACGTTATGGTCAGTTGGATAACTGGCAAACATTAGCCGATAAGCTGGTTGATTACCCGCATGTACTGGGCAGTGCGCCGTTTATTGATGGTCAGGTGATGATTAATGCCGACCGCCGCGTCAGTGGCACGATGCTCAGTGGCATTTTGCCGGAAGCGGAAAGCAGGGTCTCCGAAGTGGCTGCCAATATGAAAGCCGGGCAGTTAGCCGATTTGGTCGCCGGGCAATACAACATTGTGCTGGGCAAAGAGTTGGCGGATTATTTAGGCGTCATGATGGGCGATAAAATCACCGTCATCAGTCCCCAAGTTAATTCCACCCCCGCTGGCGTCGTGCCAAGAATGCGGCGCTTTACCGTCGCCGGGATTTTCCAAGTCGGCATGTACGATTACGACCGCAACATGGCTTTAATCCATATCGACGATGCCGCCAAGCTGTTTCGGATGGACAACGCCGTTTCTGCGCTGCGGATAAAATTGGATGACTTACTCAATGCACCGCAAATTACCCATAACTTGGCGACCGAGTTTTACGACGATTATTTGGTCAGCGATTGGACCAAAGCCCACGATAATTTTTTCCAAGCCATCAAAATGGAAAAACGGGTAATGTCGATTATTTTGTTGCTGATGGTTGCCATTGCCGCCTTCAACATTATCTCCACCTTAATTATGGTGGTCACCGATAAGCGCGGCGACATCGCCATCTTAAAAACCCAAGGCCTGACTTCCGCTTCGGTCATGGGCATATTTATGGTGTTAGGCACTATCATTGGTGTTTTTGGCACGCTATTAGGTACTGTCGGCGGCGTGTTGTTGGCGTTGAATATTTCCGCGTTAGTCAAAGCGGTCGAAGATTTCTTTCACTTTAAATTTTTATCCGCGCAACAGTATTACATCAGCGATTTACCCTCGGAACTGATCTGGAGCGACGTTTATGCCATTGCTGGCATGGCGTTTTTATTGTCATTATTAGCCACCATTTACCCAGCGTGGCAAGCGGCAAAAATTAACCCAGCCGAGGTGTTACGTTATGAATAAGCCCATCATTTTGCAATGCCATCAGCTCACTAAACGTTATCAGCAGGGCGAATTGGATGTTGATGTCTTAAGAGGCGTGGATTTAACCATCAGCGTCGGCGAACGCGTCGCTATCATGGGCGCATCCGGTTCTGGCAAAAGCACCTTATTGCATTTGTTGGGCGGCTTGGATAAACCAAGCAGCGGCGAAGTGATTTTGGATGGCGTTAACTTAAATAAAGTCAGCGCCAGCAAAATGGCGGCGTTGCGGAATAAGTCTTTAGGATTCATCTACCAATCACACCATTTATTAGATGAATTTACCGTGTTGGAAAATGCGGCAATGCCATTATTAATCGCCAACCGTTCTGTTAGCGAAGCCAAGCAACGGGCGACGGATTTATTGGCGCGGGTAGGGTTAGGGCATCGTTTAGCCCATAAACCCGGCGAATTATCTGGCGGCGAACGCCAACGTGCGGCAATCGCGCGGGCATTAATCAACAAACCTGCGGTCATCCTAGCCGATGAACCAACAGGTAATCTGGACAGTAAAACCGCCGAGCAAGTCTATCAATTGATGTTGGAATTAAACCATGAACTACAAGTGAGCTTTCTGGTAGTCACCCACGACCACGAATTAGCAAGCCGTATAGGTAAAGTGCTGTATATGGAAGATGGTTTGATTCGGGGGTGATTTTTTTCTGTGGGTTTGTTTGGGATTTGGTGTGGGGTGGTTTTGTCGCTAGGCAAACCGCTATTTCCAATGCAGCTGGGTTGTTCTAAGTGGTGGATTGCTTAGCAGCGAATCCATCTTATGTGTTCCTTTTTTTATATTTCAATAAGGCATCCTTAATAAATGCAAATAGAATTTATAGATAAAAAAATATTAGTCTCAGTGAAAGTTTTGTACGAATTCTCAGTTAAAAACTTCAGTGAAGAAGATAGCAAGCAATTTTTAAAAAAGCATTTAGGTACAGGTTGGTCTTTAACTTCAGCGGCACAATATCTCACTGGCAAGTCTGCAATTGATACAATCAGGTCTTTAGCAAGTGATTTCGAATATGAAGGTCTTACAAAAAAAGAATTTCTAGCTGTTATGATTAGTGCTCATGATTTCTGTGCAAACGATTCACTTAATGGCCCAATAAGTGCTGGACGTTTCGTCGATAGCTTCAAAATTTAATCTGTATTTGGATACATACTATTCTGGCGGGTAGGCAGTTTTTTGCCCACCTTTAACCTTCGCAAGACAGATTTCCGCTAGCAATCCGCTTTCAGTGCTTAGGTTTTCATTTAGTAAGTCAGTTATGGATTATCTTTCTGCGTCTTAGGGCTTACTTTACCCACCCAAACGCCGTTGCTTCCTCGCTAGCCATTGGTTGATGACAAATCGCCGCCAAAGATAATTGATGGCGAAGTGGCCTGAATAAGAACTCAATGTCGCCATCAATACGCAGCCTAACAACATAGGTTGCCACGCATCACCTAAACCAGATAACATCCCGTCTACGGTGAATTCAAAATTTGTCGCGGGCAGGGGTTTGTGCAGGAAATTCAGGCCAATCCGATAAGCAAAATACAACATCGGCGGTATCGTCAGTGGGTTGGCAATCCATACCAATGCTAATGAAATCGGCAAGTTAGCGCGGAAATAAAACGCCGCCAGTGCCGCTAACATCATTTGTCCGGGAATTGGCAACCAGGTGATGAACAAACCGACCTCAAAGGCCGCTGAAATGGAGCGTCTGCTTAAATACCAATAATTGGGATCATGCAATTTGTCACCCAGAAATTGCAGGTGTTTGTGGTTTTTTATGCGTTCATGATCCGGCATAAATTTGGTCAACAAGTGTTTTGGCATCGTTATTTCAAATGATGGAAGACATTTTAGAGTCTAGCAGTTTTTTGTTACCGTAAAACCCATCGAGACAAAATGATTTTCTGCGCTTTATTATTCTTGTCAGGTATTTTGTTGATCCAACAATTATCGGCATTACCAGATAACCGTTGGCTGTTTGCCATCGTGGTTGCAGCATTGCTGTTGGCATGGCGGCGATACTGGCGCGGCTTGTTGGTAATCGCTGGTATGGTTTGGGCGATTGCTGTTGCCGAAAGCCGCTTAGCCGAACGTTTACCGGATAATTTAGCCGGGCTGGAGTTGCCAATCTCCGGTGTTATCGCCGATTTGCCAGAGCAAGATGAGCGCCAAGCTCGCTTTGATTTTCTGGTTGAACAAGCGCCGCAAGCCTTGCCAAGCAAGCTAAGACTAAGTTGGTATCAGCCGGAAGTGAAGCTAAAAGCCGGACAGCACTGGCGTTTTAGCGTTAGGCTAAAACCGCCGCACGGCAGCTTAAATCCCGGTGGCTTTGATTACCAACGCTGGTTGTTTGCCGAAAATATTGGCGCAACGGGTAGCGTCCGCAATTATCCGCCTGCTGAATTATTGGGCGAAGATCCTGCTTGGCGAAACCTGCAAGTTATTAGGCAGCGAATTAGCGACCGTTTGGCGGCAAACATGCCGGATAGCAGCTTGATTAAAGCCTTAACGATAGGCGATGGCAGCGGCATCAGCCAGGCACAATGGGATGTGTTCCGAAAAACTGGCACACTGCATTTAATGGTGATTTCCGGCTCGCATATCGGTTTGATTGCCAGTGCAGCGTATTTTTTGGTGTTGAAGTTTTGGGCGTGGACAGGGCTGTTACGTTATTCGCCGCCAACCGTTGCCGCGTTGGCGGCTATTGTTATCGGCATTGCTTATGCCTTGCTGGCGGGTTTTACCATTCCCTGCCAACGTGCAGTAGTAATGTTATTGGTGTACATGCTGGCAATCATCCGGCAGCGGCATCTCCGTCCCTTGCATACTTTGGCAACCGCGTTGTTGGCGGTGCTGATTTACGATCCTTTGGCTGTGTTGTCGTCAGGTTTTTGGCTGTCATTTGCCGCCGTCGCACTCATTGTTTACCGCCTTAGCGGGCGTTTGCACCCCGCCAATTACTGGCAACAAGCTTGGCAAATTAATTGGGCGACTGCTTTGGGTTTATCGCCGTTATTGCTGGGATTTTTTCAGCAAGTGTCGTTATGCGCGCCATTTGCCAATTTTATCGCCATTCCAATTATTGGTTTGTTGGTTGTACCGTTGGCGTTAGTGGCGGTGGCTTTGCTGTTCTTAATGCCGGATGTGGCGATTTTATTATTGATGGCTTTGGATTATGTGTTGCAGGCATTTGTCTGGCTGATGACGCAGATGGCGGCTTTACCTGTGGCTTCGGTAAATTTAGCCCAGCCTTCGTGGTCGGCCTTGCTGTTTGCGGGGCTTGGCGTGTTGCTGTTGTTAGCCCCGCGCGGGATGCCAAACCGCTGGCTGGGATTGATTCTGCTAGTGCCATTAGCCATCAACAAGCCAGAAAAACCCAATGATGGCGAATGGCAACTGACTTTATTGGATGTCGGGCAAGGCTTGGCAGTTGCGGTGCAAACCGCTAACCATTGGTTGATTTACGATACTGGCGGCAAATTTTCGGCAAAAAACGATAGCGGTTTGACGGTATTGTTGCCGTTTTTGCATTGGCATGGCGTCGATAAAGTCGATACTTTGATGGTGAGCCACGGCGATAATGACCATATTGGCGGGGCTGCATCGTTATTGCAGGCTATGCCTGTGAGTGAAATATTCACCAGTGTGCCGCAACAATTTAGTGATTATCAGGCCAGTGCTTGTCGGGCAGGGCAGTCGTGGCTTTGGGATGGCGTGCGGTTTACGGTACTCTCGCCGGGATCAGCACCAATGGCATCGGATAATGACAAATCCTGCGTGTTAAAAATCGACAATCACCACGCTTCAGTCTTATTGACGGGCGACATTGAGCGGCACGCGGAAATGGCCTTGGTGTCATCTTATGGCGAGGCACTACGCGCCGATATTTTGCTCGCCCCGCATCACGGTAGCAAGACCTCGTCATCCACCAGTTTTTTACAAGCTGTTAAACCGACTACGGTATTAATTCCCGCAGGTTATCGCAATCCGTTCGGGCATCCGCACACCAAGGTTTTACGCCGTTACCATGACCACGGCGCAAATTGGCTGAATACGGCTGATAGCGGCGCTATTATCGTCAACAGTAGCCCCAACGGTGTTAGTGTACAAACTTGGCGGCAGATTGCGGGTAAGTATTGGCAGGTTGAATAGGGTGTGGCTGGGTTTTTCTTTAACCTTTATTACGGCATACAGTCGTTAGGATGCTTGCTCTCCAGTATATTAGTTGTGGGTTAATCGGGTCTTGGAGGATAGATCTATTAATCAGCCAGACTCCATACGCTTTCGCTTGACTGGAAAAATACCCAGCTCCTGCTCAATACCAGCCTGAAATTCGTTAATTTGGCTTTTTAACCATGTTGCAAAAAAGATATTAAACAGATTCTTAGGAAGCTAGATTTAGATTATTCAAGAATTTGTATTTGCTTTTAAAAAATTAAAAAATATGTTATTTTGGGCGTTAATATAATTGAAACATTTTTATGGTTTCAGCCATAAAAAGTTAAAAGGGGAAGAGGAAATGTTTAAAAAATTACTCTCATTTAAAAATAAAAATAACCTGAAAAATTCTGGCTCGAACAATTTTTCTGTATCTGAAAAATTGTACATCCCAGTTAGCCAACTAGTAATTGGAATGTACATTGTCGAGTTGGATAGATCATGGTTAGACACCCCATTTTTGTTTCAAGGTTTTGAATTAAAAACACACGATCAGATTCAGGCTGTAAAAAACATCTGTGATTATGTTTATATCGATGTAACTAAAACTAAAAATCGGCAGCATTCATCGATTATAGCTTCAAATAAAAGCCAATTTGGAAGTGGTGGGAAGATTCTCGGTAATATCAGTACAGAGCCGCCAAAAAAATTAGGTACGTTTGATAATGAAATAGTTCAAGCAGAAAAAGCATATAAAAATTCTGAAAAATTGATTTCTGCTTTTATGAAAACCGCTCAAAGAGGTGGTGCTATTGATGGATGGTTAGCTAAGAAAGCTGTATCGGATTGTGTAAATAGCGTATTGCATTCACCCGATGCCATGTTATGGATGATGCATTTAAACAATAAGGATGAGCATACTGTCCAGCATAGTATAAATGTCAGCATTTTATCTATTGTATTGGGTAGGCACTTAAATTTACCTAATGAGGTAATCGTTAATTTAGGTGTTTGTGGCATGTTGCATGATATTGGTAATATGCTGATACCATCAGAAATTTTAAACAAAAATGAAGATGAATTGACTGAAAGTGAGCGAAGGACTTTAAATTCGCATTCAACTCTTGGATATGAATTATTGAAATCCAGTGAAAACATACATTCTAGTGTATTAGAAGTCGCTCTAATTCATCATGAACATTTAGATGGTACAGGCCAACCAAGACAGTTAAAACAATCTGCTATTTCTGATTTTGCGAAAATTATTTCTGTTGTTGATACCTACGACAGTCTCACAAAAAACCGGTTTGAGCATAAAAATAAAAACCACTTGGAAGCCACGCAGATAATGACCAATATGACAGGAACAATATTGGATAGGCATCTGGTTACCAAGTTTATTGAGAGTTTAGGTATTTATCCGCCAGGTTGTGTGGTTGTTATGACTAATGGTGCAATCGGTATGGTTGTTGAAGTTAATGAAAAAGTCAAATTGCGGCCTAAAGTGATGGTTTTATTTGATGAAGATAAAAATCCAGTGCATGAGAGGGTCATTGACTTAGCTCAAATGGTTACCGACAAAAAAGGCAATATTTACACCATTAAAAACGTTTTAAGAGAAGCTGAGTGTAATTTTGAAACCCCTGTTTTTGTTAGAGATGACGTGTTAAAAAGATTTGTTATTTAATTTATGCAATTAAATAATTTCCCCCAACATATAATCCTCATCTAGTTTAGATAGCTGCCTACCTTAAAGCAGCTATCGAATCGCCCGGTAATTCAAAAAAATCTAATTCCCTTCCGCTTGAATCTGGCAGCCTTGTTGAAAGAACTCTAAAGATGGCGAATAGGTGTCTACATCGATTGTTAAACTGGTATCTGCTTCAAATTTCTTAATTGAATTGGCTACGGCCAAACGGAAATTACGGTTCAAATCGCGCACCATATTTTCCTTTGCTTCATCGGCACCTAATGAAAATGGATTTGCAGCCAAATTGGTTTTATTGATTGCATCCATTAACCCAGTTTCTGCTAACGACTGGATTTTGGTTTCAAATGTGGCAAAAATTTTAGCGCCTTGCGCCCGTTTAATCCGCTCAATATCTTCCGCGTTCGCGTAAACCAAAAATGTCCCTTTAACGCCTTCGTGGCTATCTTTACAAACACCACCATCCATAACCCGCACCAAATTTAAAGTCTTGCCATCTTTGCTAATTGTCATCGGTGGCTTTTTACTGGTATCCAACTCCTTGTTATTTTGCGATGTTACTGGTTTTTTTTCTGGTATCGGCGCTACCGTGGTATCTTTCGGCAATTGCTGTGTTGAACAAGCCGAAAAACCCATAAATGCTACGCTGATAAAAACTCTTACAAATGCCTTCATTGCTGTTCCTGTAGTTAATGAGGTAATCTAAAATATTATAATCGCTTGTTATCCCATCGTTATTGTTAATGAAATTAAACTATTTACCACTTTGTTTTGATTGGTCAAAAAAATTACTGGTACTGCTTCTGTTGTTTGGGATTTTTCCGTTGGCGACGGTTTGCGCTAAGGCTGAAAAACCAAACATAACAAAAGATGCCATCGCTTCTCTGGTGATTAGCAAAGCTAGCTTACAAGCAAAAATCGACAGTATCAGTACACGCCAAGGATTGGATGAAGCCGCCAAATCCAAAATAATCAAACTCTATCAATCCGCCCAAAATAATCTCAATAATATTGAAGCCTTCAATGGACGTATCGCTGCTTTCAAGCAAGCCATAAAACAAGCGCCAGAACAAACCAAAAGGCTGCAAAAAGAAATCGAGCTGACACAACCCAAATTAGACAAACAAAAACTGGAAGATTTTTCTGTAATAGCAACAGAAGAATTGGAGCAGCGTTTAATTATCGAAAAAGAAAAAATCAGCAACTTAGACGAGCAACTAAAAAAACTCGAAAATGAATTGGCATTGCAAAACAACCGCCCGCAGCTGATTCGTCAAGAAATGGCGACCGCATTACAAGATATAGATGCTAGCCAAAAAAAATTAGCAATGCCAACAACGGGTTCATCCCTAACGCTGGAAGCAGAAGCCGAGCAACTGTATTTAAAAACCTTAATGGATGTCCGCACGGTGGAATTAAAAATGCTGGATATTGAAAGCATTAGCAATCCGTCGCGTGTGGAATTAATCAAAACCCAGTATCAATTGCTGGATATTCAAAAGGCAGGATTTACGCCAGTTGTTGCCGCCATCGAAAACAGCTTGGCAGATAGAAAACAACAGCAAGCTAAAGATGCCCAAGATGCGTTGGCGCAAACCGAAAATGAATTATCAGGCAAGCATCCTGCCATTCAGGAAATCACCAAAGAAAATATCCAGTACAGCAAAGACCTACAGCAGATTACTGGCAAAATTGACAGCTACAACGAGCAAAAAATAAAATTTGATGCCAAAGCGGCAGAAATCGACAACGATTTTAAAAGTGCAGAAAAAAAGATTGGTTTGGCAGGCTTAAGTCCGGCATTGGGCAAAATATTACGGGAACAACGCCGTAATTTAGTGACCCCAACCGAATTGATTGAGCTTTCCGAAACCATCCAAAATGAAACCGCACTGACCAGCCTAGAGCAGTTTAAAGTTGAAGATAACCTGAAGAAATTGGTTGATATAAACACCGTTTTGCACGAGCAAATGCTGTTAATGGTTGATCAAACGCTGCCAGAACAAGAGCGGATGCGGATACAGGCGGAGTTGCGGGTATTAATGAATACCCAAAAAGACTTGCTCAATAAATTGTCCATTGCCGATAGCACTTATTTACGCACCTTGGGCGATTTTGATTTTGCCCGCCAGCAAATGGTGATACAAGCTGGCAAATTTTCCGCTTTTTTAGATGAACGTTTATTATGGGTGCCTAGCTCAGAACCTATCAATGGCGATTACTTAGCCAATATATATCGCTCAAGTTTATGGCTGTTATCGCCTTTTAATTGGATCAGCGTCATTAACGATTCATTAAAAACCTTAGTCAAGTGGCCGTTTATTACTTTTCTCGCCATAGCAAGCCTAAGCACCTTATTACTCACCAGAAAACAACTCAAACACCAACTGGCGGCAAGCTCCGATATGGTCGGCAGAACCCATACCGATCAGTTTTACTACACCCTCAGCGCCTTAGTTTGTGTGTTCCTGTTGATTTTACCAGCGCCTTTATTTGTCTATTATTGGGGATGGTTTTTAACCAGTAATTTTCAAGCCAATGATTTTAGTAAAGCCATCGGCACTGGCTTGCAAGCCGCCGCCATCCCTTTGCTATTCATACAATACTTTTACCGCTTATTTGCGCCTGCGGGCGTTGTTTACAAACACTTCCAATGGCAAAGCGACACCATTGACTTATTACATCGACAAATCGCTTGGCTACGTTTTATTGCTGTCCCCACGGTATTTATTATTACCGCAACGGCGGCGACTATCGCCTCGCAACACAGTGATAGCCTTGGACGATTAGCTCTGATTGTCAGCATGATAGCGATGGCGGTGTTTTTAAAAAAAATACTCAGTCCGAGTGCTGGCATTTTAAAACATGCCATTATCCAGCACCCCAATGGCTGGCTAAACAAATCCCGCTATTTTTGGTATCCCAGCACCATTATTATGCCGCTGGTGATTATTGGTTTTGCTGTTGCAGGCTACTATTTAAGTGCCTTAGAGCTTCAACAAAAATTAATCATCACCTTACGGCTGATTTTTATGATGGTTATCATCCATGAGTTGGTGTTTCGTTGGCTAACCTTGGTTAACGGGCAATTAGCAATAGAAAATGCCCAGCAATTGCGACGGGTGGAAGAGCATAATATCCGTCATCATGTCTCTATCGGTCATGAAGACCCAGTTCTGCCAGTTGAAGAACAATTGATTGATATTCCTAAAATCAATGCCCAAACCATCAAGCTTTTAAATGTGTTCATCAGTTTTAGCTTGCTGATTGGTTTTTGGCTAATTTGGCAAAACATCCTGCCTGCGTTTTCATTTTTAGACCGCATTGTGCTTTGGCAGCACGAAGTGCTGGTAGACAACCAAGAAATCTTACAGCCAGTTACGCTGACGAATTTACTGTTAGTGGGCTTATATCTGTTTGTTACCGTGGTTTCGGTACTGAATTTTTCTGGTTTGATGGAATTGTTGCTATTTCGGCGCATGAACATCGAAAACGGCAGTCGCTATGCCATCAATCAACTCGCTAAATACCTGTTGGTATCTATAGGGTTTATTTCCATCGCTAATGAATTAGGCGGTAGCTGGTCGCAAGTACAATGGCTAGTCGCCGCTTTGGGTGTGGGCTTAGGCTTTGGTTTACAAGAAATTTTTGCCAATTTAGTTTCGGGTATTATCCTGTTATTTGAACGCCCCATCCGCGTTGGCGACACCGTTACCATCGGCGATATTACTGGTAAGGTCAGCCGCATCCAAATGCGTGCTACCACCATCATTGATTGGGATCAAAAAGAACTGATCGTACCCAATAAAAGCTTTATAACCAATCAGTTAGTCAATTGGACATTAAGTGATTCCATTACCCGTATCGTCATACCCATCAGTATCGCTTATGGCACCGATGTCGATTTTGCCTATCAAACATTGATGGATACCGTACATACAACGCCGATGGTGTTATCCGATCCAGAGCCTTGCGTATTACTGATGGAATTCGGCGAAAGTTCGATGAATTTTTCAGTGCGGGTGTTCGTCAGCGAAATGTCCAACCGCTTGCCAGTCATTCACGATTTACACATCCGGTTGGTAAAAGCTTTGAATGAACATCAAATTGAAATTCCTTTGCCGCAAAGGGAAGTATTTATCCGCACTGCTGCAACGGAAGAGGCATTGGGCAATCGGCCCTGAAAACAGAACGGCTACTATTATTAACGTCCGCATAACCATTATTTCAAGACAAGACTATGTTAAATTTTAAAAATATCGCCCTGCGCCGAGGTTCAAGGGTGTTATTTGCCAATGCCTCCTTTACCTTGCACAAAGGCCAAAAAGTCGGCTTTACTGGTGCCAACGGTGCAGGAAAATCCAGTTTATTTGCCATGGTCAGAAATGAACTGCATCCCGATGAAGGCGATTTTTCCATGCCGCCAAATTTGGCGGTCGCCCACGTTGCCCAAGAAACACCTGCGGTCGCTTGCGCCGCAATTGAATACGTTATTGATGGTGACCAAGAATTACGGCACATCCAACAGCAATTGGATGCCGCCGAATTGGCCTTAGACGGCATTAAACAAGCGGAACTGCACGCCTTGTTGGAAACCATCGGCGGTTATACCGCGCAAGCCAGGGCATCGCGGTTAATGAACGGCTTAGGCTTTTCTGCTACTCAAGAGCAATTGCCCGTCAGTTCCTTTTCTGGTGGCTGGCGAATGCGCCTAAATTTGGCGCAAGCATTAATGTGCCGCTCTGATGTGCTGCTGCTGGATGAGCCGACCAACCATTTGGATTTAGACGCCGTTATCTGGCTGCAAGATTGGCTATGCAAATACCCTGGCACTTTGCTGCTGATTTCCCATGACCGCGATTTTCTTGACACCATCACCGACCACATCGTCTATATCGAACAAAACAAAGCAGAAATCTATACTGGCAACTATTCCGCGTTCGAACGGATGCGCGCGGAAAAATTAGCGCAACAACAAGCCGCTTACCAAAAGCAACAACGAGAAATTGCCCATATACAAAGCTTTGTCGATCGCTTTAAAGCACAAGCGACCAAAGCCCGGCAAGCGCAAAGTCGCATAAAAGCCTTGGAACGTATGGAATTGATCGCCTTGGCGCACGTTGATTCGCCGTTTGATTTTAGCTTCCCCGCACCAGGGCGAATGCCCAATCCGTTGTTGAGCCTAGAAAAAGCCGATATTGGCTATGGCGATAAAATCATTATCAAACAAGCCGGATTATCCATTTCCCCCGGCGATAGGATTGGTTTGCTTGGGCCAAATGGGGCAGGGAAATCCAGCTTAATAAAAGTCTTGGCAGGGGAAATGCAGCCATTAACAGGCAAACGGCAAATCGCCGATACCTTAAAAATCGGCTATTTCGCCCAGCACCAATTAGAGCAATTGCGTTTAGATGAAAGCCCGCTGTGGCATATCCAGCAACTGGATAAACAAGCCAGCGAAAAAGACATCCGTAATTTTCTTGGCGGTTTCGACTTTCAGGGCGATAAAGTCTTAGAAGCGGTAAAGCCATTTTCAGGCGGCGAAAAAGCCCGTTTAGTGTTGGCGTTATTGGTCTATCAAAATCCCAACTTACTATTACTGGATGAGCCTACCAACCATTTGGATTTGGAAATGCGCCACGCACTGAGTGTGGCTTTGCAAGATTTTCAAGGGGCTTTGGTGGTGGTTTCCCACGATCGGCATTTACTGCGCTCGGTCACAGACCAATTATTGTTAGTCGCAGATGGCAAAGCCATCGTGTTTGATGGCGATTTGGACGATTACCGCATTTGGCTAAGTGAACAGAAGCGTGGCGAAGAGAAGCTTGTTGAAGATATTGCGCCGACAGTTTCCCGCAAAGACCAGCGCAAATTAGACGCCGAACGCAGACAACGCCACAAACCCTTATTTGATGCCTTAAAAAAAGCCGAACAAGCGGTAGAAAAATATCATCAACAACAACGCGAGCTAGAGCGGCAACTAGCCGAACCAGACATTTATAACGACAGTGAAAAAGCCCGATTGAAACAACTCTTGGAAAAGAAAGCGGCAGTCGATAAAGCCTTAGCCGACGCTGAAGCCGACTGGATGGATGCCGAAGAACAACTGGAACTTGCCCAGTAAAACATATTGGCTAATGAGCTTACCGGCTATAATTTTCCCAGATTTAGCAATTGCTTAACCGACACCCATTTTCCCGCCACGCAGAGTTAACAGCCATGATGAATTTGAATGATTTACTCGAAGATCCCGATTTTTTGCAGTTAGTGCCATTTAGCAAAGAAATTTACCCAGCTGACACAGTAATTTTAAATGCAGCGGATGAGACCCAAGATGTGTATTTCATCTTGTCAGGCGAAGTACGGGTGACTGCATCATTAGGTGCACACAGCGATAACTTAGAAAAATTAGAGCCCGCCTTAGCAAAATTATCCGCAGGCGATTTTTTTGGTGAATTAGCGATGTTTGATGGCGAACCGCGTAGCGCAGGTGTTTCCGCCATTACCGATTGTGAAATCGCCAAAGTCGATGGTGCCGCGATGATTACCTTTATGGACAAATTCCCTGAAAAAGGCTATTTCGTCATGCGTGAGCTGTTTATGAATTTAGTGCTACGGATGCGCCAAAATAACAGCCGCACCGCCACGGTTTTAGAGTTGTATTTGCAAGAGAAATAAAAGCCTTCCTACTACACCACCCACAGGTAAGTTTGGGTGGTGTCCTAAGCGCGTGTTCTAAAACCGCAACACAATACTGCCGTGGATACGGCTGTCGCCTGCTTGGGTGGTTTGGGCGTTTTCTAGGGCTTGTGCAAAGGTGATTTTAGTCAAGATATGCTTGCGCCACTGCCAGTTTGCACCTATGCCTGTGCTGCTTAAGTTCCAGTCTTTCAATTCCCCTGATAAAGGGCTGTTACGATGGCCGTGACCATAATCGAAAAAGGTAAATAAGCTGATTTGCTGGTAGGTTGGGGTGGTGAGTTCAAATTTGATTATTTCGCCTTTATCAGCACTGGTTTCCCGTTCTTGATAGCCGCGTACATCGTAACTGCCGCCAATACCTAATTGTTCGCCAGCTATTAGGGTGTCTTGGCTGTATTGTCCCGCTAAGCTGGTTTGGACTAACCATTGGTTGAAATTCATTAAAATGCTTGCGCCGTATCGCAGCGAGTTCCAATCTTGATTGGCGTTGCGGCGTGCGGCGGTGTAATCGCTTTGTTGGTTGTTATCGCCAATGCCAGTATTGCTAAGCCATTGTAGGTTGTAGTTTAAATGGGCGTTTTGCCACGGCAATTCGGCTTTGTATAGAATGCTGAAGGGTAAGCTGCGGACGTTATTGCCTAGGGGGATGTTGAAAAACTGGATGTCGTTGGTGAAATAGCGGTTGTCCAATCCTATATCTAGCCAATGGTCATAGCGTCCGATTTTAGGTAGCAGTTGTTGGTAATGGATGCCGTACATTTCTCCAGAACCGGTAATGGTCAAATCGGTTGCTACTGTGCCGTTGTTGACGTTGGAGTAGGCGTAGTAAGTGCTTAGCCAGCCTTTCATGGCGTACCAAGGCAGGCTGTAACTTGCGCCGTATTGTTCAACTTCGTCGGCATGGTCGGGTGAGGTGGTGTAGCTGCCGTTAACGATGTGATCCAAGCCCCAGACATTGCTGTGTTGCAAGGCGGCGGTCAGGCGAAATTCGCCCGTGCCGCGTGTGCCGAGGGTATTTAAAATGGCGGTGGCTTGGTAAGGCCGTTGTTCGTTAACGTTGATTTTGGCATCAACCTGATTGCGGCCTTTGCTTTCTTTAAAGGTAACGGCGAGTTGTTTGGCGGGGTGTTTATTGGCAACTTTTAACTGTTCGGATAATTCCTCGGTATTGGGGGATTTATCCGGCTTTAAGTTTGGCAAGCTGGCGATAATGTTGTCTTTGCTGAAATAGTGGTTGCCATCGACATCGATAGTGCCCAATTGGAAGGCAACGACCCGGAATTTGATTTCACCGCCGTTTAAGGTTTGTGGCGGGATGCTGATGCGATAAAACGGATAGCCTTGTTCGCGGATAATGTCTTCTAAGCCTTTGGCTACCGATTGTAATTGTTGCAGGGTGTATTGCTGTTGTTGTCGTGGCTGTAAATAAGCGTCCACACGCGCTTGGTTTATGGGCAGTTGGCCTTCAACCTTAAATGTTTTCACGGTAAAACTGATTGGTGCGGGCAAAGCCGCCATACCTAGGCTGGGTAATAAGCACAAGCCTAGGGTTTTCAAAAAGTTTGTCATGGTAATTGGCTGGGTAAGTAATCTGGACATTATTCGTTAACACATTGGTAGTTGGCATTCGCCGTTATGTCATCACCATCGCTCAGTTGCGAATAAATACCGACTTGTTTTTCTGCTTGGCTTTTGTCAAGCGGCTGTAAATAAGGGTCTTCCTGTTGAAATTCTTGTTGCTCTTCCAAACGCAGTACTTCTTGCTGGTTAGTATAAGCGGTTTCATTTTTACCCAAGTCTAAGGTTTTGCCTTGCATTTTTAGCTGCACATGGCCTTTTTCGACATGGACATAAACACCCGGCGGTACACCGCGCTGTTTAATGGCGGCAAACAAGGCTTCTAAATTAGAGTTGTCGGTATCGGGTCTTGGGAAGGGGTTATTTTTTAGTAACTCAGGTAAGCCCGTAAAGTCGATGGCGGCACTGTTGCGGTTAGGCAAATAATTGCTGTTGGGCATGGCTAATTCAAATTCGCCAGCGTCATTAACGATGACTATCTGGCCTTGCCAAACATAGCTGTACAAACCATTTTGGGGATGATTTTTAATATCTTGATTATTCACAGCTTGGCTAGTCAGGCAGTCGCCTTGGCAAAGCAAGTCAAAACCTGTGCCTCTAATGCCGATGGTGCCGACTGGGGTGTCAATGGCGAAAGCTTCTTTATTGGTTTTGCCGATGCTGCCTGTTAAGACCCGCATACCGCCTGTTGTTAAGCGATAGAGGGCATGGTTTTTTTCGTTGGCTTGTTGGTAGTGATAGTCGGCGATAGCCATTTCACTTTCCGCTTGTAGAGTGATTTTTTCCCCGTCTTTGAAAACCATCAGCACATAGCTGTCTTTGCCGCTGCGTATGTAATCTTCACTGTAGAGCGGCGCACCTAAGGAAAGGCGGCGCTGTTGGTTATTGCCATCGTTACGGTTGCTAACGGAGACCTCGCCTTTAATATCGGCAATCCTGGCAACCACGCTAGCGGCTGGCTTGGCTTTGCTGATGGTTTTATCCAAAGCAGTTTCTTCGGCGAGGCAATCTTCATGGCAAACCCGCACCGAATAATTGGCTTGTTGGCCTTTGATGGTGGCGGAATCGGTTTTTATTTCAAAATTATCGGGGCTGTTTTTGGCAATTTCGCCACTTTCAGTATGCACACCGCCTTCATGCAACGATAGCGTTGCCTGCGGGTGGCTGGCTTGCGCTTGGTATTGGTCAATGCTGAAATTGCTATTAGGGCGGACGGTGACTTTTGCGCCATCGACGAATTCGATAATGACGAAACTCCGTTCTGCCGTTTGGATGTTGTCACCTTGGTAAATTTCCGCGCCATTGCCTAAAACTCTTGGCGCGCTGCCTGCTTGCTGCGCGGCATTGCTGCCGCGTGAAAAGCTGATTTTGCCAACAGCTATGGGCGCACTGTGTGCTGCTGACGCTAAACACAGCAGTAGCGAAAGCAGTAGTGGCTGAATGTTGGCAAGCGTTTTATTCATAACGACGAATCCGACTTTTATTGGCATTGTTTAAGTGCGCGGGGTTTGGTTTTTTCAGGCAAGCTGCTTGATGAGTTTCCGCCTTGATCGTTAGCGGTTGATTTTGTGCCATCAATCTCACCATTTAGCAGCAATTGCTGGCTGAGCACTTGTTGGTCGTTTTGTTGTACAGCAATGTAGGTTTGTACGGGGGCTGTTGGTACATCGGTTTCGGCGTTGATTTTAAAATTAGCGCCTGTGTAATCAATCAGGTAATTGCTGCCTGCCGATACTGAACCTAGCAAGATGTCATAAATGCCAGCATCTTCTCCAGTGTTACGCGTTAAGCCACCGGATATATCATCGCCTGCTAGCAAGCCATTGGATTGGTAAGTGAGCGCAGGATCTGTTGCGCCTACGAGTTTTTCCGATGGGTTGGCAGTAATGCCGAGATTACGCGGGGTAATCGCCCATTCGTTGATTGAGGCACTGTTGTCGATAATTTTATAGCCGAGTTTATTGGCTAAACCCGATAAATAACTAACATCGTGTAACCTTGCGTTGTGGTAGCCAGCACCACTAATACTGCCACTGATGCCATAAACGGCATTACCAGAAATGCCTGCGCTCTGTAAATTATCGCCATCAATAAAGCCAGTATAGTTAGTAGTGAAGTTGACTTTATTGCCGTAAGTGCTAGTGATGTTATTAGGCGTTACCGTAAGTAAAGGGATTATGTCGTAAAGCACACCATTTCCAGTGGCGTTGGCTATGTTGAAACCATCATTACAATTACCTGCCAACGCGGCGCAGCCATAATGTTTAAAGTCGGTGCTTAAAATACCCAGATCACTGCTGCTTGGATTGTTGGCATAAATCAACCAGCGACCATTGGCGGCGGTTAGTTGGGCATCGGAGAGGTTATCAAATGCTTGTAGGCTACTGAGCTGGATGGCGCTGCCATTGCCGCTGGCGTTAATATCACCCAGCAAATGCAGGTTGCCAGTGGTTTGTGCGTTCAAGCGGGTGATTGCTGGCATTGCTGGCAACAGCAAATCGCTGCTGAAATCTTTAATATTGATAGTGCCAGTTGCCAGCATGAGGCCATCGCTGTAATTAAAGCCATTGTTGAAATCAAACTGTCCTGGGCCAGTTAAGTTGCCGCCCGACCATGTGAACGCGCCGTTGACTTGTAAATTACCATTGCTGTTAAGGATGCCATCATTCATGGTCAACTCAGCCAAATTCATATTGGTGTTAAAGTTGACAATAGCACCATCAATAATCGTCTCTGGTGCGTCATAGTCTGCACCTCGGTTGAAATTGTTGATGCCGTCGCTGAAATTGACGGCATTGGCGCTGGTTATATGGCTGCCGCTATTGAATGAACGGCTACCTTCGGCAAACTGTAATTGACCATTGCCAGTAACGTTGTATGTGCCTGTATTGGCACCATCAGAGGCTATGGTTAAACCGCCGCTGCTTAGGTTGACCGTGCCTGCGTTATTAAAAGCCGCCAGACTCAGTTCTCTATATTCGCTAGTGGTGTTGCTGATGTTGAATATCCCTGTTGACTGGTTAGTCAATATCACCAGTTTACCGAGTGGGTTGGCGGCGGTGACATCGCCAAACCAGTTTAATAAACCATAGTTGTTCCAGGTTCTAACTTGAAATTGTGTGGGGTCGATGCCCGCAACGAGTCGGGCTAGTGGTGATGAGCCGCTAAAGTCTACCGTGCCGTAATTGTCCCAGTTTTTATTCACCAAGGCATTGCCATCATTCAAGAAAGTATGGCTGGTATTTTGTGTGGCAAGTTTTCCTGCTCCTGTAAAAATACCGGAATCGAAAGTGAAGTTGTCGGTTATTTCTATAAAATCTGAGCTTTGCAGTTGGGCGTTGTTGGTTAGCGTTAATGATGCCAGTGCCACATTGCTACCAGTGTTGATGCGTACGTTACCGCCATCAATCAGCAAGTGCTGGGTATTAAGCTGGCTGCCGTTTCTGAAAAAAACGCCATCATTAATAAAATCAATGGCTGATGTGCTATTGATAACCGCGCCATTATTAAAATTTCGGTCGCCATCAATAAATTGCAAATGGCCTGTGCCACTCACTGAATAGCTGCCAGTATCGTTGCCTAGGCTGTAGATTTGCAAGGTGCCGTCAGTTAGATTGACTAGGCCATCATTATTGAAGCCATATGCTGCCAATCGGGGAGTAGGTACATTATTGGCGGATATGTTAATAACACCTGTTATTTCGTTATTTAAACTACCAACGCCGCTGTCAATAGAATTTCCGTTGATCCAATTGATAGTGCCAAAGTTATGCCAGCTGCGGTTAAGTACGACATCACCTAAATCAGCCAAGGTGGTGGTTGCTGTGTTGGTAGTGATTAGGTCTCTTATGCCGCGTAATTCGCCGGAATGGAGTATAAAAGTATCGCTCACCGAAATAGTATCCGCCCCCGACAACGTGCTTTGGAAGAGAGTAAGATTTGGTAAGTTAATGTCTGTACCTGTGCTAAATGTCACTTTGGCATCATTAATCACCGTATTGGTGGCGTTATAAATGCTGCCGCCAAAAAAAGTATAATTGCCGTTAACAAAATTAACTTGGTTTTGGCTATTAAGCGCTGTGCCGAAGAAGTTTCTAGTATTATTCTGAAAGGTCAATGTTCCGTTACCACTGGCTTGGTAACTGCCTGTATCAGTACCTGCACCATCAATCTTTAAAACGCCATCCGTTAAATTGACGTTGCCCCGGTTGTTGAAAACCGCCATGCTTAAATGTCGGCTTGTTACGCCACTAATGTTTAGCGCACCGCCTTGTTGGTTGTTGAAAACAACGTTGTTGCTGGAATTTACGCTGACATCACTGAGGTTTTGCCAATAAATAGTGCCGTAGTTATTCCAGTTTTTATCCAAAAATGCGGTATCACTAACGGCTAAATGGGTAGATGAACCTGTGGCTGTGGTAAATAAGCCACTGCCTGCTAATGTACCTGAATAAAAATCAAATAAATTCGAAACGGTGAGATTGCCGCTGCCGTTAATTATGCCGCCATAATTGCCTAATTCATCAATAGTGAAGTTGTTATTGATGGTGAGTGTGCCGTGATTATTAATGCGTCCGTTGAAATGGTTGTTGCTATGGTTGATAGTCAATGCTGAATTGCTATCTAGTTGAATACCATTGATGTTTTTCAGGATGCCATCGAATACCGCGTTGCTTAAACTAGGCAGGTTTATCGAGGCGTTGGCTATGGTGGCAATAGCACTGAGGTTGCTATCGCCATTTAACGTTAAGCTGCCGAAATTTAAATCTAACAAGCTTTTGATAAAGGTTTTGCCACTGCCAGATGGGCTTAAATCTAAATTGAGTTTGCCAAAACTGGATTTTATTGCCGCATTGATAACGATATTGTTTTGGGCAAAAAGGCTTAGGCTGGCATCACCGCCAGCGGATTTGTTGATGGCGGAATTTACGGTAATGTCACCAACTTGGTTATTGCTGCCTGCACTGCCAGAAGTAATGCTAACTGAAGTGCCGTTGTTTAAAGCGTTCTCAATACTGGTGCTGGTGACCACGGAGTTATTGTCTTCAGTCGTCCAATCAGGAGTATTTTTTACTAAGTCATTGTTGCCCGCTTGGATAGCAATGTTGTTGGTGTCAAACAGCCATTGTCCATTTAGTCCATGATTAGCGGCGGCGTTGACTTGGATGCCAGAGGTATCCAACCAAGCACCAGAAGTTTCTACAAAACCACCATTACCACCAAATTGCCCGCCTTTTGCTGAAATACTGCCGTAAGCGCGGGTAGTTTTATCTGCCCAAACAATAATTTTGCCGCCATTGCCTGAAGATTTTGCATCGGCTTTGAGTTCGCCAGATGTTGATAAAAATGTCGCTTTGGCATTATGGATAGCCGAATTTTTGCCTTGCTGATCACCACCGACCAAAATCTGTCCACCGCCGTTATCGCCGCTAGCATTCACGCGTGCTGAGCCGACCACGCCGACTTGCTCACCTAATAAGCTGATTTTGCCGCCTTGTCCATACGCTTGGGATTCAGCCGAGATATTGCCCGCAGCGATGGTAGTGCCAGTTTTACTCTCAACTTGCACATTGCCTGCATCGCCTTGGCTATTATTGGCGGAAATTTTACTTCCTGCGGCTAAAGTAATGTCTTGTTCGGCAACCAAAACAACATTGCCTTTGCTATCTACCTTAACGCTATCGGCATTGATTTCGCCGCTATGGTAAATACTGTTGGCAAAGACATTAACTGCGCCGCCTTCAGTCAGGAGCTTGCCGATATTGACAACCGAATTATTCGGGGCGGTGATTTGGAAACGGATACTTGGATTGTCCAAGTCGGTAATGGTGAGTTCTTGCCCAGCAGCTAAAGTAATTTTGCCGCCTTCACTTTTGATAATGCCGTTGTTGGTGATTGAAGGGGCAATCAACAAAATATTGCCATCTTTCCCGGCGTGGATAATGCCTTCATTAACAATATTGCCAGCCGTAGATCCGGCAGAAAAATGATAATTGCCGCTGAGGAAATCTTGGTCACTTAAATTCAGGCTTGATGCCAACAAGCCTTGGGTATCAACCGTTGCGCCAGCACCAAAGACGATGCCATTTGGATTGATTAAGAAGACTTTGCCATTTGAGGCCAACTCACCAAGAATGGTACTTGGGTTTTCACCAATAATACGGTTTAGTACCGCACTTTGGCCGTTTTCTTGAACAAATCGGGTGATTTCATTCTCGGCAATGGAGAAATCTTGCCAGTGGATTATCGCATTCGGACTGTTAGTGATAGTGGTAACGCCTTCGGTGGCGGTATCAATGCTGACTTGTCCATGAATAACTTGCCCCACTTCGGGATTTGCCAATAAAGCAGGGGGGTAAAGCACCGACAAAACAGCCAAGTTGAGTAATTGGCGTATAGGCTTGATGTTGCCAAACGGCGATACACCGAACGTTGATGGTTGCCAATTGGATCGCAAAGCACATTCCCCTTGTTGGTTATTTTTTGGTAGCTATACGGTATTTTGCTTATTGCCGATTTTAGGCGTTGCCTATGTAAAAGTCCATTTCTATTAAAAAAATAGAAGCTACGCATTGACTATTGTTTAGTTTTCACAATTGCTTGGCTTATTCAAATAGCTCACATATACCGATCACTTGTGAACAATGCGGCTAGCCCACCATGACTCTGTAATGATCAAGTTGATTGGCTATAGAAGTACTTGCCACCATTATTGTGGCCAATAGTTCTAGCTCGCGTGTATAAGCGAAGCGTCATACACGTCATTCGATTGCCAATCAGGGCAAATAAATAGATTTGTTGCTCCCCGTAATTCATTTCCAGCACGAATTCGCCCTACATGGCTATTTGTCTGTTTTTGCTTGTACCGAGGCTTTGTTTCGCTTAAGGAATCGCTGAACAAATCCCCTAAAATGAGATAATAGCGCCTCCATCCTCCTGACAGATAGCCGCCCATGCGCCAGACCAGCTTCGCCGACTTCGACTACGACCATAAAAAACGCCAAACCCG
>Ga0247843_1000737_pt1 | contig 74263 bp, 77 predicted proteins | sample LaCruzMarch2017__FD_192420 | JGI IMG/M metagenome (GOLD analysis project Ga0247843, IMG submission 192420) | Freshwater microbial communities from meromictic Lake La Cruz, Castile-La Mancha, Spain - LaCruzMarch2017_8m | ecosystem: Environmental > Aquatic > Freshwater > Lake | place: Spain...
TACGCCGGAGGCTTCAACAATGATCAGCCCTGCGCCTCCCACCGCTCTTGAACCCAAGTGAATCTCTTGCCAGGAACCCGGCATGCCGTCCTTGTTTTCAGCCGAGTACATACACATCGGCGAGATCCAAATGCGGTTTTTTACTTCAAGGCCGCGAAGCTGGATTGGTTCAAAAAGTTTTGGCATTTGAATTCCTTTTTTCAATAACTAAGGTTCCAAGGGCTGTGAACAGACCCAAAACTACGCCAAGCCCAATAGCGATGTTCAAAGGAACAAGTGCTGTTAGGAAGCCAATTAGTGCAGGCCCAGCTAACACTCCAACGTAGGTAATTCCAACAACTTTTGCCATGTTTCTTCCGGTGTGAGTATCCTCGCCGACTTCGGCTGAGTAAGCAAAAATCTGAGGCACCACTCCTGCAATTCCAATTCCAGCAATTACCCAGCCCGCTAGAGCCACCGGAGAAGTTGTTGAAACAACTACCACGCAAGTTCCAAGAGCCGAAACTAAAGAACCAAATCGAATAACAAAAATTCGTCCACGAGCGGCAACTACCTTATCGATTACCAACCGCGTGATTCCCATTGCACCGGTGTAAACAACCAGAGCAATTGCAGCTTGAGCATCAGAGGTACCAAGCACTCTGGCGTGATGCAGAGTGGACCAGTCCACACCTGTACCTTCGGCAATTGCTGCGGCTGCAGCCATTGCACCCAAGAACAAAACAAAACCAAGAACCTTTCTATTGGAAGCATTTTGTGCTTTGAGTCGAGATTTTTCGGCTTGCTTGTCTGCAGCCTTAGTTCGTGTATTTAATTGGTGGTTCGGACTATCGGGAAGCATCCAGGTTCGCATTGAAATTGCGACCAGCAAAGTAGCAATGGCTGCGCCGGACAGTGTAGTTTGCATTTCAAGCCCATTAGCCAAAGCAATTCCGCCGACACTGGCGCCGATCAATCCTCCGAAAGACCACATGGAATGAAAAGCTGAGAAAATTGGACGCTGGTAGGCCTTTTCAACATCAACCGCATGGGCGTTCATGGCTACATCAGTTGCTCCGACTCCGATTCCCAGCAGAAACAATGCGACACCCAAATAGAGTGGTGTGTCAGCAAACCCTGGTAGAAAAAGCATCACGCCCATGAACGTGCCCGATAGGAAAGCTGCTGTTCGAGAACCCACCCGATCTATAAGATTTCCTACCATTTGTATTGCGGTAAGCGCACCGCCTCCAAAAACCAGCAGCAGTGTGCCAATTGCTGCATGGGAGATTTCAAACTTGTTTTCAACAAATGGAATGTGCACGGCCCAGAAGGTCACTGCGGCACCTGAGATTGTGAAATAGGCAAAAACTGCGAATCTTGCCTTTTGTAATGCGGACACCTGATGTCTCCTCCAAATCGACCTTCGGGCAGTAAGACCTATCTTAGGTAGCTAGGTTGGCGGGATTGGGTTGCTCTGACGGTTAGGTCTTTGCTGAAAGCAGGCGCTTTAGAAGCTTGCCGACCTTCTCAGCTTCGATTAGAAATCCATCGTGACCGTAGTCAGATTTGATGACAAACAACTTGTTTCCAAAAAGCTTCTTTGGGCTACTTTCTGCAATTACTTCCTGGCTCGGTACCGGGAACAATCGATCGCTATCGATACCAACCAGCAACATCTCAGCTTTGATTTTTTGAATGGCCTTTTTGATGGAACCACGTCCACGAGCAATGTCGTGAGAGTTCATGGCTTCAACAAGGGTCAGGTAGCTGTTGGCATCGAATCTGCGGGTGAATTTGTTGCCGTGGAAATCTAGGTAGCTTTCAACCGCGAAGCGTCCACCGTCGCCAAGTGGATTTACCTTGGATTGCCAAGCTCGCTCAAAGCGCACATTCAATTCTTCGGGGGAGCGATAGTTCAGTAGCGCCATGCGTCTGGCCAACGCCAGACCACGGTAGGGACCTTTACCTGCGGCCGCGTCGTAGTAGTCACCTTCATTAAATGCCGGGTCGGCTTTGATGGCTTCGAGCTGCACTGAGTTCAAAGCAATTTGATCGGCATTAGAAAAAGCAGGTGCTGCGAGCACAGCGATTTTTTCCATTGCTTCTGGATACTCGATGGCCCATTCCAGAACTTGCATGCCACCCATGGAGCCACCGATGATTGCTTTCCAGCGTTTGATTCCAAGCTGCATTGAGAGTTCAACCTGTGCGGTGACTTGGTCGCGGATAGTGATGTAAGGAAAACGTGGTCCGTACTCCTTACCCTTCTTATCCAATGAGGTTGGTCCAGTTGAACCCTGACAGCCCCCAAGCATGTTTGGAGCTACAACAAAGTACTTATCTGTATCTATTGCAAGGCCTGGTCCGATAACTCCGTTCCACCAACCGGCGGTTGGGTGTGCCCTGGTTGCTGATCCAAAAGCATGGGAGTCTCCAGTTAGTGCGTGGAGTATCAAGAGTGCATTTGAGGCGTCGGGTTTTAGTTCGCCCCAGGTTTCGTAGGCAATCTTGACGTCGTCGAGCTTCTTGCCGCTTTCGAGCTTTACATCAAATGAAGATGTGAACTTGCGATCCCCTGCAGGGTCACCATCGCGCCAGGCGCCAGAAGCTGGAGGTTTGCCAATTAGCTTTCTGGCCATTTCGTCCGTGATGAACTCAGATGGGATGCTGTCGCCAGATACTTGAAATTCCATGATTGTGAAAAAGCCTAATGGCTAGCGCAGTGCATCAACAGCTAGTGAGGCCAGCAGTGCAGCGCCGTCTCCCAAAACAGAATCATCGAAGACAGCTTTGTTGGAGTGATTGGTGGCAGCGCTGGTGTGATCGGTGCCCGGAGGGCATGCACCCATAAACACGAATGCTCCTGGAATCTCGCTCACAATCGATGCAAAGTCCTCGCCGCCGGCAATCGGTGTTGGAAGGTTTATATAGCGGCTTTCTCCAAACAGTTCGCCGGTTACTTTCTCCACTGAGGATATTGCTTCAGGGTCATTAATCAATACTTTTGTAGCTCTTGTGAATTCAACCGTTGCACTCAAGCCAAATCCAGTTGCAATTGAATCGACAAGCTCCTGGGTGTATTGCTTTAGCTTGGTGGCGTTTTCCTCGGAGAACACTCTGACAGTTGCGCCGAACGATGCAGTTTCGGGAATAACGTTTGTGGTTGCAGTATCTCCAGCTCTTACCCAACCAATGTTTACAATCACAGGATCAAAGGCACTAAATCGCTTTGTCACCATGGTCTGCAAAGCAGACATAATCTCGTTTAGCACGCTGATTGGATCTTTAGATAACCAAGGCATAGAACCATGTCCGCCACTACCGGTGACGGTTACAAGTAGGTCTCCCGCAGATGCCATCAAAGGCCCTCTTCTAGATCCCATCATTCCAAGCGGGTAAGAGCTAAACACATGCAGACCGTAGGCCCGAATTGGTTTTGATCCAGAAACCATCAGAGCTTGCTCTTCGATCATCACATCGGCACCGTGATGTCCTTCTTCGCCAGGTTGGAAAAAGATGATTACTTCACCCTTAAGTTCTGACTTTCTTGATGCAAGAATCTTTGCAGCCCCTACTCCCATGGCCATGTGCAAATCGTGCCCACAGGCATGCATAAAACCATTAGTGGATGCGTAGGGAACTCCAGTGTCCTCAACAACTGCAAGAGCATCCATGTCGGCACGAAGCAAAACGGTTGGCCCAGGAAGATCTCCTTTGATATGCAGAACTGCAGAGGTGATGGATTTACCGAGGGTGATTTCTCCGAGGGGAGATACCTCATCGAGAATTACTTTGAGGGTGTTAGGTAGCTCAAGTCCAAACTCAGGTATTTGGTGAAGCTTGCGCCTAAGTGATTGAAGCTCCGGAAGCATTGATTGGGCCTGCTCAAGAATTGACTGGGTCATGCAATCATTGTGCCACCACGGAAGCCATACTCTTTATACATGTTCTTTAGCTCCATGCATCCCTCTTGGCAAGCCAGGCTTTCGGCAAGTAAAGACCTGCTGTCCCAGATCGAGGCTCAGCTAATCTCAGAGCCGCAGATCACCCCGCCACCAGCCTTGGTGATGCGCGCGTTCCAAGAACCTTTCGAGTCGGTGAAGGTTTTGCTAATTGGTCAAGATCCTTATCCCACCAAAGATGTTGCCTGCGGCTTGGCATTTGCGGTTTCTGATGCCATCAAGAAACCACAAAGTCTAAAAAACCTAATGAAAGAACTGGCCACCGATTTACCTGAAGTTTCTAATTCCGGTCAATTGGATCATTGGAGTAGCCAGGGTGTGATGCTGCTCAATTCCGCCTTGACCACCATTGTTGGAACCCCCGGTGCCCACGCCAAGATCTGGAGTGGATTTACTAGGACTGTTATTGAGCAACTGGATTCGAGCTCTCTGATTTGTCTGAGCCTGGGCGAGCATGCCAAGAAGTTAAGTGCGGCGATTGTTCAGGGGGAAGTTATTCAGGCCACTCACCCGAGCCCACTTTCTGCCTCACGAGGCTTTTTTGGATCACGTATCTATTCCAGGGTGAACTCGGCGCTACAAGCTAAGGGGCTCGCCCCGATAGATTGGTCCTGTTAGGAGTAACCGTGGGTCTTGATTCAACCTCTCGCTGGAGATTGATTAGGCGCTTTCGCGCTCGCGGATTCCGGGAAGATACCGACAGGCCACTGAGTGTTAGCCTCAGGCCCGCCGAGCTAAATGATTGCTTCGCCATCTGCGAAATCTATAACTTCTATATACAAAACTCAGTGGTTACTTTTGATGAGCAGACCATGGCACTTAAGCAGTGGGAAGAAAAGCTCGAGTACCTAAACAAGCAAAAACTACCCTTTATCGTTGCCGAAACTGAAAGCGGCGAGATTCTCGGATTTGCCTATGTTGCTCCCTGGCGTCAAAAATCTGCCTATCGAACAACGGTTGAGGACAGTATTTACTTACGAGCTGCAGCAACTAGAAAACGAATTGGGACCAAGTTGCTGGAAGAGCTGCTTGCTCTTTCTAAGCAAGCCGGAGTCAAGGAAGTTGTTGCTGTGATTTCCGACAGCGGGGCTGAATCATCAGTGCGACTTCACGAGCAATTTGGATTCAAGAAACAGGGTCACCTTGCCAAGGTTGGCTTCAAGTTTGACCGTTGGCTGGGAACAATCCTGATGCAAAAAAGCCTCTGATAGGTTGAACTCATGAAGCTTCGGGGATTTTTGCTGTCTATTGCTATGACAGCTCTGCTAGTAAGCGGTTTTGCACCTGCCGCCACCGCTACCACGCCCCAGTCGAACGAAAAAATCTCCGGCGTGTTGGTTCAGTACTCGGCCGGCGTTGAAGCCGTGGCACCAAACGGTGAACCAACCGGAGCAAACTTACTTCGAGGCAAAGTTGTCAGTGAAGATCTTGGTGGGGGACTTTTCGCTCTGAACTTTGTTGAGCCGATGGACAAAACTCTTGCAAAGATTTGGATCAAGCGCATGGTGCTTGATCGAAGAATTATCTGGGCTGAGCCAAACCTCGCTATCGAAAAGGCCTCGGCGAATATTTCTAATCGCCCAATTCTTACTCAGGCTCGAGCGGCATCAGGCCCAATTTCACTCGTTGCTAAACCGGCCGTTAGTGCAACCGCCACTGACCAAGCCAGAGTGCGGCTTAGCTGGAAGACTCCATCCAAACGCTACGGGGCAAAGATCGTTGGATACCGAGTTCAGTACTCTTCCAATGTTGGCGCCAGCTACCAGACATTGATTTCTAACACCGGCAACAGCGACACACGAATATTTGTCAGCGCTGGAATTCGGGCTGGAATTAGCTATCGATTCCGAGTGCGGGCCATAACCAACGATGGCTCCGAGCTCAACACTGTTGGCGCATCATCAAACACCGCTTCAGCAACAGTTAGAACTGCTCCGAAGCCTGTCTATGTCACCTCGGCGCCAAGAATCGGTCCTGGAAACGTCACATACCTCGAACAGTCAATTTCTGATCGGGGTGGATTCGCAGCCAACGCGGTTAGATATCGTGCCGTAGCCACCGCAAGTGACATTGAATCTGTCGAGACTTCTTTATGCAACGCAACCAGGTGTCAATTCCCTGAGCTTCTGCCAGATACCACCTACACAGTTGAGGTCTTCGCAACAAATGAGCTAGGCATTTCAAGTTCGAATGCCACCGTCCCGGCAAATGATTTGTACTTCCCGCTGCAGTGGTACCTGAATGGAAAAAATGGCATTTCAATGCCAACGGCTTGGAAATACTCGAAAGGCGATGGCGACAAAGTTGTTGCTGTCATCGACACTGGTATTAGGTCACACCAGCAGATCGACAAGGCCCTAACTAGAAACGCCGACGGCAGCATTTACGGCTATGACTTTGTCTCCGAGTTGGCAAACGCTGCTGATGGCGACGGCGAAGACTCAAACCCAAATGATGAGGGTGATTCCTCAGGTGGAAACAGTTTCCACGGAACTCACGTTGCCGGCATCATTGCTGCCGAGCACGATTTTCTTGGATCAGCGGGCATCGCACCAAATGTTAAGCTATTGCCGATTAGAGCTCTCGGTAAAGACGGCGGAACAATCTCCGACCTAGTTAAGGCGGTCAACTGGGCAGCCGGAGTGAAGATTAGCGGAGTGCCTCAAAACCGGTACCCGGTATCGGTGATTAACCTTTCTTTAGGTGCCAAAGAAGTTGTTTCTTGCACCGGTGGCTACGCATCAATTTTTGATGCGGCGATTGCTAAAGGCATCACCGTTATTGCCGCTGCAGGAAATGAGAGCAGAGCATCACTTTCATTCCCAGGTAATTGCAGCGGGGTAATCACCGTTGTCGCTACTCAAGCTTTGGGGGATAGAGCAACATATTCAAACTTTGGAAGCGGCACTTTGCTATCAGCACCCGGAGGTGAGTTCAACATCGGTTCAACCGAGTCTCCAGATTCACGCGGAGGAATTATCTCCTCCTGGGTTGATTCGGCGAACTTGCCTTCCTACCGTCTTTCTGAGGGCACCAGCATGGCCACCCCGGTAGTTTCAGGAATCGTCGCTTTGATGTATTCGATGCAACCCAACATCACCCCGGCAAGGGTAAGAGCAATTCTCCAAGACTCGGTTCGACCATTCGCCCCAACCTCTAATTGCGCAATCATTGGTGGTTGTGGTGCGGGAATCATCAACGCCCAACTAGCACTTGCTAGAACTAGTGCTCTGAAATAAACCGAAAACTTCCGTTAAATGAAAAGACCCGCAAGCAGCGGGTCTTTTTGTATTTGGTGCGGAAGGTGGGACTTGAACCCACACGTCCTTTCGAACGCTGGAACCTAAATCCAGTGCGTCTGCCAATTTCGCCACTCCCGCGTTCCTCGAATAGTCTAACCATTTCCCGCTGTGGATAAATCCTCCCGCCAAAATTCGCCATTTGGCAAACTTGCCTTCCGCTAGAAATATCAAGGAGGTAGCTTGCCGGAACTGGTCTCTTCCCTTGCAACTCTGGCCAGGCGAAGAATCGTATCGGGGGGTGTGGAAGTTTCCCGTGCCCTAAACGATGTCTTAGACGAAGCGGTTGAGGCTGAGCCAGCCGGTATTTTGGCAGCACAGGAGCCAAGGCTCAGAGTAGAGCTAGCTCAACAGCTATCGGCCTACGGACCACTACAACCACTTCTAGATGACCCAGATATAGAAGAGATATGGATAAACAGCACCTCTGAAGTATTTGTTGCAAGAGCGGGAATCAGCTCTACCCTTGAAATGGGCATTGAGCAGGAACTTCTTCAGACCCTAATTGAGAAGATGCTTCGAAACACTGGCCGACGCCTAGATCGATCGTCCCCTTTCGTGGACGCCTCACTAGAAGATGGCTCCAGATTGCACGTTGTCATTCCCGATATAACCCGAAACACCTGGAGCGTAAACATTCGTAAGTTTCCAAACCGGGTCTATTCACTTAAACGACTTGTTGAGCTTGGATCATTGAGTGCTTCTCAAGCGCAATTCCTGAGTGAGCAAATAAAGCTTGGAAAGAACATTCTGGTTTCTGGGGCTACTCAGGCTGGCAAGACAACACTTTTGTGTGCATTGCTGAACGAGGTAAGTAATTCGGAAAGAGTTGTCTCCGTTGAGGAAACTTTCGAGATTAGATATCAAGGCCTGGATTGGGTTGCGATGCAGACTAGGCAACCCAACCTCGAGGGCGTTGGTGAGATCTCGCTTCGAAGACTTGTCAAAGAGGCTCTTCGAATGCGTCCAGGTCGGATAGTGGTTGGAGAGGTCCGACAAGCAGAAAGCTTCGATCTATTGATCGCTCTGAATTCAGGGTTGCCTGGATTGTGCACAATTCATTCAAACTCAGCTCAGGACGCGATATCCAAATTGTGTACTTTGCCGCTTTTGGCAGGAGCAAACATAACTAGTGAGTTTGTGAATCCAACGGTCGGCTCCTGCATCGACCTAGTGATTCACTGTCGGATGCTGCCCGCTGGCAAAAGAGTTGTCGAAGAGATCGCCACCGTTAGCTTCAATAACAAAACATTAGCTATTGATGTTGTGTCGGTTTCCAAATGAAACCACTGCGCATGGCTTTGGAAGCTGCTGGCTGGTCTAAGTACTCTCCGATTCAGTTTTTGATTTTCGTGTTTACAGCCTCGATTCTGCTAGCCAGCTGGGTTCAGTTGAGCTTTGAGGTGGCAGGACTAACAATATTTAGCTGCCTTGCAACCTTTGGGCTTAGCATCGAAGTCCTTAGGTTTAGATCCAAACAAAGAAGTGACCAGCTGGCGCGGCTATGGCCAGAAGTTTTAGATTCACTTCACTCCGCAGCCAGCAGTGGTTTTGGAATTGTCGATTCACTGGAGCAAGTGGCAAGAAGTGGGCCTTCAAGAATTCAGCCAGTTTTCCAGGAACTGGTTGACCGGGTAGATTCCGGCGCGGGGTTAGATAAGTCGTTGGATTGGTTTAAGTCGCAGTTTGGGCAGCTGCAGGCAGATCGATTAGTTGAACTGATTCGAATTGTGCATCGCTCTGGGGGAGTTGGATATCTAGATTCACTGCGTGAGCAGGCTTTGAGAACAAGATCTGAGATTGCGCTTTGGGGAGAACTTGAATCCAAGCAGGGCTGGGTGACAGGAACCGCCAAACTTGCAATTGTTGCACCTTGGATTATCGTTGCAACCCTTGCGGCTAGATCGGAAAACGTTGCAATCTATAACACCGTTGAGGGAACCGGAGTTCTGGTTGCAGGCCTCTTGGTTTCCTTAATCGCCTATCGACTTGTTGGCCTAATGGGCACACTTTCCAAACCAAGCCGGGTGCTCACAAATTGAATATCGAGTTTTTGCTCGCCGTTAGTTTTGGCTTCGGTGTTGCAAGTTTTTTCACCTTTGCGATGCAAACTTCAAACACAGCGCTAGCCGTTCGCGTGAACGCGGCGATTACCCCTTTGCCGCCTAGGCCTAGAAAGGTGCTTGGACCGGGTAAGTTGCTGATCACCCAATTTCGATCTGATAAATCAGCGAAGTTAGAGCGCGCGCTGTTTGAGCTTCCAGAGCTAATGGATCTCATAACAGTTAGCCTTCGGGCTGGCGATGGGGTCTATCGGAGCTTTGCCACAGTGATACCTAGGTGCGACGGTTTGATTGCTCGGGAGTTTTCCAAAGCCCTAAAGGCTGTTGAGTATGGTGCAGCTTTTGGTGCGGAAATCAAGCAAGTGGCAAAAGCGCTTCCTCACCCGCAAGTAGCGGAGTTTGTAGCTAAAGTCTCCACTTCACTCGAGCGCGGCACGCCACTAGCTCAAATGCTTTCTGAACAAGGCCTAAGCGTCAGGGAAGAAATCAAGGCTCGACTATTGAGGCAGGCGGGTAGAAATGAAACGCGGATGCTCATTCCGCTCGTTTTCTTGATTTTGCCGGTGACTGTTTTGTTTGCCATTTACCCAAGCCTTGAGCTACTGAACTTTGGATTCATCTAATAAATAAGGAGAAAAATGATAAACAAACTGGTACGCGATGAGACCGGTGATGTACCTGGTTGGGTGCTGATTACCCTAATGACTGCAGGGTTAGTTGTGGTGATGTGGTCCTTTGCAGGACCTGCCCTGCAGGGAGTCTTTCAACAAGCGATGAACCGTGTGGTCAGCTTCTAGGCAGGATGGATCTGCAGTCACTGACTTTGTCTTAGTGGCCTTTCCAATGCTGGCAATTTTTGTGTCAACTATCTCTATCACCCTTGGCTCATACGCGCGACTGGTGTTACTTGACTCGACCATTGAAGGTGCAAGGTTTGCCGCGCTAGCAGATCAGGACATAGCCTCAGGAATCGCTAAGACCAGGCAATTAGTAGCTGCTGCTCTAGGGCCTGGCCTAAACGTAAATGTTGCAGGAAGCGTTTCGAGGTTCGGAAGCGTTGAGTCAGTGAGGCTTGTCTCGACGCTGGGGTTGAATCTGATTCCCGGTAGCAACTTTCTGAGCGCATCTTCGGTGGCAACTCGTGAGATCGAGTACTAGTCCAGCATCCGAGCAGGGCTCGGCAATGGTAGACCTGATTGGATTCGGTGTCATACTGCAGATACCAATTTTGATGTTCGCAACTTTTGCTATTTCACTTCAGCAGCAAAGCTTCGCTGTCGAGTCAATCGCAAGGCACGCATTGCGAGCTCACTCTCTATGGCCCGTCAACCAGAGCACTCAAGAGGTTGTTGCCACTATCGCAAAAGATTTTGGTCTCTCGGCTAATCGAGTCAACTGGAATATCTTCTGCACCCCAAATCCCAATTGCCTGGAGCCAAACACCACCGCTCAAATCGAGGTTAGGTATGGGCAGTTAGTTGCCTACGCAAGTTCGCGATTCTGATTCCAGCGAGCGTGGTTCACTCGCACCTTTAGGAATTGGGTTAGCCATGCTTTCTCTAACGCTGGTTTTAGCGATTCTCGCCGCGGCAAGTCTTTACCTAACAGAGCGAAGGCTAACTACAGTTGCCGAGTCAACAGCCCTTGCGGTACTGATCGATTCCAAAGAAAATCTTGCGCAACCGCTTGCCCCAATGGCTTCAAGTTGGCTTGAATCACAACCGCTTCGAGGTCTATTCCAAGTTGAGCTAGTGGACGTCAGTTCGATAGACCAACGAAGCGTTCGAGTTAGGTTGTGCAGTAATTCAAAGCCGATTTTTGAGAACTACATGTTTTCTGAAATTGGCAGAGTCTGCTCAGAAGCCTTGGCACGGCGCGGAAGATAGCGGTGGGCCATGGCGGCCCCAACTATCCCGGCGCCGGTAAGTGTGAACATTGCCGTTGCCAATCCAAATACCGCAGTCACTAGCGAAATAACAATTGGTGTGGCGGCAACCCCAGCATCAACCAATAGACGATATGAGGCAAGGAATTCATTTCTTTCACCCTTTGGCGCTAGATCAGAACCGATAACCAGAATGATTCCACTTCCAACACCGTTGGCAAGTGACATAACAAGGGCGACCGCTAGGAAAGTGGTTGCGTCTGTTGCAAACGTTAGTAGTGAAAAGGTAAAGGAAAGTCCAAGCAAAGTTGGAAGAGCTGACCATCTCCTTCCGAAGCGATCCATTATTTGTCCCGAGGTGTATGACAGCGCTAGATCTAGAGCACCTGCAATACCCATGTAAAGTGCGGTAGCTGCTGGTGAGAGTCCGATGTGCAAAGCCCAAAGCGGAAGTCCAACAATCCGAGCGGTTCTAAGCCCGCCCATAATCGCAGACACAACACCCAATGTGGCCAACTTTTTGGATTCTCTTTTTGCAACCATCCAGGTTGCCCCTGGTTTAGTTCCGGGAGTGTTCGGCATTAGATCAGGCTTCACAAAAACTAGAACTAGGGCAGCCAGTGCACAGAAGATAACGGCATTCCAATACACCGCCCTTACATCAAAAAGAGTAATAAGAAGGGCGCCAATCATCGGCCCAAAAAAGTGCCCTGCCCGAAACACTCCTCCAAGAATCGAAAGTGATCGTGCTCGATGCGAGTAGGGGACGGCTTCTGTGAGAAATGAATGTCTGGCTAACGCAAACACTGAGACGCTGGCACCGAGTAAGAACATTCCTAAACCCAGCATCCACAAACTCGTCGACAGCAAAGAGACAAATACCCCAACGCTCCCAACAGCCGCAGCGGAAAGCATTGCTTTACGCTCCCCGATGGAGTTGATAAGTCTGGCTGCGGGAATATCCGCAACCAGTGTGCCGACCATGACTAGTCCAGTGATGATTCCTGCGGTTGGAAGGCTCGCTCCAAGCGCCTGAGCACTGGCAGGAATGATTGGGAGCAGACTACCTTCGGCAATGCCAAACAACAGTGAAGGGGTGAATACTGGAAAGCTCAAGCTCGATATCTTGAAGTCCTTGGTGTTTGCGGGCACCTGACAATTATGCTCCTGACTTAGACTTGTGAAATCATGTCGGAACTAGATCTAGCAACTGAAATAAAGACACTTCGGCAACTTTTTGCAACCATAAAGGAAGTCATAAACCCTGTTGCATTGCAGTTGGAAGTGAACTCGCTGCGAGAGCAGGCCTCAGCTGGCGACCTTTGGGATGACCCCGATCGCGCCTCAAAAATCACATCTTCGCTGTCTAGATCGCAGGACAAATTAGACATGATTGTTTCGGTTGAGGCGCGAGTCAACGACCTAGAGGTCTTGATTGAAATGGCTAACGATGCCTCGGATACTGCAACGAAAACCGAAGCCAAAAAGGAATTTTCAGATCTTCAAAAGCTAGTTGGAGAACTTGAGATTCAGACCTTGCTCAGTGGGGAATACGACTCCCGCTCAGCGGTGGTAACCATTCGAAGCGGCGCCGGAGGGGATGACGCCACTGACTTTGCCGAAATGCTTATGCGGATGTACATCCGCTACTGCGAACAAAAAAAGTATCAGGTGCAAGTTCTGGACATCTCTCACGCTGAAGGCGCAGGAATCAAATCTGCCACCTTTGAGATTGATGCCCCTTATGCCTATGGCTCGTTATCGGTTGAAGCAGGAACTCATCGCCTAGTTCGAATGAGTCCTTTCAATGCGGCTGGAAAGCGACAAACCTCCTTCGCAGCCGTTGAAATTGTCCCGCTAGTTGAGCAGACCGAAGCAATCGAGATTCCAGATGCTGACATTCGAGTTGATGTCTTTCGCTCATCCGGACCTGGGGGACAATCGGTAAACACGACGGACTCCGCGGTTCGCATTACGCACTTGCCTACTGGAACTGTTGTTAGCTGCCAGAACGAAAAGAGCCAGATTCAGAACAAGCAGGCTGCCATGAGAGTTTTGCAATCACGTCTTTTGGAAGTGCGCAGGCGTGAAGAAGAAGCTACCAAAAAGCAGTTAGCTGGAGATGTCAAAGCATCCTGGGGAGAACAGATGCGAAGCTACGTGCTTGCTCCTTATCAAATGGTGAAAGATCTAAGAACTGATTACGAGGAGAACAACCCACAGTCGGTATTTGATGGGGGACTCGACGGATTTATAGCCGCGGGAATCCGTTGGAGAATGCGGTCTCCCGCTTAGGCTGGAGACACAATGATTAGCGTTCAAAACGTCACCAAAAAATACAAGGGCACGCCAAGACCCGCGCTTGACCAGGTCAGCCTGGAAATTGAAAAAGGTGACTTCGTATTTCTGGTTGGCGCCTCCGGTTCTGGTAAATCCAGCCTCATGAGACTGATGCTTCGCGAAGACATTCCAAACTCCGGATCCGTGCATGTCCTTGGGGAAAACCTAGTGGGTCTTCCTGCAAGACGAGTTCCATTCTTTCGCCGCAAGCTCGGCGTGGTGTTTCAAGATTTTAGACTTCTTCCAAACAAAACCGTGGCCCAGAACGTTGCATTCAGCCTTGAGGTAATTGGAAAGTCCCAAGGCTTTATCCAAGAAGCAGTTCCAGATGTTTTGGGCTTGGTTGGATTAGCAGAGAAAGCAGACCGGCTTCCGAGTGAACTCTCCGGTGGTGAGCAGCAGCGTGTTGCACTGGCCAGGGCGATTGTGAACAAACCTGCAATCTTGCTAGCGGATGAGCCAACTGGAAACTTGGACCCGACCACAAGCGAGGAAATCATGGCCTTGATTAATTCGATCAACTTGGCCGGGACAACCGTCGTGATGGCAACCCACGATCGCTCAATTGTGGACAAGATGCAACGTCGAGTTGTTGAACTAAGTCAAGGTCAAATAATTCGCGATCAGACAAGCGGCGGCTACGGAGTGCGGGCTTAGTTATGCGTTTTGGATTCATGTTCTCTGAGGTGAGCCAAGGCTTGCGCAGAAACATCGCTATGGTCATCAGCATTATCTTGGTGACTTTTATTTCCCTAACTTTTGTTGGAACCGCTTCACTGCTGCAGCTCCAAATTGGCCAGATGAAAAACTACTGGTATGACAAGGCACAGGTTGCTATTTATCTCTGCACCGATGTTTCCCCTGAGGCAACTTGTCCTAGGGGAGAAGCCTCCGAAGATGTGAAAAAGGAAGTCGAAGAAAGACTTGATTCACCTACGCTGACCCCATTTATTGAAGAGTATTACTTCGAAGATCACGATCAGGCTTATGCAAACTTTCAAGAGCAATTTTCTGGAAATGCTGTAGCTCAGTACGTTCGGGCTGAGCAATTGAATGAGACCTATTGGGTTAATCTATTTGATCCGAACCAGTCACAGATCATCACTGAGAGTTTTACAGGACTTGCTGGAGTTGAAGAGGTTAGGGATCAACGCAGCTACCTTGATCAGATTTTCAACATCCTGAATATAGCTTCGCTTGCAGCGATTTCAATTGCATCTCTCATGCTGGTTTCGAGCGTTCTTTTGATCTCGACGACGATTCGACTTTCGGCCTTTTCTAGAAGGAGAGAGCTCGGAATCATGCGCCTGGTAGGCGCCAGTAATTTCTCGATTCAGTTGCCATTTATCCTCGAGGGTGTTGTCGCAGCGCTAATAGGAAGCTTGCTGGCGGCTGGAGCGGTTTTGGGCTTAGTTGCGTTCTTTGTTCAGGGGTTCCTGGCTGAAAGACTTCCTTTTACTAGCTTTGTGAGTATCAGCGATGGCATGCTTGTAGTTCCGCTATTAATCGCAGCCGGCGTTGTGTTGGCTGCAGTAGCTTCGGGTCTTGCGATCCGGCGCTACTTAAAAATCTAGGAGTCGATCGTGCCGAGAGAGCGTGGCCAGCAGGTTGTGGCCACCAATCGTAAAGCCCGTCACGACTATCACATCGAAGATGTCTATGAAGCAGGCATTGTTCTAACCGGAACAGAAGTGAAGTCGTTGCGGGCCGGTCGCGCATCCCTGGTAGATGGATATGCAACAGTCGAGCGGGGCGAGGCATGGCTCGAAAATGTTCACATCCCCGAGTACTCTCAGGGCAACTGGACCAATCACCCCACAAGACGTCGCAGAAAACTTCTGTTAAACCGAGTTGAAATCGATAAGTTGACCGGAAAAATCAAGGAGTCTGGTTTCACGCTGATTCCAATCTCGATTTACTTCAAAGACGGCAAAGCTAAGGTTGAAATTGCTCTGGCCAAGGGTAAGAAGGATTACGACAAGCGCCATTCACTGAAAGAACAGCAGGATAAGCGCGAAGCCGCTAGGGCAGTGTCAACCAAGGGCAAAGAGTGGTAGGCCTTCCTTTTGTCATTCCTCCGCGATAGACTGTAAGACTGCCGAAAGGTAGTTTGAAAACTAAACATGGGGATGATCGGTTTCGACGGTTTTTGCAGAAACTGAATGAAGCGGGTCGAGAATGCAGAGTTATCTCGTTAACGTCCTCTGCAAACTATAGGTGCCAAATCAAACCGCACCGACTTCGCCCTAGCTGCATAAGCTAGCCTCGAGGTCCGTCAGCCTAAATCTGATTTCGTTTTAGGTCCTGGCGTCATTTAGAAATCTTGCTGAGTAGCTACGCCTTAGGGCTACTTGGGACTTTTACTCAGGCTGGGCTCGTCGGTTAGGTCGCTTCAAGCTTTGACCGGAGTCGAGTAAAACAGCATTGAAGCTACACCCGTAGAAGAGTCAGAATCCAAATATCGGACGGGGGTTCAATTCCCCCCATCTCCACCATGTTCAATAAAGCCCAGGGATTTCCTTGGGCTTTATTGCATTGCTGAGGCAATGAGCACGTCTTTTCAAGTAAATTAACACCCAGAGCTTCATTTATCGAACTGGAAGTAAGCAAGATCTGACCATGGAACAATTCACCAGTAATTGCCTGAACTTGGGTTTCAAGCTTCCGATGGGGGACTTGCATGTCTAAGCCTGTTATTGCCGTAGTCATCCCTTCTTATAAGGTGACTTCTCACGTTGTGGAGACTCTTTCAGAAATAGGCAAAGAAGTTTCGTACATATTTGTTGTGGACGACGCTTGCCCAGACGGTTCAGGAAAGCTAGTTCAGGAAAAAGTCTCCGACTCACGCGTTAAGGTCATCTTCCACGAGGAGAACCTCGGAGTAGGCGGGGCCATGATCACTGGCTATAAAGCTGCCCTTGAAACGGACGCTGACATCATCGTCAAACTCGATGGTGATGGCCAAATGGATCCAGCGCTAATCACTGAGCTAATCGCCCCGATAGTCAATGGCCGCGCTGACTACACCAAAGGCGATCGACTCGACAGTCTTACCGGATTGAGCCAAATGCCCAGCATCCGTCTGTTTGGAAACGCTGGCCTTTCATTGCTCACAAAGATCTCAACTGGATACTGGAACATTACCGATCCGACAAATGGCTACACCGCTATTCATCGCGATGTTCTAAAGATGCTTCCATTAGATATGCTCAGCAAGCGCTTCTTTTTCGAATCAGACCTGCTATTTCGATTAAGTCTTTACAGGGCTGTTGTTTGGGATGTTCCGATGCAAGCCCGCTACGGAACCGAGAAGAGCAACTTGAGCATCATAAAGACGCTCTGGGAGTTTCCGTGGAAGCACTTCAAGAATTTCCACAAGAGGCTTTTCTATAACTACTACCTTCGTGACGTATCCGCAGCATCGATTGAACTGCCACTTGGTTTTGTCCTGTGGTGGTTCGGTTTGATTTTTGGTATCGCCTCGTACAACCAGTCCATGGATACCGGAGTGGCTGCCACAACAGGCACGGTCATGATTTCGGTTGTGCCTTTGATTCTTGGGTTCCAGCTGCTCCTGGCTTTTGTAAGTCACGATGTATCGGCAGTTCCCACCAGGCCTCGCCATAAAGGAGACCTACCTTGGTAGCAAAGATCAGGGCTGAGCACGCGCTGATCTTTGTTCCTTTTGTCCTTGCTCTGTGGTCTATTAGTCGCGTCTGGACAGTACTTCCCTCGATCATGCAGGACGAGTACATCTACACCAGCCAGGCTAAAAACCTTCCCTTCGCGGAGCAGTTCTACTCGAACTATCTTTTCTCTCTGATTATGGGAATTACCAACTCTTGTGGTGACGAGTTCTATTCCTGTACCAAAACGATCAACTCGTTCTTCTTTATGGGCACGGTCCTGCTCACCTTCTTGATCGCGATTAGGTTCCTGACTTTCCGCTGGTCAGTATTTGTCGCATCAGTTACCGCACTGAGCCCAATTGCAATTCCTGTTTCGTACTTCATGCCCGAAACCATGTATTTCTCAATGATGACTCTCACAATCTGGCTAACACTCGTGGTTTCAAAGCGGGAGAATTGGTTGCTTTGGGTAGTTTCAGGCCTGAGCCTTGGGGCAACTGCTCTGGTTAAACCGCACGCGGTTTTCATGTTGCCGGCTTTTGTGATCTTCGCTTTCATCTTTGCGTACAAAAAGTCAGCCTCTAACTGGCTAAAGGCAATCTCAGCTGGTGCAGCCGTCGCAGTGGGCTTTTTGGTCACAAAGTTTGGTTTGGGTTTTGCTTTTGCCGGCACAGAGGGCCTTAAGTTATTCGGTGGTTATGGAACTCCAGTTGGCGCGCTCACCGGTGCAGCAGCAGCTGAAGGAGTGGTAGTTGGATCAGATTCAGTAGCCCGTTCGGGTCTTGAAGTACTGATCACAGTTGCCTCAACACATTTCCTTGCTCACGCTTCGGCAATTTTGCTTTTAGCCGGTATTCCTCTTTTCCTTTCTCTTCGGGTCAGCTACTCCGTTGTAAAAACTAAGCAACCAATTGGAGAAGTCAGTGCGCTGTTTGTTCTAGTGGCTCTAATCACTGTTTCAATGGTTGGAGTTGTGGCATTGTTCGAGGCTTACGTCACAGCAAGTGGGGATGACCACAGCGACCGGCTAATCCTTCGCTACTACGAGTTTTTGATTCCTCAGTTTGTAGTAATGGGATTGTTGCTCCCAAGATTCACAGACTCAAAGCATTTGTTCAGAATAATTCAGGGTTCAATTGTGGTTGCCGCCTCAATGTTCTTCACGATCTATTACCCTCCAACGTTTGACAAGCAGTACGCAGACGCCTCAACCTTGCCTGGAATCGGCGATAGCCAAGGCTTCTTTATCTTTGTAGGAATTTTCGTCAGCTGTGCGGTAATTTTCTGGATCGTGAATCCGGAGCGCGGAAACCTTGCAATTGGACGCTTCATCATGCCAGCCGTGCTGATTCTGGCGCTAGTTATGTCTCAAAATAAATTGATAGAAATCAATGGAACACCTGCTTACTTTGACCAGGCCGGATGGGGAACAAGAGAGTTCCTCGGTGATGTTCCTGGAGACCGAATCATGGTCGTCGGCCAGACTCGCACAGAGGTATTTACAGTGAAGTTCTGGATTGACGAAGCAAACATAAAGGACCTTTTGGTAGTTGAGGGAAGTGTAATTGCTGCCGACAACGTTTCCGAGTCTGACTATGTTGTGACTCTTGGAAACATCGGAGTTGATTTTGCTCACGAAGTAGTCACCGAGGGTGAAGGCTACAAACTTGTGAAGGTGCTCCGCTAGTAATGCTGGATACCAGCTGGCTTCTTCTAAACGGCACAATTCTTTTCGAAGTCATTGGCACCCTTGCCTTTGCCTTATCTGGGCTAATTGAGGCAGCTCGAAAGAAACTCGATCTCGTTGGCATGGCAATGGTGTCTGGCTTGGCTGCATTTGGTGGCGGAACTCTTCGAGACGTACTTTTGGACCGCAGGCCATTTTTCTGGTTTGAGAATGAAATCTGGGTCTGGATTCTGATTCTGATTTGCATCGGAGCTCTGTTGTTTATGAGATCTCGACACCTAGAACCCACCGAACGAGCAATGCAGTGGCCCGATGCAATTGGCCTTGGAGCTTTTACCGCGGGTGGAACTCAGTTGGCGTTGAATGCTGGGGTACCGGCGGTAATTTCAGTAATCATGGGTGTTTTGACCGCCATCTTCGGTGGCGTGCTTCGCGACATAGTCGTGAATGAGATTCCGAAGGCCTTTAGTGATCACATTCCCTATGCAGTTATTGCATTCACCGGGGGATGGGTTGTGGTGGGCCTGAATCTGCTCAACGTAGCTGCCTTCGTTGCCGTGGCTATCGGAGCTATCTTCACAATTGTTCTTAGAGTTCTAGCGCTGCTTTTTGGGTGGCGCTTGCCGATTTGGAAGATTTAGTCTCTCGGCAAAGCGGCCTAGCTGCCAGCTAGATAGTTGTCTTCAATTTTGCAAACTTTAGATCCGCCGGGAAGTCGATGTCTGTTTCTGGCAATCCATCGATAAACAATTTTGGCTAGCCAAGAGGTCGGCGGAGTTTTCATCAAAAACCCTGCCAGGCGATAGAACAGGTTTGCCTGCATCTGAAGTATCGCAGCCGCCGCTAAGTGCCCACCTAGATTCAAAGTTTGATCAGAGCTTTTTTCCACTAGCCAGATCTCGGAGCGCACTTGTTTTTCAGTTAGGCCAAAACTCGACGGTTCAATTTTTTGGAACGCTACGTAAGAGGGGAAGACTTTCATGTGGCGAATACCAAATTCAAGGCTTAGTTGACAGAATTTGCAGTCCCCGTCGTAGATCAAGACTGGTTTCGATGTCATAAATCCAGCTTAATCCCAATAAATCATTGGGCTTCCTCTAGGAACTCAGTATTGGAGCTAAACTCTAGTTAAGGCCTTTGGGCAAGCAAATCTTGTTTGGCTTGGGTAGGGCACAATCAAATTCGGATTGAAGCATTGGCGCTTTGGTGCGCACATATAAAGGAAGTTTTTTATGACTCTGGCAATCAGAGAAGATCTTAGAAACGTTGCAATCGTGGCTCACGTTGACCACGGAAAGACAACGTTGGTTGACGCCATGCTTCGCCAGACCGGAGCATTCGGAGAGCACAGCAACCTGGGTGAACGTTTGATGGACTCTGGGGACTTGGAAAAGGAAAAGGGAATTACCATCCTTGCCAAGAACACGGCAATTAGCTACTCCGGTAAAGCTGCCGGGGGCAAGACAATAACCATCAACGTAATTGACACCCCGGGCCACGCCGACTTCGGTGGCGAGGTTGAGCGAGGTATCTCAATGGTTGACGGTGTCGTACTTTTGGTTGATGCCAGCGAGGGACCTCTTCCTCAGACGCGCTTCGTACTTCGCAAGGCAATGGAATCCAACTTGCCAGTGATCTTGCTCGTTAACAAAACTGACCGACCAGACGCGCGAATTGACGAAGTGGTTGAGGAGACTCACGATTTGCTTTTAGGTCTCGCTAGCGACCTATCTGACGACGTTCCAGAACTAGATGTCGACGCAATTTTGAACTTGCCTGTTATCTACGCATCCGGTCGTGCCGGCGCAGCGTCCTTAAACAAGCCAGAAAACGGATCTCTACCTGACAACGCAGATCTAGAGCCATTGTTTGCTGCAATTTTGAAATACATTCCTGCTCCGAAGTATGACGCTGATGCTCCGCTACAGGCACACGTGACAAACCTCGACGCTTCTCCTTTCTTGGGACGTCTTGCCTTGCTGCGTATATTCAACGGAACAATCAAAAAAGGTCAGCAGGTATCTTGGGTAAGACAAAACGGTGAAACCCAAAACGTGAAAATTACCGAGCTACTAATTACCCGTGCACTTGAGCGATTCCCTACTGATCAGGCAGGCCCCGGAGATATCGTGGCGGTTGCAGGTATCGAGGAGATCACTATCGGTGAAACTCTTGCCGACCCAGATGATATTCGACCACTTCCACTAATCACCGTGGACGACCCTGCAATCTCGATGACTATCGGTATCAATACCTCTCCTATGGCAGGTCGCGTTAAGGGTGCCAAGGTAACTGCACGTTTGGTAAAAGATCGCCTTGACCGCGAGCTGATTGGAAACGTTTCCATTCGAGTGCTTCCAACTGAGCGACCAGACGCCTGGGAAGTTCAAGGTCGTGGGGAGTTGGCACTTGCCATCCTTGTTGAGCAGATGAGACGCGAAGGCTACGAGCTAACCGTAGGTAAGCCACAGGTAGTTACAAAGAAGGTGGATGGAAAACTCCACGAACCGGTTGAAGATTTGACCATTGACGTTCCTGAGGAATTCCTAGGCTCAATCACTCAGCTGCTTGCTTCTCGCAAGGGCCGAATGAAGAACATGGTTAACCACGGCACCGGTTGGGTACGCATGGAGTTCATGGTTCCTTCTCGCGGGCTAATTGGTTTCCGTACTGAGTTTCTAACCACCACTCGTGGAACTGGTATTGCCAACGCAATCTCAGCAGGCTATGAGCCATGGTTTGGTGAGATTGTCACGCGCACAAATGGATCCCTGATTTCTGATCGTGCGGGAGCCGTCACCCCGTTCGCACTGATTGGATTGCAGGAGCGAGGAACGTTCTTCGTTGAGCCCACCGATGAGGTTTACGCCGGTCAGGTGGTTGGCGAGAACGCTCGTGCCGATGACATGGAAGTTAACATCACCAAGGAAAAGAAGCTCACCAATATGAGAGCCTCCTCCAGCGAAGAATTTGAGAAGCTAACGCCTCCAAGGAAGCTGTCTTTGGAAGAGTGTCTTGAATTCGCCCGTGAGGACGAGTGTGTTGAAGTAACTCCAGAAGGAACCCGTATTCGCAAGCTAGAACTGGACCCTAACATCAGAGCTCGCGCTGCCTCCGCCAGAAAACGAGCTAGCGAGAGCTAAAACACTTAGAGTTGTGGTTATGGCAAAAGCTGGTTTCAACCCCAAAAAAGTGCTCCTGGTGCATGCGCATCCAGACGATGAGTCGCTTTTTACCGGCCACGTAATCGCAGAACGCGCTTCAGCGGGAGCTGAAGTTATGGTGCTAACACTTACTCGTGGTGAGCGAGGAAGAGTAAAACTCGAAGACCTAAAGCCACTCGAGGGAAATCTTGCCTCCATGGGGGAGTTCCGCTCAAACGAGCTGCGAAATGCACTTGCTCAACTTGGCAACATCAAGCATAAATTTGCTGGAACTCGCGCCTACCTGGATTCGGGTATGCGACTCAACGCCTTTGGTAAGCCAATCAAAACCCGCAGGACCGATGAGATGTCTTTGTCCTCGGTCTCGACAGCGGTAATCGCTGACGATATTTTCCAGGAACTAAAGCAATTTAAGCCGGATGCGGTTATCACTTACAACCGAAATGGTGGTTTTGGGCATCCTGATCACAAAAAGGCCCACGAGGCAACTGCAATGGCTCTTCGCCGTTTTGCTCGGGACAGTAAATCCAGACCTCCGCAGTTTTGGGTAATTGCTGAACCTGGTGAAAGATTTGATGTTGAAGTCGGCGGTCCAAAGACCGCCCCAAAGAAGAAAGCTGCTTTGGAGCAGCACGCAAGTCAAGTAGCGGTAGCTTCAGAGACTTATTCGTTAGTCCCGGGAAGAGACCTGCGCTACGACAAACCAGAGCGACTTCGCAAAGCTTCAACACGACCATGGATTTGGCTCAAGCCGGTCTTTATTGCTCTTTGGGCACTTCCACTTGGAATACTTCTGGGATTCGCCGGAACGCTTCTTCACTCGGTAACTGCCTCCGATGAGGCCAGAACCCCAATCGGGCTAGTTGTAGCCTTGGTAATGACATTCGCCCTTGCAGTGGCTCTCCGACTTCTTAGAAACTCCCGTGGTGCTTTGTATTTGATGAGCCTTACTCTTGCGGGAACTGTCTTTTGGCTTTCTCGCCCAAGTGCTGCTGGGGATGCACTGATCATGGACAACCAGGCTGGGAACTTCTGGGTTTATGGTTCGCTGATCATTTGCGCGGTAGTGATTTTGTTCCCGAAACTAAGACCCGGCACCTGGGCTAAAAACGCATCCGGACATCGCTAGTAAAATAGCAAAAGGAAGGATTCCTCAAAAATGACTTACATTATCGCTCTGCCATGTGTGGACCTGAAAGACAAGGCCTGCATCGAAGAATGCCCGGTGGACTGCATTTATGAGGGCGACCGCATGCTTTACATTCACCCTGATGAGTGCGTGGACTGCGGAGCCTGCGAGCCAGTTTGTCCGGTCGAGGCAATCTATTACGAGGACGACGTTCCTGAGCAGTGGGCCGATTACTACAAAGCCAATGTTGAATTTTTTGAGACCATCGGCTCTCCGGGCGGAGCAGCCAAGGTTGGCGCTATTGCCGGAGATCACCCAATCGTCGCAGCGCTTCCGCCACAACCACAACAGGCCTAATTGTTTACCGCCCTGCCAGAGTATCCCTGGCAATCACTCAAGCCATTTAGTGCAAAGGCAGCCCTTCACAAAGACGGCGCAATCGATTTATCGATTGGCTCACCAATTGATGAAACCCCAAAGGTAGTTCAAGACGCACTAAGAAACTTCTCGAACGCACCCGGATACCCTTCTACTGCTGGTTCCAAGGAGTTTCGCGAATCAGTTGTGTCTTGGTTTGCAGCTAGGCGCGGTGTGGCTGGACTAGATCCCGACCAAGTGATGCCGACAATTGGATCCAAAGAGTTAATCAGCTGGCTACCGGTGCTACTTGGAATCGGTAAGGGTGATGTAGTTATCCAGCCAAAGGTTGCCTATACGGCTTACGCAGTTGGTGCAGCCTTTGCAGGGGCAACTTTGATTTCAGAAGACGATCCAGACAAATGGCCCCAAAACACAAAGTTGGTTTGGATCAACTCCCCAGGAAACCCTGATGGAAAAGTCTTATCTGCTGAAGATTTTGCCAAGGCCGTCAAGCGTGCTCGTGAGCTTGGAGCTTTGTTGGCGTCGGATGAGTGCTACGCAGAACTTGGCTGGAGTGAGCCTTGGGATAAAGAGTTGATACCGAGCGTGTTGGACCCGAAAGTTTGCGGTGATAGCCACGAGGGAATTTTGTGTGTCTACTCGCTTTCAAAGCAGTCCAACATGGCTGGTTACCGCGCTGCCTTTGCAGTGGGCTCCAAGGATTTGATTCGTGACCTTGTGAACCTTCGAATGCATGCCGGAATGATGATGCCGCTTCCAACTCAGCAAGCTGTAATCGCGGCCCTCGGTGACTACGACCACGTTAAGAACGAGAAGGATATCTACCGTAAGCGCCGCGAGGTGCTGCTTGCGGCAGTAAAGAAGTATGGCTTTGAGCTTTCCGATAGTGAAGCAGGCCTGTATCTCTGGGCCACACTGGGAGAAGACTGCTGGGTGACGGTTGAGAAGATGGCCAATCTAGGAATTGTCGTTGTGCCCGGTAGCTTCTATGGGCAATACGCCACCAAGCACGTCCGCTTTTCGCTGACCGCCACCGACAATGATATTTCCAGGGCTGCTTCCAGGCTCGAAAATGCTTTAGGCTAAACAAGGAATTTGTAGGAAAACTAGGAGTGCTTTGACTGACAACGAAAAAGTAGTTATCAGCTACAAAGACAAAACCGCAGAATTTCCAGTGGTTTCATCAAGCGTCGGATCTGACGCAATGGACATTAGCAAGCTGCATTCGACCCTTGGTCTTCACACATTCGACCAGGGATTTGTAAACACTGCCTCCACTAAGTCCGGAATCACATTTATCGATGGCGAGGCTGGAATTCTGCGCTATCGCGGATACCCAATTGAGCAGCTAGCTGCGAAAAAATCTTTCCTTGATGTTAGCTACCTACTGATTTATGGTGAGCTACCGGACAAGGCACAACTCGAGGCTTTTGACCAGAGCATTCGTCGACACACTCTAATTCACGAAGACCTAAAGAGGTTCTTCGATGCTTTTCCTCAGAACGCCCATCCGATGTCGGTTCTGGCATCGGGAGTATCTGCTCTTTCTACTTTCTATCAGGACTCACTAGATCCACACGATCCAGAGCATGTTGAACTCTCAACCAGAAGACTGCTTGCCAAACTTCCAGTGCTTGCTGCCTACGCGCACAAAAAGAGCCTTGGTCAGGCCCTTTTGTATCCAGATAACTCTTTGTCAATGGTTGAGAATTTCCTTCGATTGAATTTTGGTACACAGGCAGAGGACTACATCCAAAACCCAATCGTCACCAAAGCGCTCGACACGCTCTTGATTTTGCACGCTGACCACGAGCAGAACTGCTCAACCTCCGCTGTTCGCCTTGTTGGCTCTGCGCAAGCAAACCTCTTCGCATCGGTTTCCGCCGGAATCAATGCACTGTTTGGCCCACTTCACGGCGGAGCAAACGAGGCTGTGTTGGATATGCTCAACGCCATTCGCGAATCTGGCGAATCGGTTCAAAAATTTGTTGAGCGAGTCAAAAACAAAGAAGATGGCATCCGCCTAATGGGCTTTGGTCACAGAATTTACAAGAACTTTGATCCTCGCGCCACAATCGTGAAGGCAACCGCTGACCGAGTTCTAGCAGACCTTGGAATTTCTGACCCACTGCTCGATATCGCGAAAGAACTCGAGGCAACCGCGCTAGCTGATCCTTATTTCGCCGAGCGCAAGCTTTACCCGAACGTAGATTTCTACACCGGTGTTATCTACAAGGCCATGGGCTTCCCACCGCGCATGTTTACTCCGTTGTTTGCTCTGGGAAGACTGCCTGGTTGGATTTCACACTGGCGAGAGATGATGCAGGACCCACACAACCGAATCGGCAGACCTCAGCAGGTCTATCTTGGCGAGGGCGAAAGAAACGTCTAGTTGGGCTTAAGCCAATAGACCGCAGTGTCGCCGAAATTTTTAGTGTCTAAAAGTTCGTATCCGCTTGGAGAAATTGGCTCTGCGCGGGTGGATCTTTCAACTAGAACTAGCGAATTTTTGGACAACGATCCGGCAAGGGACTCCAAGTTTTTGAGCACTTCCGCATTTGCAACTTCATAGGGTGGATCGATAAACACTAGGTCAAAAATCTGAGTGTTTGAGTCTAGAAACTTTTGAACCGGTTGGATTTGCACTTTTGCAGAAACTTGATGCTCTTCTTCAGCTAGAGCGTCTTGAATCAGCCTTGCGTTCTTAATGCACACAGCGGCTGCCTGCTTGTTGCTTTCAACAAGCACCGTTGTAATTGCGCCTCTACTTAGTGCCTCAAGCCCTAAAGCTCCGGTACCGGCATAAAGATCCAAAACTGAACTTTTCTGCAGCGCGTCCTTTGATTCCAGAGAGCTAAAGATGCTCTCACGAATGCGGTCCGAAGTTGGACGGGTGCTTTTGGCCGGAGATGTTAGTTTTCTTGAGCCAACTAGGCCACCAATAATTCTTGTCATGTCTGGCAAAGCCTAACCGTATTTGTCGGTGCACTAATGGAAGATTGAATAATGCTGCTTCCAACAACCGCTCTTGACCTAGTCCTTGGGGATAAAACCGCCAAGAGCTTTGCCAAGAATCTTGGTCTTTTCTCCGTTGCAGATCTTCTTCAGCACTATCCAAGACGCTATTCAAACCGCGGGGAACTAACCCCAATTGCAAATCTGCCGATCGGGGAGAGCTTGTCTATCGTTGCCGAAGTTGTGGATGCCAGAGAGCGTCGCATGAAGGGGCGAGTCAGCCACATTTTGGAAGTTCGAATCACAGACGGAAGTGGATTCTTATCGCTTACTTTCTTCAATCAAGCCTGGAGGCAAAAAGATCTCAAGCCTGGCGTCCGAGGTCTGTTTGCCGGAAAAATTGGCGAGTACCAAGGCAAGTTTCAGTTAGCCCATCCCGATTACGAGCTTTTCCCTGAGGAGGTTTCCGAATTCGACGCCAAGGCTTGGGCGGATCAACCAATCCCTATTTACCCAGCATCGGCTAACGTGACCACCTGGATGATTCAAAGAGCTTTGGGAATCATCCTTGACACCCTGGAACCAATTCCTGATGAAGTTTCTGCGGAGCTTCAAAAAAAGCACAAGCTACTTTCGATAAACGATGCACTCGAGAAAATACACCGACCCACTACAAAAAGTGATATTGCCTCCGCCAAGAAAACACTTGTGTACCGAGAAGCGTTCTTACTTCAGGCAAACCTTATTCAACGCCGTTTAGATAATGAGCAGGCTCCGGCAACAGCGCGCACCAGTAAATCTGGCGGGTACTTAGAGCGGTTTGATTCGAACCTCCCATTTACTCTCACAGCCGGTCAAACAGAAGTGGGGCGTGAAATCACCTCCGACATCGCTAAAACATATCCAATGAACCGTCTGCTGCAAGGTGAAGTGGGTTCTGGAAAAACTCTTGTTGCACTGCGCGCCATGTTGGCGGTAGCCGACAGTGACGGCCAGTCTACGCTTCTAGCTCCAACCGAAGTTTTAGCTTCGCAACACTTTCGCTCGATTGAAAAAAGTCTTGGCGAAGAGCTTTCGAAAGAAGTGGGGCTTACTCTGCTAACCGGACAGCTTCCAACCGAAGCAAGCAAGAAGGCAATGCTCCAGGTGGTTTCCGGCAAAGCCCGCATCGTTATTGGAACGCATGCTCTATTTTCAGAAAAAGTTAAATTCTATGATTTAGGTCTTGTGGTGATTGATGAACAGCACCGTTTCGGTGTTGAGCAAAGAGAGAAGCTTCGCCTAAAAGGAAAGCTGTCACCGCATGTTTTGACTATGACCGCTACCCCAATCCCAAGGACACTGGCTGTCACGGTCTTTGGGGACATGTCAGTTTCATCACTAACAGAGCTGCCGGCTGGGCGAAAAGAATTTGACTCTCACGTGGTTCGCGCAGGGGATCCTGCCTTGGTATCTAGAGTGTGGTCTCGGGTGGCTGAGGAAATAGCTAAGGGACACCAGGCTTTCGTGGTTTGCCCCAAGATCGACGAAACTGAGAAAGAGCTTTCTGGTGCCTCAGTTGAAAAAACCGTTGCACAGCTTCGAAAAAATGCTGCCTTGAGTGGAGTTCGGATTCAGGAGCTTCATGGACGAATGGACGCTGACCAGAAGAGTCAAATCATGCAGGCATTTAGCGCCAAAGAGATTGATCTATTGGTATCCACAACAGTGATTGAAGTTGGCGTTGATGTCCCAAACGCGACCACCATGGTAATTCTTGATGCTGACAACTTTGGTATCTCTCAGCTTCACCAGCTGCGTGGAAGAGTTGGACGAGGAAGTGCCAAGGGCCTGTGTCTGTTATTGACCGCGGCCGAAGATGACTCCATAGCTTTGCAGCGCATAGAAGCAGTTGCAGCAGAAAGCGATGGCTTCAAGCTCAGCGAGATTGACCTAGAACTTAGGAGAGAAGGCGATGTTTTGGGAGCTAGCCAATCGGGTGGCAGATCTAGCTTGAGACTGTTGCGCGTGATTCAGGATTCTGAGCTAATTCAAAAAGTACGGGTTGAGCTGGAGGAACTGTTTGAGGCAGACCCACTGCTAGCCAATCACCCAACACTGAGGCTTGTTATAGATCAAGCCAATGCTGCAGAAAATCTAGCCAAGGGCTAAGCCTTCATTTCTTGCTAACCTTGTAGATATGGCAAAACTCGCCGTCTACCCGGGTTCATTTGACCCGATTACCCTTGGCCACGTCGATATCATCGAACGGGCTGCTTTGCTGTTTGATGAGCTTGAAGTACTGGTAGTTCACAACCCGGATAAGGCTCCACGCTTCACTAGTGCCGAGCGCGTGCAGCTAATCAAGGACTCTCTTTCTGAGGCTGGGATCAATGGCTCAAACATAAAAGTTACTGAGCTGTCCTCAGGATTGTTGGTTGATTATCTGAGACAAGTAGATGCCAGAGTTTTGCTCAAGGGATTTAGAAACAACGTTGATCTTGACTACGAGCTTCCAATGGCAAAAGTAAATCGAGATTTGAGCGGTATCGAAACTGTTTTCATCGCTGCAGATCCCGCATACGGTTTAGTGGCATCTTCTTTGGTTCGCCAGGTAGCCGAGCTTGGAGGCCCTGTTGAAAAGTATGTGTCAAAGGCGGTTGCCAAGGCGTTGCGGGGTTCCAAATGAGCGCCTTTGAAGTTCCAGTAAATGATTTGACCCGTCGTCCTGGTCAAATGAAAGAACTAGAGCTGGATATTGAGCTAGCGATCCCAATGGGTCAAGGAGCTGCAACGGTTCCGGCTGGAGAGACAATCGAGCTGAATCTTCGCCTCGAGTCAGTCCACGATGGGATTTTGGCAACCGGCGAAGTTGATTCAACTGCATTGGCTGACTGCTCAAGATGCCTAGAGCCCTTGAAACTAGCGGTCGAGGTGGATTTTCAGGAGCTTTTCGCCTATTCTTTAGAGCAGGAAGATGATTTCCTGGTTCAGGACGAGAAAATCGACCTTGAGCAGGCCATCACCGATGCGGTAGTTTTAAGCCTTCCGTTCAAACCAGTTTGCAGCGAAGATTGTTTAGGTCTGTGCTCTGAATGTGGTGTGAAGTTGGCAGAAGACCCGGAACACGTTCACCAGGCGCAGAGTGATTCTCGCTGGAGTGAGTTAGAAAGCTTCAGGAAAGAGTAAGAAATGCCAGTACCTAAAAGACGCATGTCGCGTTCCAACACTCGCGCTCGTCGCTCACAGTGGAAGGCCGCGCCAATCACTTTGGTAAAGAGCGTTGAAAACGGCAAAACTGTTTACTCACTTCCTCACCGTGCCAAGCTGGTCGAAGACTCCGCGGGCAACGCACTATTCATGGAGTACAAGGGCCGCAAGGTCGCTGACGCCTAAGTCATGAACTTAGCTGCGCTGGGTAAATCCCTTGGCGTTGAAATCGAACCTCAACTTCTAGAGCTCGCTCTTACTCACCGTTCCTTCGCTTACGAAAACGGACGTGGACCAAACAACGAACGCCTTGAGTTTCTCGGCGATGCCATCCTTGGCTTTTTAGTCACCGCCCACATTCACGATCACTTTGTTGACCTTGACGAAGGTGAGCTTACAAAACTAAAAAACGCCGTTGTGAGTGCACCGGCACTAGCCGAGGCTGCTGTTGCCTTGGATCTGGGATCTCATCTCCTCTTAGGTAAAGGAGAAATCCAAACTGGCGGTCGCGAAAAACAAAACCTTCTAGCAGATTGCTTTGAAGCAGTGCTGGGAGCCGCCTACGTCTCTAACGGCATGGCAGCAGCATCCCAGATTGTTGAACGTTTTATCCTTCCAATGCTTTCCAATCCCGGTCAGGTTCTTGATTCAGCAGATCCCAAGACCACTCTTTTGGAATTGCTGCAAGTAAAGGGCAAATCCCAGCCTGTTTATGAAATCACTCACGAAGGGCCAGATCACGATCGCACTTTCTTCGCTCGCTTGTTGGTTGATGGTAATGTCCTTGCTGAAGCGGACGGTCGGTCCCGAAAACTTGCTGAAACCAATGCCGCCATCAAGGCGCTAGCTTCTTTGAAGTAAATGCCTGAGCTACCAGAGGTCGAGACTGTGCGGGCTGGTCTTGCCAAATCTATGACCGGTGCCACAATCACTGGAATCAAAATTCACGATGCTAGATCGCTCAAGCGCCACCTCAGCGGGCCGTTGGATTTTAAGAACAAACTTGTTGGCACCAAGGTGCTAGATGTAGTTCGGCGCGGAAAATTTCTCTGGTTGCCGCTAAGCACTGGGCAGAGCGCATTAGTCGGGCATCTTGGAATGAGCGGGCAAATGCTTATTCGAACTGCCGATTACCTGGCCGATAACCTGAATAGAATCACAATCGAATTTGAATCAAAGAGCGGCAAACCACTGGAGCTTCGATTTGTTGATCAGCGAATATTCGGCTCACTAGCCATCGACGACTTAGTTGCAACTAGGGATGGTGGTGCTGGAGGCTATAGTGCTGGAAAGAATCGATCTAAGCCTTGGCAAGATTTGATTCCGATTTCTGCAGCCCACATTGCTCGTGATCCCTTGGATGAAGCTTTTGATCTTGAAGCGGTAGTTGCCAAGATGCGAGGCAAGAAAAGCGGTATCAAGCGAGTGATTCTCGATCAGAACCTAGTTAGTGGAATTGGCAACATTTATGCTGACGAATCCCTTTGGTTGGCCAAGCTTCACTTTGACCGCTCGGCCGATGGCATCTCTAAGGCCAAATTGACTGAACTAATTGAGGCCTCTAAACAGGTGCTAGCAGCGGCCGTAAAGCAGGGCGGAACCTCCTTCGACGAGCAGTACAAGAACGTCAATGGGGAGGCTGGCTACTTTTCCCAGCAGCTTTATGCTTACGGGCAGACCGATAAGCCCTGCCAAAGGTGCCAGACACCAATAAAGCGCCAGGCCTGGGCTAACCGGGGATCGCACTTTTGCCCCAAGTGCCAGCGCCCTAGCTAGCGGTCTTAGGTACCCCAAAAATGGGGTAATTTTAGATACTGCTCGGCCAGTAGGCCAGTTTTGATAATTCTTGGAGGGGTTGACCCAGCTTGCATCTCAAAAGCCTCACCCTAAAGGGATTTAAGTCTTTCGCCCAGCCAACCACGTTCCAATTTGAACGAGGCGTGACTTGTGTGGTGGGACCAAACGGTTCGGGAAAATCCAACGTAGTTGATGCACTCGCCTGGGTAATGGGTGAACAGGGAGCTAAGACTCTCCGCGGTGGAAAAATGGAAGACGTAATCTTCGCCGGTACCGCAACCAAGGGCCCACTGGGCCGCGCCGAAGTATTGCTCACAATCGATAACACCGACGGCGCGTTACCTATTGATTACACCGAAGTCACCATCTCGAGAACACTTTTTAGAAGTGGTGGGTCAGAATACGCAATCAATGGGGACCCATGTCGATTACTTGATGTTCAAGAACTGCTAAGCGACTCAGGACTTGGCCGCGAGATGCACGTCATCGTGGGTCAGGGTCAGCTAGATAGCGTATTGCGGGCTACGCCTGAAGAAAGACGCGGCTTCATTGAAGAAGCAGCAGGAATCTTGAAGCACCGCCGTCGCAAGGAAAAGACCGAGCGCAAGATCGAGGCGATGCAGGCCAACCTTTCGAGACTTAGCGATCTAGCCGGTGAAGTTCGTCGACAGCTAAAACCCCTTGGCGCTCAGGCCGAGATTGCCAGGGAAGCTCAGAACATCGCATCACAAGCTCGTGACGCAAAGTCAAGAATTCTCGCAAACGACATTGTTGTGATTCAGCGTTCGCTGGAAACTACATCAACGAGCGAATCTGCCCGGCGCAGCGAGCGAAACATCCTTCAGGAGATGCTCTCCGAGAACACCAAGCGCTTGACTCAGCTCGAATCACCTGAGCTTAACCAAAAGCTCGACCGCGCTCGCCAAATCTCTTTCGACTTTGATTCTCTGCAGGAGCGCATCCGTTCGATTTCCAACATTGCCAGCGCCCGTGTTGCTCTACTTGAATCCAATGACCAGGAGCAAAGCAAGTTCGACATCTCATCGATAACTGTGGACATCGAAAAAGCCGCAACTGAAATGGTTCGATTGCAGCAAGAGGTAGTTCGCCTCAACCAAGATCTAGGACTCGCCGAACAGAGTCGAAACGTAGCAAGAGATGCTCTAGATCAGTTCGACGCAAAGGCTCAGGAACAAAACTCACTTATCTCAAAGTTTGACCTTGAGCTAGCGGAATTTGCCAACAACGTGAAGGTTGCCGAAAGCAAGCTAGAAGCATTCCGCAACGAGAAAACTCGTCACCAAGAAATTCTCTCCGCGGCCAGATTGCGCCACGAAGAGCAGTCCAGGCAGTACCGAGACCTTGAGTCGCTCCTTTCACAAAACCAACCAAGCGCGAGCAACTTAGAGTCAAACTACGAAGCAGCTCAGAAGGCAGTCTCCGATGCAGCCTCAAGAATTGAATCGCTTCGCGATCAGCTTCACGAAGCAGAGCGAGAAAAAGATGCCCTTGCCGGAAAGCGCTCGGCGCTCAATCTGACCCTTGAGCAAAAAGACGGAGCATCTTCACTAACTCAGGCGCAGCTTCGAGGAATTCGCGGACTGGTTGCAAACCACATGCGAATTGAGCCAGGTTTTGAGCAGGCTATTGCTGCAGCACTTGGTTCACTAGCCGATGCACTCGTGGCAGAGGATATGGAATCGGGTCTTTCGGCACTTGAGCACCTAAAGCGAACTGACGGCGGTCGCGTTGAGATCATCATCGCTGATGTTGATATTCGCGCTGAGATTTCACTAGGCAACCAAATCGCAGGAGCTAAGTTAGCTTCTGAAGTTGTCAGTGCCCCGGATGGCATCCTAAAACTTCTTTCAACTGTTGTAATTGTTGACGACCTAGATGCGGCAAGAAACTACTTCCGCTCATCTGGTGAAGATCGTCAGGTCATTACCAAACAAGGTGACGTTCTGACTCGTGCAGTACTTCGAGGAGGTTCATCGAGCAAACCTTCCAAGGTCGAATTAGTTGCCGAGCGTGATGCTGCCGAAGCAGCTTTGTCCAGACTCAGCGCACGCATTGAAACTATTTCTTCTGAGCTTGCTCAGGCAAAATCTAATGAGCTTGCCTCCAAGAACTCTGCCAAGCAGGCACTTGCCGAACTCAATGAGCAAGATGCCAAGCTTGCATCCCAGGCCGAGCAACTGGGACGTATTCGAGTTCAGGTTGAAGCCCTTCAGAGCGAGCTTGACCGTCTAACTACCGTGGCCGATGCTAACGAGCAAGCCATCTCCCTGGCACTTCAGGAATTAGAAGATGCTAACTCGAGACTGCGTGATTTTGAAAACCTAGGTCGCCCAGAACAAGAGCTATCTGATCGTGATCGCTTAGTTGAAGCCCTCGAGAGGGAGCGCTCCAAGGAGCTAGAAATCCGTGTTGAGCTTGGCGCAGCCACTGAGCGCCTCCGGGTTGAAACCGAGAGATCCGAGAACCTAACTAACCAGCTGGATTCATCCAGAGCAGCTGTTGAACAGGCAATTGCCTCGGCTAAATCAAGAACCTCGCAGCTGCGCTCTGCTAAAGAAGTATTGAAGCTGCTGCCTGTACTGATTGAGAACGTTTCGCAAAGCTCCAACAAGGCCAAGAGCGAATACACCCTCTTGGATCAAGAGCGCACCGATCAGTTCCAGGAGCTAACCAAGGTTCGTGGTGATATCGCCTCCATCCAGCAGAAGCTTTCTGATCTAACTCAATCTGTTCACGACATCGAGCTTCAAAACCACGAGAAGCGACTAAACCTAGCAAACCTCGTGACCCGCGCTCAGGAAGAACTAGGTCTGGACGAACCAACTCTTTTGGCTGAGTACGGACCGGATCAGCTAATTCCAAGCTCCGACGAAGAAAAAGAACCTGAAGTTTTCAACCGAGAGACACAGATGCAAAGACTCAAGGATGCTGAGAAGCTCCTTGAAAAACTCGGTCGAGTAAATCCATTGGCACTAGAAGAGTTTGCAGCCCTTGAGCAAAGGCACAAGTTCCTAACCGACCAACTTCAGGACCTAACTGAAACCCGCAAGGACCTAATCAAGATCATCGGTGATCTTGACGAGAAGATGCAGGTTATTTTCAACGACGCTTTCCAGGACACCAAGAAGGCCTTCGAAAAGGTATTCCCAATTTTGTTCCCTGGCGGAACTGGTTCTATTTTCCTTACCGATCCAGACAACCTTTTGACCACGGGCCTTGAGGTCAACGTGAAGCCGGCTGGCAAGAAGATCGAGAGATTGTCTTTGCTTTCGGGTGGAGAGCGCTCCCTTGCAGCGGTGGCGCTGATGGTCTCGATATTTAAGGCGCGCCCTTCGCCGTTCTACGTAATGGACGAGGTTGAGGCCGCTCTGGATGATGCCAACCTAGGACGACTACTTTCCCTATTCGAGGATTTGAGGATCAACTCGCAGCTGATCATCATCACCCACCAGAAGCGCACCATGGAAATAGCCGATGCTCTCTACGGAGTTTCGATGAAGGCCGACGGTATTTCAGCTGTTGTTGGTCAGCGCCTGCGTGAGAAGGCCGACGCCTAATGTCTTCAATTTTCTTTTGGCGCAAAAAGCGCGAAGAGGAAACCACAGCCAAGACCGAAGGCAGTACTCAAGATTCGGATCGACTCGGCTCTGACGAAAACCTCACGCCAGCCACCTTGCCACCTCGCAGCTCAAAAAGAGGCATCCGATCACTATTTGCAACAGCAAAGTTCGACTCGAGCGATCTTGAGAGTCTAGAAGAGATTTTGTTGCAGGCAGATTTTGGACTTTCTGCCTCCGAGAAAATTGTTGCAGAGGTTAGAAAGCAAGCCAAGCTAGAAGGCGCAGCGACAGATACCGAACTAAAGCTGATTCTTGCGCGAGTGATTGTGACCCAGCTTGCAACAGCTAGCCGCGAACTAAACCTTTCGAGCGGGAAGCTGCCCTACGTTTTTCTAGTCGTTGGAGTCAACGGCGCCGGCAAGACAACCACAATTGGAAAGCTATCCAAGTGGCTTACCGAAGGTTCCTGGTCAGTTGTTCTTGGAGCCGCTGACACTTTCAGAGCAGCAGCGGTAAATCAACTCGCAACTTGGGCAGAACGTTCAGGGGCAAAACTGATTGGTCCTAAATCCGATGGACAAGATCCAGCCTCGGTGGCCTTCGAAGCGGTTGAGTCGGCAATTGCTGATAGTGCCGACATCGTAATAATCGATACCGCTGGACGACTGCAAAACAAAACTGACCTGATGGATGAGCTATCCAAGATTCGTCGGGTAATTGAAAAGCGTGCAGAGATTTCAGAAGTGCTTTTGGTAATTGATGCCACCACTGGGCAAAATGGACTGGCTCAAGCCAAGGCCTTTGCAGAGGTTGCTCAGGTAACCGGAATAGTGCTCACCAAGCTTGATGGAACAGCCAAAGGCGGCATCGCATTTGCTATCCAAGCTGAACTTGGAATCCCTATCAAGTTGGTTGGGGTTGGCGAAGGCATCAACGACTTCGCTTTCTTTGACCCCAAAGAATTCGCCAGTGGGCTAGTGGCCTAGCCTATTTACAGGAGATAAGAAAAAGTGTTTGGAAATCTATCGGATCGTCTCGCGGAGACTTTCAGAAACCTGCGCGGAAAAGGTCGGCTCTCACCGGCGGACATCGACGCTACCTTACGGGAGATTCGCAAAGCCCTTCTAGAAGCCGACGTTGCCCTTGAGGTAGTGAAGAACTTCATCCAATCCGTTCGCGACCGAGCCCTTGGCGATGAAGTCTCCAGTGCATTGAACCCCGCGCAGCAGGTCGTTCAAATCGTGAATGATGAACTTATAAAGATTCTCGGTGGCGAACCAAGAAAACTCCGTTATGGAAAAACCGCACCAACGGTGATTATGTTGGCGGGACTTCAAGGTTCAGGAAAAACCACTCTGGCTGGAAAGCTTGCCAAGTGGTTAGTTTCCGAAGGGGAAACACCACTTCTTGTTGCAGCTGACTTACAAAGGCCAAATGCTGTTGAACAGCTTCGAGTCTTGGGTGAAAAGATTTCGGTTGAGGTATTCGCACCGGAAGCTGGCTCCGGTTCCGGTGATCCGGTCAAGGTAGCCAAGGACTCCATTTCTCACGCCAAGTCCAAAGGCTTGAGTTTTGTAATCGTTGACACCGCAGGTCGCTTGGGTGTGGATCAAGAAATGATGCAGCAAGCAGCCAAGATACGCGATGCGGTTAAACCTGATGAGACGTTGTTTGTCATTGACTCGATGCTTGGTCAAGATGCAGTGAACGTAGCCAAGGCATTTGAAGACGGTGTTGGTATTACAGCCGTTGTGTTATCCAAGCTCGATGGTGACGCCAGGGGTGGAGCTGCGCTTTCGGTAGCTTCCGTGACTGGAAAACCGATCATCTTTAGTTCAACTGGCGAAAGCCTGGATGCCTTCGAGCCGTTCTACCCAGACCGCATTGCTTCTCGAATTCTGGACATGGGAGATGTTCTAACTCTCATCGAGCAAGCCCAGAAGGCTTTCGACGACGACACTGCTCAGGAAATGGCTCTCAAGCTTGCCAAGGAGACATTTACCCTCGAGGATTTTTTGGAGCAGATGCACCAGCTTCGCAAAATGGGGTCGCTGAAATCCATGTTGGCGATGATGCCTGGAGCCGGTCAAATGCGTCAGCAGCTCGACAACATCGATGAGAAAGAAATCGACCGCACCGAAGCCATCATCAAGTCAATGACCCCGGTCGAGCGCAATAACCCCAAGGTGCTAAACGGATCCCGAAGAACTCGAATTGCTAGGGGATCTGGAATGACCGTGACTGACGTGAACTCGCTAGTAAACCGATTCGAACAAGCTGCCAAAATGATGAAAACCGTTGCCAAGGGTGGAACCCCTCAGGTACCGGGCATGCCGGCTGGTCTTGGCGGGGTAGTACCTCGCAAAAAAGCCAAGGACAAGAAAAAGGCTGGCTCCAAATCGGGAAACCCTGCCAAGCGGGCAGCTGAGCTAAACGCCAAGGAACTGGGCATCAAACCTGCTGGCTCTGGCGCTGGATCTGCCTTTGGAATAGGCAACTAGCTATCCTTGGCCATTTCTGGCAGAATAAGGAAGTTGTCTAGGTACCTGACCCTCTAACCAGGGACCAACAAAGACAAAACCATAGAGCTTGACTACCGAGTGTACCCCCACGCTCACGGTTGATTGTTCGCCCCAATTTAAATAACAGGAGCATTGTGGCTGTAAAAATCCGCCTAAAGCGTCTCGGAAAACTCCGTACGCCGCACTACCGAATCGTTGTCGCTGACTCTAGAACTCACCGCGACGGTCGCGTGATCGAAGAAATTGGTCGTTACATTCCGACCGAGAACCCATCTTTCATTGAAGTCAATTCAGAGCGAGCTTTGTACTGGCTCGGCGTTGGCGCTCAGCCAACCGAACAGGTTGCCGTTCTGCTAAAGCTCACCGGAGACTTCCAGAAGTCAAAGGGTGACAAGGATGCAAAGAACACTGTTCAGGTTAAGCCTGCAAAACCAGTTTTCGAAAAAGACACCAAGAAGAAGGCTGTTCTACTTCCTAAGGAAGAACTTGCTGCCAAGAAGGCAAAGACCGAAGCTCCAGCAGAAGCTCCAGCAGCTGAAGCAGCAGTTGAAGCTACCGAGGCACCAGCCGAAGCAGTTGCAGAAGTTGTAGAGGCACCTGCAGAAGTTGTAGAGGCACCTGCAGAAGCTCCAGCAGCTGAGGCTCCAGCCGAAGAAGCAGCCCCTGCTGCTGAAGAGGCACCTGCAGCTGAAGCTGAAGAAGCAAATCCAGAGGCTTAGTCAAAAAAATGTTGGCCGCTGCGCTCGAGCACCTAGTGAAGGGCATCGTCGATAATCCCGACGATGCTTCAGTCACCGAAGGTTCAACTTCAAGAGGAGATCTTCTTGAGATTCACGTTCACCCAGATGATCTGGGTCGGGTAATCGGGCGAAGCGGCAGAACAGCAAAGGCTCTTCGCACACTCGTCAACGCTCTTGCCGATGGCAAGAAGATTCGCGTTGATGTGGTGGACAGCGATTTCTAGCAAAACCAAACTGCGGGTCGGCCGACTGGTCAAAGCCCACGGTTTGAAAGGCGCCATCAAGCTCGAGTTATACACCGACAGCCCAGATCAGCGCTTCAAGCCAGGACAGGTTCTAGAACTTCAGGTTCCAGAAACCTCCGAGTGGTTTGGCAAAACAATCAAGGTCCTAGAACTTCGTTTCTACAACCAGTCTCCAGTTTTGTTTCTTGAGGGCATTGAGGATCGTTCTCGAGCTGAAACTCTTATAAAGGCGATCTTGCTGATCGAAACAGATATTGGTGACCTGCCTGAAGAGCCAGAGGCTTGGTATGACCACCAGCTAGTTGGCTTGAAGGCTTTGGTGGGAACAGAGGTAGTTGGAACTGTAGCTCGAGTCGATCACTTGCCGGCCCAAGATCTTTTGGCTATTGATACAGCTAACGGAGAAGTGCTGGTTCCGTTTGTGAAGCAGATTGTCCCCGAAGTGAACATTGAATTAGGCCAGGTCACACTCACCCCACCTGAGGGGTTGTTTGAAGTAAATCTGGAAGGAAGTGCCAAAGATGAGAATTGATGCCATCAGCATCTTCCCGCAGTTTTTTGACGTGCTAGATATCTCACTTCTCGGTAAAGCCAAAGCCCAAGATCTACTGGAAGTAAAAATCCATGATCTGCGTGATTTCACCGATGACAAGCACCGCACTGTAGACGACACCCCGTTTGGCGGTGGAGCAGGAATGCTTATGAAGGCCGAACCTTGGGGACAGGCTTTGGACTCGGTTATGACAGCTGAAACCATCGTGATTTTTCCTTCTCCCGCGGGAGAGCTTTTCAAGCAGGCAACTGCGCAGGAGCTTTCAAAAGCTAAGCACTTGGTGTTTGCGTGCGGAAGATACGAAGGCATTGATCAGCGAGTGGTTGACTACGCAACATCAAAGGCCAAAGTTCGCTTGGTTAGCTTGGGCGATTATGTTTTGAACGGCGGCGAGGTTGCAGCCGTTGCCATGATCGAGGCAATTGCAAGACTGATTCCTGGAGTTATCGGCAACGCCGATTCATTGACCGAAGAATCACACTCCGATGGACTGCTCGAGTACCCGAGTTACACCAAACCTTCCACTTGGAGAGGACTTGAGGTCCCTGAAGTTCTACTTGGAGGCAATCACGCTGAGATAGCAAAGTGGCGCAAAGCCAAGGCTTTAGAGCGAACCCAGCAGGTAAGGCCTGAGCTACTGGACTAAGCGGTTGCCACGAGGCACCAAACTGTGGCAATATAGGTACTTCGCCGCCAGCAATGGACTCTGCCGCAGGGGAGACAAGGCGAAAAGGAAAAACACCAATTTATGAAAATTATGTTTTTGACCTGCGTGCTAAAAACAGGAAGCGACACAAAATGCACATTCTAGATTCAGTAGACAAGCCGTCACTAAAGACCGACATCGTCGAGTTCCGCTCCGGTGACACCGTCAAGGTTCACGTAAACATCGTTGAGGGAAACCGTTCCCGTATTCAGGTTTTCCAGGGCATCGTTACTCGTCGTTCTGGCGAGGGCATCCGCGAGACTTTCACTGTTAGAAAAGTGACCTTCCAGGTTGGTGTTGAAAGAACTTTCCCACTTCACTCTCCAGTTATCGACAAGATCGAGCTAGTCTCACGCGGCCAGGTCCGCCGTGCGAAGCTTTACTTCTTGCGCGATCTACGAGGCAAGAAGGCAAAGATTCGCGAAAAGCGCGAAAACGTTTAGATTCCCTAGCAAAGCGCACTGACACGTGAGCGACCAGCAGGATCCTAGAGCGAATCTTCGACCAAGAAGAAAAAACAGCGACAGAAGACGTAAGTTTCGTCGCGCCCGCAAGAACTTCTTTGTTGCTTTTCTTATTGATCTCGTTGTGGTACTCGGCGCTGCTCTAGTTCTCTCACTTCTAATCAAAACCTTCCTGATTCGATCATTTTTCATTCCTTCGGGATCGATGCTTGAAACCCTCCAGATCGATGACCGCATTATCGTGAATCAGCTAACTCCAGCGCTTTACCCAATTGAGCGCGGCGACGTTGTTGTGTTCAAAGATCCAGGAGGCTGGCTTGGTCCAAATGTTGAGGAACCAACTGACCCAGTGGTTATGGCCGTGGACTGGTTCCTGTCTGCATTTGGAATTACCGCTCCTGATAGCAAGCAGCACCTCGTCAAGCGAGTAATTGGCGTGGAAGGTGACAAAGTTATCTGCTGCGACGCAAATGGCCTGATAACTGTCAATGGCGTAGCAATCACCGAACCGTACATCGCCCCAGGTCAAACACCATCAAGCGTTGAGTTTGATGTCACCGTTCCAGAAAACTCGCTCTGGGTCTTGGGCGATAACCGAGGCAACAGTGAGGATTCTCGCTTCCACGGAGATCTACCAAGCAAGGGCTTTGTCTCGAACGACTGGGTTGTTGGAAGAGCATTCATCATTAGCTGGCCAGTTGATAACTGGAAGTGGCTAGATAACTACCCTGATGTCTACAAAGACATACCCGACCCTTCAAACTGAGTCGAAGCTATTCGAGCGGGGCAACCGGTTCGTAATTGGCATTGACGAAGTTGGGCGAGGTGCTATCGCAGGCCCGGTTGCAGTTGGACTTTCGCTGATTGACAAACTGAATCCAGCCCTTACCTCCTGGCCTGAGAAGCTTCAAGATTCAAAGCTTATGACGCCAAAATCCAGAGCTGAAATTACCGAACCGCTGGAAACGTGGGTTGACGGATTTGCAATCGGTTACTCTTCGAACGAAGAAATTGATAAGTCCGGAATCAGCGAAGCACTTCGCTCCGCTGCCTCTAGAGCCCTCACAGAGTTACTGGCTTCCGGTTCCATGCGCTCCAAGTTAGCCTCGGAAGGCGCTGTGATTTTGCTAGATGGTTCGCAAAACTGGCTTGGGAAACAAGCCGCCGGTTTAGAAGTTGATCTTCAGGTCAAAGCTGATACCACTTGCGTATCGGTTGCGGCCGCGGCGGTTTTGGCAAAGGTTAGAAGAGATGCGCTCATGGAAGCTTTCGATGGCACATATCCAGAATATGGCTTTGCTGGACACAAGGGATATGCCTCGGCAGCCCACATTCAAGCCCTTAGAACCCACGGCCCTTCAGCTATCCACCGATTGACTTGGCTGACTAGGATTCTTGCCTAGAGCGGGAATAGACTAGACAAAGTTATGGAAGAGAACGAGTTCGAGGACTACGACAGACAAGCCGAAGTCGCGCTTTATCGCGAGTATCGGGACGTCGTTGGTACCTTCAAATATGTCATCGAAACTGAGCGCAGGTTCTACCTCGCCAATGAGGTTGAGCTTAAGCGCATTGACACTTCCTCGGATTTCTACTTCGAGCTGAACATGTCAGATGTTTGGGTTTGGGATATCTACCGCACGGATCGATTCGTGCAGTCGGTTCGAGTGCTCACCTTCAAGGACGTCAACGTCGAAGAACTCTCGGGCAAGGCTTACGAACTTCCAAAGGAACTAGCCGTAGGCGAATAGGTTTTACACACCTTTAGATTTTTTGCTCCAACCAATTCATATTATTGACAGAGTTTTGGCATGGCCAAACCCCAAATCCTTACCGACCAAGAACTTGATTTTCTTACTCGCCCATTCCAGAACGCCGAATACTCCAAAGATCGCGCCCTAGAACTTGCTTCAGCTGGCTGCATCGCCATGATTACTGAACCAGGCGATCGAATGGCCGGAGCCTTGGCTAGGAGCCTTGGGAAGCTTACTCTGGTTGAGCTATTGATTGATGGACTAGAAACTAGAGCGGTAGTGCAAGCCCTTCAACAGCGGGGCCAGGTAGATTCCTGCCGTCAAAGCTTTGGCGATTTGGAAGGCACACTCGCTGACTCAAGGCAAAGGTGGCTACCGCGATTATCAAAGTCTCGGTTGGAACATTTGTTTTCTCAAAGCGTTGCGCTGAAGCTAAAACTAGTGACTGCCGAGGATGCAAACTGGCCGGCTGGCTTGGATGACCTGCAAGATTCAGCTCCTTCCATACTTTTCGTCGAGGGGGACCCAGAAACGCTAACGAAGCTTTCTCAAGCCGTCTCGATTGTTGGCTCAAGGCTGGCTTCTTCTTATGGTTTGCAGGTCACTTCCTCCTTGGTTAGAGAGCTTGCAGAAGTTACCCGTCCAACAGTTTCTGGAGGCGCCTTAGGAATTGATGCACAGGTTCACCGTTCGAGTATTGAACTAAAACTTCCCACAGTGGCCGTGATGGCCGGAGGAATGGATAGAAAGTACCCCAGTGCCAATTTCAAGCTTTTCAAGCAAGTCATAGACCAAGGCTTATTGCTAAGTGAGATGCCACCGGGGGTGGCACCAACTCGTTGGAGATTCTTGCAGCGCAATCGACTTATTGCTGCACTGACACCAACCACGGTTGTAATTGAGGCGGGAATCAGATCAGGATCGATTCGAACTGCGAACAACGCACTTGAACTATCTCGTGAACTCTATGCGTTACCAGGATCTGTATTTTCTGGAACATCTCTTGGAACCAACGCACTAATTGCGGATAGCAAAGCTCAAATTCTGTTTGATCTGAAGTACTTTGCCACCGGTTCACTAAGGATTCCAAACCAACAAATTGAAAGTGCACTTGCCAAAAGGGCACAGGATGCCATCCGAGAAAGTGGTTTTCCTTCTCTACCGGAGGTTGCAAAGCTAGCAGGGCTTACATTGTCTGAATCTGAATTGGCACTTCGCGAACTGACTGCGCAAGACAAAGTGATCGAGAATCGCAGTTCCAACGGAGAGGTACATTACGCTTTGAAATATGCCTTCTGAGCTTGCCTACCTACTCGAAGAATTTGCTGCTGAGCTAACGGTTGGAAAAGGCTTTTCTTCAAACACCGTTAAGGCATACCTCTCTGACGTTTCAGATCTGCAGGGCTTTATGGAAAGTAAAGCTCAAACGGAAGTTACCGATCTGGATTTGGAGCTACTTCGCGATTGGCTCTGGAGAGCAAGTGAAAAGGGTCTTACAAAAACTACCCTCGCTAGAAAATCTACAGCGGTTAGAGCCTTCACTGCCTGGCTACACAAAAACGGAAAACTTGACTTAGATCCAGGGCTGAAACTTCGCTCACCTAAGGCTTCACGAACCTTGCCCAAGGTTGTATCTAGAGAGGCGATGTCTGGAATTTTTGACAAGCTCGAGCCTCTTGCAACAGTAGATAATCCAGCCGCCATGCAAGATTTGCTAATAGTCGAGCTTCTATATGGAAGCGGTATTCGAGTCAGTGAACTTGTTGGTCTAAATCTTGAGGATATTGACTACGGCCGAAAGATTCTTCGGGTCACTGGAAAAGGAAACAAGCAGCGCATGGTTCCCTACAGCGATCCTGCCAGCGACGCTCTTGCGCAATGGATTCGAGCAGGTCGTATGCAGTTTGAAAACGAGGTTAGTCAAAACGCACTACTTATCTCCTCGCGTGGCAAGAGAATCGGGGTTCGACAGGTATACGCGCTGGTTGCATCACTCTTGAGTGAAACTGCGGTTGGTCAAGCAGGCCCCCATGCACTGAGGCACTCAGCGGCTACCCACTTACTTGATGGGGGAGCTGATCTAAGGGCAGTGCAAGAACTTCTTGGACATTCATCTTTGGCTACCACTCAGATTTATACCCATGTTTCAGTTGATCGCCTGAAGCAGGGTTATCTCAAAGCTCATCCGAGGGCGTAGTTGGTTCAATCCACGGCAACAGCCTGGACGGTGTCAGCTCACCGGTAAACCAAAGTGGCGATAAGTACTCTCCGTTTTTTCTGACAGAAAAATGCAGGCAAATACTTGGCTGACAGTGCGGGTCATAGCGTGCATCCCCTTCACAAACTTCTCCAATTAGCTGCCCGGATACAACGGAATCCCCTTCGTTAAGTCGTGAGCAAACCGGTTCGAAAGCGCTGAGAAGTTCTTGGCCATGATCTAGTGAAATCAACTGTCGGTTTACAACTTTTCCGACGAAGTGAACTTTTCCATCCGCTGGAGCAAACACTGCCTGGCCCAGGGTTGCCTCGTAGTCGATTCCGCGATGACCAGCGGAGTAAGGGGTTTCTGACTGCCGGTATTCGTGAACAACACTTGAGCCCACCAGTGGGCTATCCATGGTTTTTTCGGCACCAAGGCTTGGAACTGGAAGTTCCCAGGAAAGGGCCACCGCTAAAAAACTAGCCAGTTGCAGAAGGCTTATTCGATCCGGTTCAATCACCTTTCAAATCTGCCCCGAATAGGCACTGTCTGGGCAATTCCGCTTTAGGTTGTGGAAAATTCGGGGCTTTTGGGCAGACTCCGCTGCTGGTATGCTTTGCGTTAGCGGCATTCTCGCTAAAAATCATTGATTTTGAAAATGTCGACTTCGCGTGCCGACCAAGATGGTTTCCACTCAGTGGCCCTAACGGGCTTGTGGGAAAAATCCGGCACCAGGGGTTATTGGCAACCGCCAACAACCATTAACTGAGTGGGCGCACTTGTTGCGCCGAAAGGAAGTTCGACTCTATGTCAGTCGTAACCACCAGACAGCTGCTAGATAGCGGCGTTCACTTCGGACACCAGACCAGACGCTGGAACCCGAAGATGAAAAGATACATCCTTACTGACCGTTCTGGTATCTACATCATCGATCTGCAGCAATCACTTGCGATGATCGACAACGCCTACCAGTTCGTAAAGGACACCGTCGCAGCCGGCGGTTCAGTTCTTTTCGTTGGTACCAAGAAGCAGGCTCAGGAAGCAATCGCAACCGAAGCACTTCGCGTTGGCCAGTCATACATCAACCAGAGATGGCTTGGTGGACTACTAACTAACTTCCAGACTGTGAGCAAGCGTCTTGCCCGTCTCAAGGAACTTGAGACTATGGACTTCGCTGATTCAGCAAAGTCAGGTCTAACTAAGAAGGAACTTCTTATCCTTCGCCGCGAGAGAGACAAGCTAGAAAAGTCACTCGGTGGTATCAGAAACGTCACCAAGACTCCTTCAATCATTTGGGTTGTTGACACAAACAAGGAGCACCTTGCAATCACAGAGGCGAGAAAGCTTGGAATCCCAGTTATTGGAATCCTCGACACCAACTGTGATCCAGATGAAGTTCAGTTCGGTATCCCTGGAAACGACGACGCAATTCGTTCAATCCAGCTACTAACTCGCATCATTGCTGACGCGGTTGCAGAAGGTTTGATTGCTCGTCACTCAAAGCCAGAAGCTCAAGCCGAGCCACTTGCTGAATGGGAGCGCGAGCTTCTAGAGCAGGGCAAGGAAGCTACCGAAGAGAAGAAGGCGTAATTCATGGCTAACTACACAGCAGCAGACGTAAAGGCGCTTCGTGAGAAATCCGGCGCTGGAATGATGGACTGCAAGTCAGCACTGGATGAAGCCGATGGCAACGTCGAAAAGGCATTTGAGGTTTTGCGCCTCAAGGGCCTAAAGGGTGTTTCCAAGCGTGAAGGTCGTGCTACCAGCAACGGCCTAATCGTTGCTCGCGTATCCGGTGGAACCGGCTACCTAATCGAACTTGCTTGCGAGACTGACTTTGTTGCAAAGGCTGAACGATTTGTTGCCCTGGGTGAAGAAATTGCTGACGCAATTATTGCAGCCGGAGCCAAGGATCTAGCCTCAGCTCTTGCTGCTCCGCTAAAGGGCAAGACTGTGTCGGATGCAATCAACGACGAGGCAGCAGTTCTCGGCGAGAAGGCAGAGCTTCGTCGCCTAGGAGTTATCTCCGACGTTGCAGTTGATGCATACCTTCACCGCACCTCAAAGGATCTTCCTCCTCAGGTTGGAGTCTTGGTGGCATTCGATGGAAACGCTGAAACAGCTCACGATGTTGCAGTTCACATCGCAGCTTTTAGCCCATCAGTTCTAAGCCGCGACGAGATCTCAGCTGAAACAGTTGAGACCGAGCGTCGCATCGCTGAAGAAACTGCCAAGAACGAAGGCAAGCCAGAGGCCGCACTTCCAAAGATTGTGGAAGGTCGCGTCAATGGCTACTTCAAGGAGAACGTTTTGCTCGAGCAGGACTTCGCCAAGGACAACAAGCTAAGCGTCCAGAAAGTCCTAGACCAAGCAAGCACCAAGGTTTCGGCCTTCGTTCGCTTCCGCGTTGGAGCCTAGAAAACTTGAAAGACAAAAAGACTCGGCCCTTTGGGGCCGGGTCTTTTTCTTTGCCCGCCTAGACTAGAGCTAAACCATTTGGAGGAAGTCCCGTGCCGCAAAAACGACGCAGAGTTTTGTTGAAACTATCCGGAGAAGCCTTTGGTGGAGGAACCGTTGGGGTAAATCCAGATGTGGTTGCCGAACTAGCAAAAGAAATCGCTGAAGGGTCCAAATCAGCCGAAGTCGCAATCGTTGTTGGTGGAGGAAACTTCTTCCGCGGGGCGGAACTATCTCAGCGCGGTATGGAGCGCAGTCGAGCAGACTACATGGGAATGCTCGGAACGGTTATGAATGCTTTGGCACTTCAGGACTTTCTTGAACAAGCTGGCGTTAGCGTTCGAGTTCAGTCAGCAATTACCATGGCGCAAGTCACCGAGCCCTACATTCCCCTTCGTGCAATTCGCCACCTTGAAAAAGGAAGAGTCGTAATCTTCGGTGCCGGTGCTGGCCTACCTTACTTCTCAACTGACACTGTCGCCGCCCAGCGTGCACTTGAGATCAAGGCTGACGAAGTTCTGGTAGCCAAAAATGGCGTTGATGGGGTTTATTCCTCCGACCCAAAGAAGAACTCCGATGCAAAAAAGCTTGAGAAGCTCACTTACCAGGAAGCACTGGTCCAGGGCCTAAAGGTTGTAGACGCAACCGCTTTCTCGTTGTGCATGGATAACAAAATGCCGATGCGAGTATTCGGGATGCAAGGCAAGGGCAACGTCACCGACGCCATCAAGGGCAAGAAGATCGGCACCACGGTCACCGCCTAAAGTTTTGATTGAAAGGAAAGTGAGCACCAAATGATTGACGAAATCCTAAAGACAGCAGCAGAAAAGATGGGCAAAGCCGTCGAATCTGCCAAGGAAGACTTCGCCACTGTTCGCACCGGACGCGCCAACCCTCAGATGTTTCAGAAGATCATGGTCGACTACTACGGCACGGGAACTCCACTGGCGCAGCTAGCATCACTTCAGAACCCAGAGGCCCGAACAATTGTCATTACTCCTTACGACAAAGGGGCCTTGGCAGCAATCGAAAAGGCCGTGAAGGATGTTCCAAATCTAGGTGCGACTCCAAATAACGATGGAACAATCATCCGCGTCACCCTTCCGGATCTGACTGAAGAGCGTCGCAAGGAGTACGTAAAGCTTGTCAAGACTAAAGCTGAGGACCACCGCGTTTCACTGCGCAACATCAGGCGCAAAGGAAACGAAGAGCTTGACGCACTGAAAAAAGACGGCCACGTCGGCGACGATGAGCTTGCCCGCGCAGAAAAAGACTTAGACACTTTGACCAAAAATCATGTAGATGCCATCGACGACGCCCTAAAGCGCAAAGAAGCCGAACTTCTAGAGGTGTAAAGCTAAATTGTCTGAGATAAAAGCCCCTGGGGGCAGGTCGCTCTCAAAATCAATAGTTGTCGGTTTGTTGTTGGCCGCAATCTTTTTAGCTTCCCTCTTGGTTTACAAAGAATTCTTCATTCTCTTCCTAGTCACCGCTACAGCAATTGGAGCATGGGAGCTTTCAACCGCGCTTCGCATCAAAGGCTGGTACGTTCCCAGGGTTCCGGCAGTGGTTGGATCCGCAATCATCATGCCAGCCACCTATTACGGTGGTCCAGTTGTGCAATGGCTAGTAAGCCTGGGAATCGTAGCGGCGCTAATTGTCTGGCGAACAGTTCACCTACTTTGGGAACGTCGAAAGGCAAACTTCCAGACCTTCCTTCGGACGATTAGAGATTTCGGAGCAGCTGCATTCCTGGTGATCTACCTACCTCTTTCTTTGAGTTTTTCAATGCTGCTTCTAAGGCGCCCCGATGATGGCGCATATTGGGTTCTAACCCTCGTGGCCACTGTCGCACTAATTGACTCTGCTGGATATCTGTTTGGTCGGGTATTTGGGAAACATAAATTAGCTCCAGGAGTTAGCCCCAAAAAAACATGGGAGGGATTGCTTGCCTCAATTGTTCTTGGTTCAGCCACAGCCATTACCTTGACGATGTTTTTGCTAAATGGTCCATGGTGGGTTGGACTTATCCTTGCTGCCGCAATCATTTTGGCAGCGGTATTTGGAGATCTTGCCGAGTCGCTTATAAAGCGCGATCTTGGAGTCAAAGACATGTCAAAACTTCTGCCTGGACACGGAGGAATGATGGATCGCCTAGATTCCATGCTCCCGGCTTCTTTGATGAGCTATTTGGTAATGGTGGTCTTCTTTGGTTGAGACCCCAGGTTTTTCTAAAGCCCAGGGGATGGGATACAACCCTGAGCAAGTTGACGCATTGCTAGATCTGGCTAAGGCTCAGTACGAATCGCCAGATCAAATCCTTCTTCGCGCCTCCGATCTTCGCGGACTTCGTTTGGATTTAGTTAGCGGAGGGTATTCGATTTCGCAGGTGGATGCAGCACTGGATAACCTCGAGGATCACTTCATTAGGGCCGAAGTTAGTGCCTTTAGCGAGCGTTTTGGCGAAGCGGAACTTGCGAAACGATTTGAAGAGTTGCAGCAAGCACTCCTTCCAAGGCTTCGTCGAGACGAGGGCAAACGCTTCACAAAGGTATCTTGGTTAGCCCGCGGGTATGACAAGAAAAAAGTGGACGAGCTTTGTGAACAGCTGGTTTCCCATTTCAACGGTGGAGCCAAAGTCCGAGTCGCTCAAGTAAGGCGAGCACAATTCACCGCCACTCGATCTGGATACTCCATGCCCCAGGTTGATAGCTTTCTAGATAAGGTCATTGAGGCGCTGCAACTTGAAATCTCAGACTAGCTACGGCTGTCTTGGCGTTGTCGCCATATTATTTCTTATCTATGTCGCACTCTTTGGTTCCGGTGGAGACTCATCTCCTACACCGTCACCAACGCCGAGTATCACTGAATCCATAGCTCCAACTCCTGAACCAACCGAGAGCACCGAAGCAATCCCTAAAAGCAAGAGGGGCGAAGCTCTAAGGGCTCTTGCCAAGATGCCTATCAAGGGCCGCGCTCCGCAAACGGGATACTCGCGGGAAATGTTCTCTGACGACTGGGATTACTACAACGGTTGCGATGTTAGAAACAGAATTCTTGCTCGGGATTTGGTTCAGTACAACTACAGATACGATTCCTACTGCATCATCGAGAATGGAATTCTTGAGGATCCTTTCACGGGTAAGGTCATCGCTTTTCAGCGAGGAGTTAGAACCTCGCTAGATGTTCAAATTGATCACGTTGTTTCACTGAGCGATGCGTGGCAGAAAGGCGCACAGCAGCTTTCTAGCTACCAACGCTTCGCGCTCTATAACGATCCGCTGAATCTTCTGGCGGTCTGGGGTCCGGCCAATAGTTCAAAAAGTGACTCTGACGCTGCCAGCTGGTTGCCTTCTAACAAAAGCTTCAGATGCTCATTTGTGGCCAGGCAAATAGCCGTGAAGGTGAAGTATCAGCTCTGGGTGACCCAGGCCGAGCACGATGCCATGGCTCGAGTACTGGCCACCTGCCCCAAGAAGGGTCTTCCTAACTAGCCTTACCTAGCCCTTGCGCAACACTCAAGGTAGAGTTGAAGGTCGCAGGTCATTTATTTGGGAAGGATTTTGTCATGGGCAAGTACGAAGCCATCAAACCAACCCTTGCCAAGCGAATTGTCTTCTCCTTTGATGAAGCCCTAGCCAAGCGCGGACTTGCCAGACCCCATCTTCCAAGAGTGACCAAGGCCAAATCACTTCCAGTTTTGGGCTTCATTTTTGTTGTCAGCTTGACCCTGGTTTACGTTGTGGATCCTTATTCAGGCAATCTTGCAAGTGCTTCCACAATTCAGGTTTATGACCCAGACGATGAAAAGAATCAGAGTTTTGTTTTTGATGAGGAATACACCGTTAGCTTTGAGCGCGGGGGATACCGAATGATTTCTGGATCTGCCGCCAAGAGCTACTTCATTTTGGCTGCTCCTATGCCAGCACCAGGATCTTCTCAGGCCTATGCGCTCGAATACATCGCTAAGCGTGACTGGGGAATGGATCAGTTCTCCTGCCTTGTGAATTTATGGAACAGAGAATCAAACTGGCGGCACCTCGCTAAGAACTCTTCGAGCGGTGCTTATGGAATTCCTCAGTCCCTGCCTGGATCAAAAATGGCAACTGAAGGAGCGGACTGGATGACTAATCCACAGACTCAGATTCGCTGGGGTGTGAAATACATCGCTGCTCGATACAAAAACCCTTGTGGCGCTTGGGCGCATTCTGAAGAGCACAACTGGTACTAATGAAATCTCGTCGCAACCGCGGTTCCAAGTGGGGAGCCGAATTTCAGCCCCTCGATTTAGAAAGAGTGCGCATTGGAGTCAAGCGCACCGAGCTAAAGCGCGGCGTTGAGTACTCCGTTCAGACCACAACCGGTGCTAAAGCAGAAGATGACAAGAGTTGGGTTTGTCCAAACTGCCACCTTGGAATTTCCAAGGGTCAAAGCCATACGGTTGCCTGGGACTCAGTTCGAGGCGTTGATACAAGAAGGCACTTTCACAACGCCTGCTGGAAGAGCTTTCAGGGTCCGTTGCTTTGATTGAAATCACTTCCTCCACAGAACTTCCCTCTAATCGGGAATCGCTTACCTTAATTACCTCTGACAATCTAAAACTAGTTGCCGAACTCGCTACCCCAGTTCAAAACAAGGCCAAAGCGGTGCTGTTGACTTTGCATCCGCTGCCAACCGGTGGCGGGTTTATGGACTCTCACATTCTGCGAAAAGCGGCTAATCGTCTGCCAGCGCTTGCTGATCTTGCAGTGCTGAGATTCAACACTCGAGGAACTACCAGCCCGCAGGGCACCAGTGAGGGCAGTTTCGGCGAAGGTATCGATGAAAAGCGCGATCTCGAAGCCGCCCTGGAATTTCTCAAATCACGGGGCCTTGGACCAATTTGGCTAGTTGGCTGGTCATTTGGTACTGAACTAGCAATCAAGTATGGATTTGATAAGCAGATTGAAGGCGCCATTTTGCTCTCGCCTCCGCTTCGAAGGGCTGGTGAGCAGGATTTGGTGAAGTGGGTAGGTAGCGGCAAGAAGTTGGTCGCTTTAGTTCCCGAGCACGATGAATACTTGGCTCCTGCTGCAGCCCTCGAACGATTTGCTGTTGTTCCTGAAGCAGAAGTAATTCCCGTGGATGGCGCTAAGCACCTATGGGTGGGCGAGCCTGCAACCAAAAGAGTTTTGAACGAAATTGTGCGGGCGGTAAACCCGGCAAAGTATCCGCTCCCGGATACTTTCTAGCGCTTGTTTTGACGAGGGACAAAAATCTCTCGCCCGATGAAAATTATTGAAGCAGCTAGCGGAATCGCAACTAGCGCCCCAAGAACACCAAGCAACGCTCCACCAGACAAGGCGGAAATAACTACTATCGGTGCGGGAACCGATACTGCAACTTTCATAACTCTTGGGCTAATCAAATACGCCTCAAGCTGCAGGTAGATCAGGTAGTAGACCGCAAGAACAATTGCTGATGTTGGATCCACGGCTAGAGCGACTAGAACCACCAGTGCTGCACCGGTTACTGAACCAACCAGCGGAATGATTGCAAGAATGAAAACCACAAATGCCAGCACTAGAGCAAACTGAAGCCCCAGTAGTGTCATCACGATAAAGCCCAAAAAGGCATTGAGTCCAGCAACCGAGACTTGACCAATCACATAACGTCCGACTGAATTGGCAACCTGGTCTGAAATCTGGTTGTAGCGCTTGCGTTTGGTTTTTGGAACAAGCTTGGATAAAGAAGCCTTTAGACCATCAAGTGAAGCCAAGAAAAAGACAGTCAAAACAACGACGATGATGAAGCCAAAGACTCCGTTGAACAAGTTGATTCCCACCTGAACAACACCTCCGACCATGGTCGGCCAGTTCGCAGAGTCGGCCAGGAAAGTGCCGGCGTTGGAAAGTGCTGAACCAATTGCTCCGCCGAGCTGTTCATCCAGTCTTATGACAAAAGGCAGTTGGGTGATGTCTTGAAGCAGCTGGGGAGCGGTTTCGAGGAAGCGAGTGCTCTGGGTTATCAAGCTTGGAACCAGTGTCCAGATCAAAACCCCCAGCAGCCCCAAAAGCCCCACAATCACAGCTAGGACGGCTAGCGGTCTAGGGAAATTCAATCTCTCCAGAGCTGATACCAACGGGTCCAGACCAAGGGCTAAGAAGATGGCAGCAAAAATGTAGGTGATGACGTTAGCCAGAGTGGCTACAGCGCCTCCTAAAAGCAGTGCGGTTAGCACGCCGAGGCCGCCAAATAGTCCAATTAGGAATGGATTGGAAACCTTGAGGTCTTGAGCTGGCATCTAGAAACCGGCCTTTTCTATTCCAGTGATTTTCTTGATGCCTCAACAACTTTTTCTAGGTGCTCAAGGTATGAACCGACGGTTCGTCGTTCAATCTCTAACTTGGCAAGCTTTGAGTTAGCGTCATCAAGCTCTCTGGCGGCACGATTTTTGGCATCCGCAACAATTTGACGCGACTCAGCTTCGGCCATAGCAATCATTTGTTCGGCTTGGTCTCTGGCGGCATCGGTGGTTGCTTTGTTTATTGAACGGGCTGCCGATTCAATAGTCTCGGCTTCGAGTTGCGCAGCATTTGTTCTTGTGATGGCTGCCTGTAGTTGAGCTTTAGCATCATCCAGGTACTTCTGAGTCTGGTGAACGGCTTCCTGGTGTTTACGCAGATAGTCCGCTTCAGCTTCAGATCTTCGAGCGGTAAGTTCCAGCTCTAGATCGATTCGAGCTTGGTCACCGATGATCAAGGCAGCTTTTTCAGTATCAATTTCTCGAATCATTTCCTTTTGAAGCATTAGCTTCTTTTCTGCCAAGTTGCGCTCAACCATGGCCTTCAGGTTTTCGGTTTGGCGCTTGGTGTCTGCTCGAAGCTTTGCAACTTCGGTGGCAATTGCGCCTCGAATCGAGCCAGATTCTCTGGTCGCCTCTTCAATAAGACGCTTGCCTTCGTTGCGGGCTTTATCAAGAATTTCATTAGCCTCGCCCTTGGCGGAGTTGATTACGCGCTCAACTCTTCGATCAGCCTCGGCAACCAGAGATTCGTAGTAATCCTTTGCCTCGTTCTTTTTGGATTCAACTTCTTCGTTGATACTTCCAAGCACGCGGCTTTTTTCACTTTCCGCATGAGCCAGCAATCTTGTGGCCTGATCTTCTGCTGAGGCGAGAATGATGGCAGCTTGATTTCCGAGTCCGGCATAGGTAGGTGACTGGACCTCTTCTAACTTTGCGCTCAGTTCCTCGATTTGGGCTTTGGCTTGCCTGAGCTCATCGGCTAGTTGGGCATTCTGGGTCGATAGACGCAGTACGTCACGATTGAGGTCCAAAAATGCGTCGTCGACGGCTGATTTTGAGTAGCCGCGCATCGCAGTTGGGAACGAGGTCGCATCGCCTGACAAATCGGGCCTCCAGCACGGTTTCGGTAGAATGGGCTTTGGCCCTTAGGCCAGATACCCAAGTTTAGCTGGAATGGATAATCATGCGCTTTTTGCTGGCAGCACTGCTGTTTATCCTCGCTATTTCGCTACTTTTGCTCGGTTTGGCCCAACGGACAATCTGGGCGCCACCGGATAACTTCTCGGTAAACCTCTCGGTTTCAGGCAACGAACCCTACCTGGTGATTCCAGCCGAGGAGCTAGCTCTAATGCCCGGCGATCCAGTTGTTGGCGGCATCGGCGACGGCGAGGTCTTGGTTGCATATGGTCGAGAAGCGGATGTGCTGGCATGGGTTGGTCAATCTCTGCACTCCGAAGCGGTCACCTCCGACGATGGAACGGCCATAGGAGTTCGCGACGTGGCGGGCACCACAGAGCTAGCAAGCCCCAGTGGTTCTGACCTTTGGATAAACCAGAGCCTCGGAGAAGGATTTGCTGAACTGGCAATTCCAGCTGGTGGCAACAACGCAGTGATCGTTGCAAGTGATGGCTTTGAGCCAGCCCCAACCAGAGTCCGTGTAGCCTGGCCGATTGAAAACTCTACGGTTGTTTCAGATGTTTTCCTCGGTGTTGGATTTGGCTTCTTGATAGCAGCAATTTTGTTGAACCTATTGGCACTTCGAAAGATGCAGATCAATAGAGGTCCAAGACGAAAGCTACCTAAGCCTCCTCAGGGACCTAAGTACCGACCAAGGAAGTCAAACTTCGAAGTGCCTAAACGCGGAAGAAGAGCCGCTCGGTCAAAGATCGCTCTAGTGCCAATTGGCATTGCTTTGACATTCGCTTTGTCTGGATGTTCTGTAACCACGGCTCCAGTTGCTACCCCAACTCCTAGCGCATCTGAAACCGAGGCAGCTGTTGAAACAATTCCTCCGGTTGTAAATATCACGCAGGTTAGGAATATTCTTCGTCAACTCCAAGAGGTAGTGGCTGTAGCAGATGAGTCGGGAGATTCGAGCTTGCTCGAGCCAAGAGTTGCAGGACCTGCTCTACTGTTTAGACAAGCGCACTATCTGCTGATGACAAAATCTCCAGAAATTCAACCACTGCCTCCAATTTCAGGTTCGGCAATTTCGATTACCTTACCTGCCAGTACAAACAGTTGGCCAAGATCGTTCATGATCGTCACCGAGGGTGATGGCTCAGGAGAGCTTCCTCAGCTGCTTGTTTTGCAGCAGGCATCACCGCGTGAGAGCTACAAGCTTTGGTACAACATTCCGCTGCTACCGGGATCCGAAATTCCAGCGGTTGCAGCACCTGAGATTGGAGCCATTCCGGTAGCTACAGACTCGCTGTTTTTGAAAATCTCGCCTAATCAGCTACCAACTGCATTCGGTGATGTTATCGATAATGGCCCAACTAGCCTGTTTTATACCCTTTTCGATCTGGCCGAGGACGAGTACTACAACCAGATCTCAACCAGCCAGAAGGACCAAATCGAGAAGCTGCGCAGAGCTGAGATTACCTTCACGCACGAACTCGGAAACGAGAACATCATTTCGCTTTCGACATCTGACTCGGGCGCATTGGTTGCTGTGATGATGACCGACAATTACCTAATTCGCCCTACCCGCGAGAACGCTGCCGTAACTGTTTCAGGAAATGAAAAGCTGCTTCTTGGAGCGGAAGGAAGCGCGAAGGGGGTTAGGACTCAGTACGCAGGGATGCTGCTGTTCTACGTTCCTGCTGCTACCGCCGATGGCAAGATTACTCTGCTGGGTGCCACCCAGTCCTTGCTGAGTATCCGAGGTCTATAGATGACAATCGAATTTGGCAGCCCTAAAGCAAATTCTGAAGCAATAAACGTTCCAGCTTTAGTAATGCGCGTGGACGCAGCATCAATCAGGGACTACCTGCCTTTGTCGGAAAAGATTCCAATTTTGATGCTTTTTGTTCAAGCCTCCGATCCAGCCTCAGAAGCTTCAGAAAAATCCGTGACTGCGTTGGTTCAAAAAACCGCCGGTGCCATGATTGCCCTAGTTATTGACGCAGCTGCTTCCCCTGAGTTAGTGCAAGCATTTGAGCTCAACCAAATCCCGAGCGCTTACGGCTTGTTGAAGGGTCAGCCAGCACCGTTGTTTGTCGGCAATCAGCCAATGGAACAAATCCAGTTGGTAATTACAAAAGTTCTTGCTGTGGCCAAAGAAAACGGACTCACCGGAAAAGCCGTTGTCAAAGAGATTGAAAAAGAACCAGAACTTAGCCCAACACTAACCGCAGCGTACGCAGCAATTGATTCTGGAGATTACAAAGGTGCGCTAGCACTGTATGAGAAAGCACTTTTGGAAAATCCGAACGATGCCCTAGCCGATGCTGGACTAGCTCAGGTGAAACTACTACTTCGCCTCGAAGGTAAAGATCTCGCTGTGATAATCGATTCTGATGCAACAACTGATGATTCAATTCTTGAAAAAGCCGATGCCCTAATAGCAACCGGCAATTCGGCTGAGGGATTTAGTCTTTTGTTAGCCCTATTTGAAAAAACGGCTAAGGACGCGCGCGAGCCAATCAGGCTTCGCTTAGTTGAGATGTTCATGGTTGCAGGAAACGACAACCCTGATGTGGTGGCTGCTCGAAAAGCCCTCAGTTTGCTAATTTTCTAGGCTCTAGCCAGAGATAGTTGATGTGGCCGGAGTAGAGGCCACAATGACCCATGTATGGCCCGAGTAAAGAAGTTTCTGGCGTGGGTAGAGCAAACTAGGCTTAACTACATGCCCGTTTACTTGGATCACGCCGCCACTTCGCCGATTCGGCCGAGTGTCTTGGCTCACTACTCCAAGTCCCTAGAGCAGGTTGGAAACCCAGCCTCGGTGCATTCTTTCGGTCAAAGCTCAAGGCAAATGCTGGAAGAAGCTAGGGAGACAATCGCCGCAAGTATTGGCTGTGATCGCAATGAGGTCATCTTTACTTCCGGCGGAACCGAATCAGACAACCTTGCAGTTAAGGGTCTCTACTGGCAACGCCATGGGCAAGACCGAAAACGGACACTTATTGTTACATCCAGTGCCGAGCATGCTGCAGTCCTTGATGCCGTGAATTGGTTAGTTGCCGAGCAGGGCGCCGAGGCACATTTTGTTTCAATGAACGATGACGGCGTTCTTGATCCAGCAGAGCTTGCTAATGTATTAGAAAAGCGATCTGATCAGATTGCACTTGTCTCTTTAATGTGGGCCAACAACGAAATTGGTGTAGTTCATCCAATTCAAAAAATCACTGCGCTAGCTAGAGAATATGCAATACCGGTGCACTCCGACGCTATCGCAGCTCTTGGTCACATTCCAGTGAACTTTGCAGCTTCTGGTTTGTCTGCCATGACTATCACTGGCCATAAAGTGGGTTCCCCAGTTGGAGTCGGAGCTCTTATTCTTGCTAGATCCGAAAAGCTCACGCCCGTGTTTCACGGCGGCGGCCAGGAAAGAAACTTGCGATCTGGAACACCGGATGCAGCTGCCGCATCAGCCATGGCCCTTGCAGTCAAAGAAGCCGTAGGGGAACAGGCTCAGTTAGAACTCCTGCACGCGAAGCTTTCGGCAAGATTAGTTGCTGGAGTTCGGGAAGTGGCACCAGATGTAAAGGTATCTTCCGAGCACGCTCCAAGACTTGCAAACAACGTTCACTTTAGATTCCCCGGGTGTCTGGGGGATAGCCTGCTTTTTCTGTTGGATCTGAATGGAGTTTCTGTTTCAACCGGCTCGGCTTGCGCAGCAGGTGTGAGTAGCCCCTCTCACGTGGTGCTTTCTCTTGGAGCCAATTCGGACGAGGCGATGGGAACGATGAGAATCACCTTTGGCCACAACTCGTCTGATGCTGACGTTGATGCATTCCTGGATGCTTTTCCAAAAGCCTACGAAGGCGCCAAGAAGGCAGGATTGACTAGGCGATGAAGATTCTGGCGGCAATGAGTGGAGGGGTTGATTCAGCGGTAGCTGCTGCTCGCGCTGTTGAGGCCGGCCACGAAGTGGTTGGAGTCCACCTTGCCCTGTCACGAATGCCCGGAACTTTGCGAACTGGTTCCAGGGGCTGCTGCACGGTTGAGGATTCTATGGACGCTCAGCGGGCTGCCAACAAAATTGGAATTCCCTTTTACGTGTGGGACTTCTCGGAGCGCTTCAAGCAAGACGTGGTGGATGATTTCATCGCGGAATATTCGGCTGGAAGAACCCCAAATCCATGCATGCGCTGCAACGAACGAATCAAATTCGCAGCCCTTATCGAAAAAGCTCTTGCCCTAGGTTTTGATGCGCTTTGCACCGGGCACTACGCCAGCGTCGAAAAAGACGCTGAGGGAAACTTGGAACTTCATCGATCGTTTGCCATGGCCAAGGATCAGTCCTATGTGTTGGGGGTTTTGACTGAAGATCAACTCAAGCACTCATACTTTCCAATTGGCAAAGCTGCCAATAAGGAAGACATCCGCAAAGAAGCTAAGGATCGAGAGCTTTCAGTTGCAAACAAGCCTGATAGCTACGACATTTGCTTTATCCCAGAGGGCGATACCAGAGATTGGCTCTCGGACAAGATCGAGCTAACACCCGGATCAATTGTTGATAGCAGTGGAGCAGAACTTGGCAAGCACGATGGAGCCCTCGGGTACACAGTGGGACAGCGTAAGGGTCTCAGGATTGGTCATCCTGCTAAAGATCGCCAGCCCAGATATGTGCTTGAGATAAGACCAAAAGAAAATGTTGTGGTCGTCGGTCCAGAAGATGCACTGACAATCTCTGAGCTCTCAGGTGAAAAGTTCTCCTGGTGCGGCAAAGCGCCAGATAATTCAAGCGAGTGGTTTGAGGCCGAAGTTCAGGTGCGCGCTCACAGTGAATCGCACCCATGCAAACTTCGCATAGTAGCTGGCCAGATGGTGATCCGGCCAAATGCTCCAATTCGCGGCATCTCTCCTGGCCAAACAGCAGTTGTTTACCTGGGTTCTAGGGTGCTTGGCCAAACCACAATCGACAAAACCGTCTCTGCAGTCTTGGAGCAGGTGTGATTTTGGATAAGAAAGTAGTTGACCGGGTTGCCAAACTAGTAGATACCATCAACAAACACCGCGCTGCCTATTACCAATCAAACACCTCTTTGATTTCGGACGCCGATTACGACAAGCTAATGCGCGAGCTCGAAGGGCTCGAATCAAAGTATCCAGAGCTAATCACGGGTGATTCACCAACTCAAACCGTCGGGGGAGAAGCCAGCCAAACCTTCACTCCGGTTGAGCATCTTGAGCGCATGATGAGCCTAGACAATGTGTTCTCGAGCGAGGAGTTAGATAGCTGGCTTGAGAAAACTGGCGGCGGTCCTTTCTTGTGTGAGCTAAAAATTGACGGGCTGGCAATCAACTTGCGGTACGAAAAAGGAAAACTAGTATCTGCTGCCACCAGGGGCGATGGCTCCGTTGGCGAAGACGTCACACGAAATGTAATGACCGTTAAGGGAATCCCTCACTCTCTCTCTGGGAAAAACCACCCGGATGTAGTCGAGATCCGTGGCGAGGTGTTTTACTCTCTAGCTGATTTCGCCAAGCTCAATCAGTCACTGATTGACGCAGGCAAAGCTCCCTTTGCTAACCCCAGGAATTCTGCCTCTGGTTCACTGCGCCAGAAAGATTCCAGCGTCACAGCTTCAAGGCCGCTTCAGATGATCGTTCACGGTATCGGCGCTTGGATCGATAAGAGCGTTGTCAGTCAATCTGAGCTCTATGCACATCTCAAAAACTGGGGGCTCCCTACTTCCAGTAGGTATCAGGTGTTGGATAACGCTGCCCAAGTGAAGAAGTACATTGCTGATTTTGAGGCAAAGCGCCATACTCTCGAGCACGAAATCGATGGCGTTGTTGTCAAAGTTGACGAGCTATCCAGGCAACAGTCCCTTGGTTTCACCTCTCGTGCATCTAGGTGGGCAATTGCCTATAAGTATCCGCCAGAGCAGGTAAACACGAAGCTACTGGACATTAAAGTTTCAATTGGAAGAACTGGCCGAGCTACCCCGTATGCGGTTTTAGAGCCGATTCGTGTGGCCGGAAGTGAAGTTGAATTCGCCACCCTGCACAATCAAGAGGTCGTTGCCGCCAAGGGAATTCTCATCGGAGACACCGTGGTGCTTAGAAAAGCAGGGGATGTAATTCCTGAGATTCTGGGCCCAGTGGTAGCTCTTAGGGATGGCTCTGAGAAAAAGTTTGCCATGCCAAAAAACTGCCCAGACTGTGGCTCAAAACTTGCTCCAGCCCAAGATGGTGATGTTGACCTTCGATGCCTAAATGCCAAATCTTGCCCGGCCCAACTTCGTGAGCGAATTGCCTACATCGGTTCTCGTTCTGCGCTGGATATCGAAGCACTGGGATTTGTCACGGCCGTTGCACTAACTCAGCCTCTCGAGCCGAAGGTTCCACCAGTCAAATCTGAAGCGGACCTTTTCACTCTCAAGCTAGAGGACTTGCTCCCAATCAAGTCGCAGGTAGTTGATGCCGATACTGGCGCCGTCAAGCTTGATTCAGAGGGTAAACAAAAGGTAGTGGAGTACTTCAGGAAAAAAGATGGCTCGCCGGCAACAGTTGCAACCAAACTTCTAGAAGAACTAGAAAAAGCCAAGTCTCAACCTGCATGGCGGGTGCTAGTTTCGTTATCTATTCGACACGTGGGTCCAGTAGCAGCAAGATCGCTAATGAATTCCTTTGGGTCAATTGAGAAAATCTTCGCGGCCTCCGAGCAGGAGCTTGCGAGAGTGGATGGAGTCGGCGCGGTAGTTGCAGCAACCATCAAAGAGTGGATTTTGGTGGATTGGCATAAAGACATCATCCAAGCTTGGAAAAAAGCAGGGGTCAACTTCACCCAGGACATTTCAGTTTCCGACTCAGGGCCATTTCAGGGAATGAGCATTGTTGTTACCGGAACTTTAGTGGAACTTACGCGCGAGCAAGCAGAAGAAGCCATTATTTCGCGTGGGGGCAAGGCTGCTTCTTCGGTTTCAAAGAACACCGCTTTTGTTGTTGCGGGAGCGGCTGCCGGGTCCAAATTAGCCAAGGCAGAATCGCTAGGCGTAGAAGTAATTGATGAAGCTGAGTTTGCTAAGAGGCTAGCGAACTAGTATTTCTTGTCCTCGTAGGACTCAACTTCGATTGCATCGTAGGATCCAGCGCGAGGCTCAGAGTAGTCAACATTGGTCTCAAAGCCCTCTGTGATTGAAGGCGAAGATTGCTCAAGCTCGGTCTGAGCTAGGGTTTCGTCGGCTGCAACCATGGACTCAGTAGACATCAAGGACTTCAAGGTGTTGAGGAAGTCTTCGATTTCGTTAGCCTCTGACTCCCAGCGATTTAGTCGATCTTGTCCATCTACGATTACCGCGTTTGCATATGCTTCGGCCTTGCGGGCAAGAAGTTCTGCACGACGGCGTGACTGGTTGATCAAGTTTCCAGCGTTTCGCTGAGCGTCTTCGGTCACGTTTGCCGCTGTTACCTTGGCGTCGCGAAAATTTCTTTCTGCTTCCGAGTTAAGTTCGGCAGCCAGTCTTGATGCTTCCGCAACTGCCTTGTTGGCATCATCGTGTGCTTGCTGAGCTTGCTTGACGGCAGATTCGTAAATCCTTAGAGCTTCCTGCTCGCCTTCGTCGCGCTTAGACTTTAGCTCTGCTTCGAGTTCGACGCGGGACTGTGCTGTGCGCTGAGCAAGTTCGGTAGCAAGAGCACGCGCTTCTTCAGTCTCGCGGTGAACAGAGGCACGAAGCTCCGCAGCGTATCTTTCACCCTCTGAGCGAATAGCAGATGCTTCACGCTGAGCGTGAACAATCTTTTCGGTAGCATATGCTTCCTGAGTTTTAGCCTGAGCCAAAATCTCTGCTCTGGTTCGCTCTGCATCAAGACGAATCTCTTTAGCTTTTGATTCCGCATCTGAAAGAAGTTTCTGAACGGCAGCTTCGGCTTTACGAGTCAGTTGCTCAGCTTCGGCCTTTGCAGTCTCGCGAACGCGAAGTGCGTCTTGACCGGCGTCGGTCATAAGTTTTCTAGCCTGCTCTTCAGCAACGCGCAGGGTCTGCTCGAACTGAGCACCAAGTTCTGCGTAGCCAGTACCGGCATCACGCTTTAGTCGCTGCTTTAGGCTTGCGATCTCAGATTTGAGAAACTCAACCTCGCTGGCGGCTTTGTAGTTGTAGTCGCGAACGTGATCGAGCTCTTCGCGCATTGCGGAGACAGCTGCGTCTACCTCGCCTTTGTCGTAGCCTCTAAAGACGAGCTGAAATTCTGAATTATCCACGGGTATTGACCTTTTTATAGGGGGATAGGGTTTACTACCTAGATACCTACTCTAGTAGGGTATTTCGCCCCAGAATCAAGCAATTTCTTTGTTGCTAGAATGGGCCAGCTGGGGCCAAAACCCCTCCAATTCAGAGTTTCTCTAAACCGAAGGTTTCCATGTCTGAGATCACCCCTGAGCTAGTTAGGCACCTAGCCGGCCTTGCCCGCATTGAGGTAAGCGAGGCTGAGGTGGCCCAATTTGCCAGTCAGCTGGCTTTGATCGTGGAATCGGTTGCCACTGTCAAGGCTGCCGTGAGTGATGAAATTGTCGCCACCAGCCACCCAATTCCTATGGCCAATGTTTTCCGTGAAGATGTGGTCAAGCCATCGCTCACTCAAGCCCAGGCTCTTTCCGGAGCCGCTGACAGCGAATCCGGTCGCTTCAAGGTCTCAGCCATTTTGGATGAGGACTAGATAAAAACAATGTCTGTTCTAAACAAGTCCGCCCATGAACTAGCTTCGATGTTGGCCTCCAAGGAAATCTCCTCGGTCGAGCTAACCAAAGCCCAGCTAGATAACATCGACAATCTAAACCCTAAGCTCAACAGCTACCTCATCGTCACTCACGAACTGGCCCTGGCTCAGGCTAGAGAAGTTGATGAGCTTCGAGCCAAGGGCGAAAAGCTTTCGGCGCTCGCGGGTGTGCCAATTGCGGTCAAGGACAATCTCACCACAATCGGAATTGAAACTACCGCCGGATCAAAAATCTTGAAGGGCTGGGTACCTCCTTATAACGCCACAGTGGTCGAAAAGGTTCTTGCCCACCGCATGCCAATTCTTGGAAAGACCAACCTGGATGAATTTGCTATGGGTTCTTCCACTGAGAACTCCGCCTATGGTCCATCGCTAAATCCTTGGGACCTCGCTCGAACTCCTGGAGGTTCAGGAGGAGGATCTTCCTCTGCCGTTGCCTCCATGCAGGCGCCACTGGCCTTGGGTTCTGATACTGGAGGATCAATTCGTTTTCCTGCAGCGGTCACTGGAACAGTTGGGGTCAAGCCAACCTACGGAGCGGTTTCTAGATACGGACTTATTGCACTGGGCTCCTCATTGGATCAAGTTGGTCCCGTCACCAGAAACGTGATGGATGCGGCCATGTTGCAAGATGCGATCGCTGGCCACGATCAGATGGATGCAACGTCTCTGCCAGAATCCCTTGGCTCAATGACTGAGGCTGCCAAGAACGATTCGGTCAAGGGACTAAAGATTGGAATCATCAAGGAACTTACCGGTGAAGGCTTCCAGTCCGGGGTATCGGAGCGGTTCCAGGAAGCTCTGGACCTGCTGGTTGCAGCAGGGGCTGAAATCGTTGAAGTTTCCTGCCCTAGCTTTCAATACGCAATCGCTGCCTATTACTTGATTCAGCCAGCTGAGGCCTCTTCAAACCTGGCACGCTTTGACTCAGTTCGCTTTGGATTACGTGTCATGCCAGAAGGTGCAGCGACAGTCGAAAAGGTAATGGCTGCAACCCGCGAAGAAGGTTTTGGTGCAGAAGTTAAGCGAAGAATCATCCTTGGTACCTACGCACTTTCTTCTGGTTACTACGACGCTTACTACGGAAGCGCCCAAAAGGTAAGAACTCTAATTCAGGCTGATCTTGCCAAGGCATTTGAAAAAGCCGACGTGTTGGTTTCGCCAACTGCGCCAACTACAGCTTTTCTGCTTGGAGAAAAACAAGAAGATCCGCTGGCAATGTATCTAAACGACATCGCAACAATTCCGGCCAACTTAGCTGGAATTCCAGGAATGAGTCTTCCGGTAGGTCTTGCGAGCGAAGACAACCTCCCAGTTGGCGCTCAGTTCTTAGCCCCAGCAAGACAAGATGCGAGGCTCTATAAAGTCGGAGCAGTTCTCGAAAAATTCCTTGAAAACAAATGGTCAAAGTCAATGTTGGATTTCGCACCAGAATTGAAGGTGAACTAATGGCTAAAGATCAGCTAATGGATTACCAGAAGGCACTAGAAGCCTACGAAGTTGTTATTGGACTCGAGGTCCACGTCGAACTAAACACCAACACCAAGATGTTCTGCGGTTGCGCCAACGTGTTCGGTGATGAGCCAAACACCAACGTTTGCCCTAACTGTCTAGGATTTCCCGGAGCAATGCCAGCAGTAAACGGCAAGGCAATTGAGAATTCAATCAAGATCGGGCTAGCCCTTGATTGTGAGATTGCCGCAACCGGTCGCTTTGCCAGGAAGAACTACTTCTATCCGGATCTGGCCAAAAACTTCCAGACCTCCCAGTACGACGAGCCAATTGCCTTTGAGGGAACCATCGACATTGAGGTTCCATCGGGCAAGGTCTTTACAGTTGCAATTGAGCGAGCCCACATGGAAGAAGATGCTGGCAAGCTAACCCACGTTGGAGGCTCAACTGGCCGTATCCAAGGAGCGGAATTTTCACTGGTTGATTTCAACCGCGCCGGTGTTCCGCTAGTTGAAATTGTGACCAAGCCGATCTATGGCGCAGGCGATGAAGCACCTGAACTAGCTGCTGCCTACGTTCGCTCAATTCGCGAGATTGTGAAAAACCTTGGTGTTTCTGATGCTCGCATGGAGCGCGGCAACGTTCGCTGTGACGCCAACGTTTCCATTCGCCCGAAGGGTCAAGAAAAACTCGGCACTCGAACTGAGACTAAGAATGTGAACTCACTGCGCAGCATCGAGCGCGCAGTCAAATACGAAATTCAGCGCCAGGCACACTTGCTATCCCAGGGCACTGCAATCATCCAAGAAACTCGTCACTGGCACGAAGACCGAGGAGCAACTTCTTCCGGTCGACCAAAATCTGATGCAGATGACTACCGTTACTTCCCTGAGCCCGACCTTGTCCCAATCCAGCCTTCTAAGGAGTGGATTGAGCAGCTACGCGCAACACTGCCTGAGAAGCCTGCGATAAGACGAAAGCGACTTCAAGAGCTTTGGGGCTTTAGCGATCTAGAATTCCGCGACGTTGTGAACTCAGATTTGCTAGATGAAATCGATGACACCGTTAAAGCTGGAGCAAAGCCGCAGGCTGCTAGAAAGTGGTGGACCGGAGAGCTTGCTCGAATCGCTAACAGCGAAGATAAAGACATCGCAGAACTTGCGATAACTCCAACACAAGTCGCTCAGATCGCAGCCTTGGTTGAGGGTGGAAAACTCACCGATCGCCTAGCTCGTGAGGTTCTCACCGGAGTATTGGCCGGCGAAGGAAATCCTGAAGAGATTATTGCTAAGCGCGGACTGGAAGTTGTTTCCGATGACGGCGCACTTCTTGCCGCCATCGACAAAGTGCTTTCCGAACAGCCTGATGTGCTTGAAAAAATCCGCGAGGGAAAGCTTCAGGCAGCCGGAGCTGTTATTGGTGCGGTTATGAAGGCCATGGACGGTTCGGCTGATGCTGCCAGGGTGAGGGAACTTGTCATTCAGAGGGCTACTGAAAAGTAACTAGTTCTTTAGAGGAACAATGTGCCTAGCAATGATTCCGGCAGCCTGTTCGATGGTGTATCGATCGGCGGCCAATCCCAAGACTAAATCGAATCCCTGGTCATCGTTCATGGTGTGGCCAACGCCGTTGATGTAGAGAAAGTAATAAAACAGCGACCAAGCTGTGCGCTTATTCCCGTCGACCAATGAGTGATTCTTGATCACCGAGTGCATCATGGCAGCTGCCTTTAGTTCAAATGCCGGGTAGGCATCTTCTCCAAACAAGCTGGTACGAGGACGTGCAATGGCAGAGCCCAGCAAGCCAGCGTCTTTGATGTAGAAGCCGTGGTACTGAACTATTTGCTGTGCAGCCTCGAAGCTGACAAACCTGGTCAAGCGTCAGCCAGCCGCTCCATCAGCTTCTTGTCCTGAACCATGAGGGCGTCCATGGCATCTAGTACCTGCTGGCGCTCGGCCATGGCGTCGATGTACATCTCGACTGCCCTGGTGACTGCCTGCTGCTTTGAAATACCCAAGCGCTCCGAAGTAGCCTCGAGGGTTTGATCTAGTTCTTGTGTCAATCTAAGTGTCATAGCCATACCATAATGCTACCAAAGTGATACCACAATACAAGTGTATAACTCTGTGGATAACTTGAAGGTTTCCTTGAAGGTTAGGGCTTTTGGCTGGGGAAAACTCTCAACCTACACTCAAGAGTTGAAGGAAGGCCTGGCTCCCACCAGCGAAACCGCCTTAGAACCGGCCTCTACGCCCGATTTCAGGGCCTTTTGGACCAGTTCAGGACCCAGGTCCTGGAAGCGGTCACTAGCGACCAAGGAAGCCAAGAACCCAGCGCAGAAGGCATCGCCGGCTCCAGTTGGGTCAATCGACTCGGTGGCCAGACCAGCAATTTCAACGCTCTGGCCGCTGGCCCAATGAGCTTCAGCACCGCCTTCGCCCTTGGTCACGACATTCAAGGCAACTACTCCTGATAACCCAAGTAGCTGATCTTCTTCGAGATTTGGAAAAATCAGATCGGCCTCGGAGATTAGCTCTTTGAATACCTCCAACCCGTGGTCCTTGATGTATCCATAGGAGCCTGGATCAATCGCCAAAAGGGCGCCTGCTTGTTTGACCCTTGCAGCAAAGTCCTTGATCTCCCCAAGAGCTCGACCAAAAAGTGAATACCCTGAGAGATAAACCGCTGCAAAACCTGTTGGATCAATTGCCCGAAGATTTAGATCTAGGTTTGCACCACGGTCAGTCAGCATCGAACGCGAGGCTCCTTGGACTAGAACTACCAGTGAACCGGTTGGCTTGGCACTTGATTGAAGCGCTGCCTCGATGCCGCTTTGTTCAAGCTCAGCAGCCAGTTTTCTAACATCAGATGAACCAACGCAACCAACGAATCTTATTTGAACGCCAAGGAAAGCAAGCCATGATGCAACGTTGGCAGCCTGGCCACCCATCGACTTGTGGATTGCTGCGTTGGTGTCGGTGTTGGGTCGTATCTCAGATTCTGGAATAACGATGACATCTTCGATGACATCTCCAATTACCAGAATCTTGCTCACTTGAGCTCCGCCCAAGCCTTCGCAATATCCGCAGCAACCGCAACGTTGTTGCGAGCTAGATCAAGGTTTACTTCAAGTGATTTGCCTTTGGATTCTTCGACGATAAATCCAAGTAGGAATGGGGTGACAGCCTTGCCGGTGACTCCAACTTTCTTAGCCGCTTCAAAAGCGATTGCTAGCACGCGATCGTGCTCAATCGGATCCCACTGCTTCTCGATTGGAATTGGGTTTGCAACAACCATTCCTTGGCCATGGCCAAGCTGATCCTGAGCTTTCATCGCTAGAGCAACCTGCTGCGCAGAATCCAAAGACCAGTCCAGGGCGTAACCAGAGCGGGTTAGCCAAAACGCTGGAAACTCTTTGGTCTTGTACCCAATCACTGGAACGCTCAAAGTTTCCAGTCGCTCAAGAGTTGCCGGAATATCCAGAACCGATTTCACTCCGGCAGAAACCACCGTTATTGGAGTCACCGAAAGAGTTGAGAGGTCAGCGGATTCGTCAAATGTTTCAATTGCGCCTCTGTGAACTCCGCCCAGTCCTCCAGTTGCAAAGACTCTGATCCCAGCTAGCGAGGCTAGTTGGGCGGTTGCAGCAACGGTGGTTGCCCCCGACTCTTTTCTGGCGGCAAGAATAGGAATGTCTCGAACGCTAGCTTTAGCAAGGTCCTCGTTGGCTATGCGATTTATGCCAACTTCATCCAGGCCAATTCTTGGCACGCCATCGAGAATTGCAATTGTTGCTGGGACAACCCCCTTGGAGCGAAGTATTTGCTCAAACTCTTTGGCAGCTTCCAGATTTCTTGGTCTTGGTAAACCATGCGAAATTATTGTGCTCTCGAGGGCAACAACTGGCTTGCCGGTTGCGAGAGCGTCTGCTACCTCGGGGGAGGCGATAAAGGAAGTCATTAGATAAGGGTAGCTAGTTAAGGAAGGGGTTTTTGAGTCTCAACTTGGGGTGAGTAACGGGACTTGAACCCGCGACTTCCTGGACCACAACCAGGCGCTCTACCAGCTGAGCTATACCCACCATGTCTTGAAGCCTTTTGGCTTCAAAGCCTTTTTATTCTATTGCGTTTGCTCCGCGCTTGTCTTGGCCTCAACGCTTGTTGGACCAGGGGCTTCCACCAGCACGGTCTTACGGTAGTAGACCAGCTCGGCGATTGATTCCCTGATGTCAGCAAGGGCGCGATGGCCACCTGATTTTTTAGGCAGCTGGAAATAAACCTTTGGGTACCACCTGCGGACAAGTTCCTTGATCGATGAAACATCAACATTTCTGTAGTGCAGGTGAGCATCGAGAATTGGCATGTAGCGATTGATAAACATCCGATCGGTCCCGATGGAGTTTCCAGCTAACGGGGCAGTTCTTGCCTCCGGGGCAAACTTCTTGACGTACTCAAGAATCTGTGCCTCAGCTTCTTCAAGATTCAAGCCTTCTGGCAATAGTTCTAGCAGGCCCGATTCTTTGTGCATGTTGGTGACAAATTCACCCATTCCAGCAAGTGAGTCTTCCCGAGGCTTGATAACCACGCTTAGTCCATCATCCAGAATGTTTAGCTCGGAGTCGGTGACTAAAACTGCAATCTCGACCAAACAGTCTTTCTCGACATCGAGACCGGTCATCTCGCAGTCGATCCAGACTAGGTTCTCAGAGGACTTCATAACTAAGCAAGCTTAGCGGGCGGCTTCGGCAAGTCTTCTTGCCTTACCCCTTGGCTTCTTTGGTCCCTTGAGAGCTTTGCGCTCCTTGCGTCCTTCGATCAACCAGTAAAGAACCGGAACAATCACCAGAGTCAACAGGGTCGAGGAAACTAGTCCACCGATAACAACAATCGCAAGCGGTTGGCTAATGAATCCACCACCGGTAATTCCAAACGCCAACGGCGACAGGGCGAAGATAGTTGCCAGTGCAGTCATCAAAATTGGACGAAGGCGCTGACGGGAACCATCCATGATTGATTGCTGAATTGTTCTACCCTGCTTGCGGTATTGGTTTATAAGGTCGATCAAAACAATTGCGTTTGTCACCACAACACCAACCAGCAGCAACATTCCAATCAGAGCTGGAACGCCAAGCGGTGTGTCAGTAATCAATAGAAGACCAAGTGCACCGGTAGCGGCAAACGGAATCGAGATCAGCAAGATTAGAGGCTGAATCAAGCTAGAGAAGGTCGCAACCATAACAAGGTAAACGATTGCTACGGCAGCTAGCAGGGCAAGGCCCAGCTGCTGGAAGCTCTCAGTCTGCTCAGCTGAAACTCCACCGATGGTTGCGGTTGCACCGACAGGAAGCTCAATCTCTGCAAGCTTTGCTGTGACGTCTCTGGTGACAGCACCCAAGTCATCTGTGTCTGGGGTGAGGGCAACTGTTGCCACTCGCTCACCTTTTTCACTTGTGATAGAAACAGGTGCCTGAACCTCGCTGATGTCAGCAATCTTCTGCAGTTCAATCACTCCGCGACGAGTTGGAATCTGAATCTCTTCGATCTCTTCCAAGGTCGCAGGAGTATCTTCCTGAACTAGGAAGATCGGAGTTGACTCGTTCTCAATGTTCACATCACCAATGGATGATGGGCGAAGAGTTGTTGAAACAAGGCCTGAGACCTGAATTTCGGTTAGCCCATACTCGGCGGCCTTTACACGCTCAACAGTGATTTTCAGAGTTCTTTGCTGTTCTGAAAGTGAAGAGGTTATCTCGGAAAGGTTTTCAACTTCGAGCATGCCGCTTCGAACCTTTTCTACAGCTGCAAAAAGCGCCTCGTCGTTGGTTCCTGAAATCTTGATGTCGATTGTTCCAGAACCGCCAACACCTGGACCTCCGCCGGCTGAGATCGTTGTCTCACCGATGTCAGAACGCGCATCTATACCTTTTTGAATGGCATCCTTAATCGCATCGCCATCGGCATCCTTAGCAAGTGATACCTGAATGGTTGTCGCATTAGCGTTGCCGCCAAGGTTTACTCGGCCATCAGCTCGGCCACCGAAGGTTGCCAAAACTGTTTCAACACCGTCTTGCTCGAGGATTAGTGATTCAACAACATTCGATGCCTCATCGCGCTGCTCAAAAGTGCTTCCGGCTGGAAGTTCTTGGCGAACCGAGAAAGTGTCTCCTCCGAAATCACCGATGAAGTCGGTCTTTAGCTGAGGAACTAGCGAGAAGGTAAAGCCCAAAACCGCAGCCGATGCAATCAAGGTGATAACCGGGTGAGCCTGGGTGGTTTTTAGAACTGGGATGTAGCCTCGCTGCAACCAGCTCTTCTTCTCTTTCTGCTCTTCAACTTCACGAGCTTGCTCGATCTTGAAAGTAAGCTGGCTTTCGGTTAGTTGCTCTTGGGCGCCTTCAGTCTTTGGAGCCTTTAGGAACCAATAGGCCAACACAGGAACGATCGTTAGAGAAACAATCAATGAGGCTAGAAGGGCGATTGTGAAGCTAAGGCTGAATGGCCTAAATAGCTCTCCAACCACTCCGCCAACTAGGGCTACTGGCAGGAACACGGCCACGGTTGTGATGGTGGCGGAAGTAATAGCTCCTGCCACTTCCTTCACCGCCTGAATGATGGCGCTCTTCTTTTCTTCTCCATATGAGAGGTGTCTATTGATGTTCTCAATAACCACAATCGAGTCGTCCACCACTCGACCAACTGCAATAGTCAGCGCGCTCAGGGTGAATAGGTTCAGGCTGTAGTCAGAAACCAGCAAGCCGGCAAAGGTGACCAGTAGGGAAGTCGGAATCGAGATAGCGGTGACCAGGGTGGATCTGATCGAGCCCAAGAACACCAAGATGATCAAAATTGCAAAGGTCAGTCCCAAAGTTCCTTCAATGGTTAGGTTCTCAAGCTGCTTCTCAACGAAAGGTCCCTGGTCAAAGACGGCGTAGATCTCAACGTTCCCACCAAGTTTCTCCTTGATTTCTTCAATCTTGGCTTCCACGCCGTTGGAGATAGCAACCGTGTTACCGTCCTGAGTTTTGGTCACCTGAATACCAAGTGAGTCCAAGCCATTGGTGCGGGAAATTGAAGTTACCGGCTCGTAGTCGTATGTGACAACTGCAACATCTTCGATGGTCAAAATCTCTGGCTCAGCAGGTGCAGCTGGAGCACTAGGCGCAGCTGGAGCACTAGGCGCAGCTGGAATACCTGGAGCACCTTGCCCTGCAGCAGCGGCTGCTGCAGCTGCTTGTGCCGCAGCCGCTTGGGCAGCAGCTGCTTGAGCGGCTGCCTGAGCGTTTTGGGTGTTCGATGAAATCAGAGGAAGCCTCTTGAAATCTTCTAGAGAGTTTACGTTTGTTCCAACTTCAATCTGTAGCTCACCTTGGGTGTCAGTGATTGATCCGGCGGGAATGATGAAACCGTTGGCGCGAAGCGCCTCAACGATGGACTGCTGAGATAATCCGTTATCGCGCAATACTTTGGCCTTGAGATCCAATGTGATTTCTTTTTGCTTACCACCGGCAACGGTGATCTCCTGGATACCTGGAACCTGGGAAAGAATCGGAGTTGCAACATCGGCCAAGATTTCGGCGAGCTCGTTGTTATTTCCCGTGGTCGAAGCAACTGACAACACAATAATTGGGACGGTGTCAAACGAGCCCGAGATTACCCTTGAGCTCACATCGGAGGGAAGCGAGTCCTTCAGGTTTGCAATTACCCGGTTCAGTTCCTCTTCGACTGTGGCAGTAGTGGTTCCAAAATCAAATTCCACTCTTACAACCGAAAGGTTTGCACTGGATGTGGAGCGAACCGTCACGAGGTTGTTTAGGGTTCGAACCTCATCTTCGATAAGGGAAGAAATCTGAGCATCAACAATTTCAGGGGATGCACCAGGATACGGCGTGACTATGGACGCCTGTGGCACTTCGAACGAGGGCAGCAGCTCCTGCTTCAGTGAGGTTAGGGATAAAAGTCCCGAAGCCACAATCAGTACGGTCAATAGACCGACAACGGAGCGGTTGGCGAGTGAGGCGGTGGCTAATCTGAACAAGAATGTCCCCTAAATAAGAAGTGCGGATTTTTTTACAACATCTAATCCAACCACTTACGGCCTTCTCGCATAAGGCTAAACATTGAATCTCTCAGCTAGTTGCCAGCCCCAAAGGGCCGTACGAGCTTGCCCTTTAGGCTAGAGGAATGAAGATTTCAAGAATCCTCGCATTAATCGGTGCGGTTGTGCTGGCGCTGATCCTGGTTGTTCCCTTTCTGATACCGGTTCAGACCTCTGGCATTACCACCTATAAAGAGGTAGCGGGTGAGGGGGCAACCTTCGCAAGTGCCCAAGGCATTGAGATCTACTACGAAAAAACTGATTTTGTATGCCAAGAGGGCAAGGATTGCTCCAATCCTCCAGTTATTTTCCTAATGCACGGCTTCGGTGCCAACACCTTCTCATTCAGAGAAGTGACCGAACCCTTGAGTCAATTAGGCGATGTCATCGCCTATGACAGACCAGGCTTCGGACTTTCTGAAAGACCGACCAGCTGGGAAGGGGAGAACCCTTACGGATCGATAGGTCAGGATCTGATTCTTGATCAGCTCATCGCTGAGTTTGCCAGCGGGCGCGATGTAATCTTGGTCGGGCATTCCGCAGGTGGAACACTTGCTGCTCAGTACGTGGTGGATAACAAAGACGTCATCCAAGGATTGATTCTGATTTCACCAGCTATTTTGTCAACCGGTGGGTCACCGAGCTGGTTGAACTGGGTGTTTAGCATCCCACAACTTGATCACCTAGGACCGCTGCTGGTTTCGTCAATTGCCTCCAGTGGCATGGATCTATTAAACGAATCTTGGTACAACAAAAACCTAATCACTGACGAAGTTAAGGCCGGCTACCGCGAGCCACTTAGTGTGATCGGTTGGGAAGAGGGGTTCTGGGAATTCAACCGTGCCCCAAGAGCATTTGATGTCAAAGATCGATTGGATGAAATCACAGTCCCCACGCTTTTGATAACTGGAGATACCGACACCGTTGTTGCAACAGCCGATACTGAGGCCCTAGCAAACATGATCAAAGACTCGGTGTTGTTCGTAATTCCTCAGTCCGGACACTTAGCCCAGGAAGAAACCCCAGCAGACACTATGAAGGCAATTCAGGTGGTTTGGAGCATTCTTACAAGGTAGTTCGGGAACAAACTCGACAGCTTTAGAGTTGGCTTTAGGTAGTCAATAGAAATAAAGCTCTAGGAAAGTGAAGCAAATGGAGATCAAATTTGGTCTAGACACCTTTGGGGATATGACCCTAAAGGACGACGGCACCCCAGAAACTGCCGGCCAGGTGCTTCGAAACGTGGTTGCCGAGGCCGTTCACGCTGAAGCCGTTGGTCTAGATAGTTTTGACATCGGTGAGCACCACAGAGATGACTTTGCGGTGACTTCCCCTGACACAGTGCTAGCTGGAATCGCAACTCAAACCAAGCGCATCAAACTTGGCTCCGGAGTCACAGTTTTATCATCCGAAGACCCAGTTAGGGTTTACCAAGCTTTCGCGACGGTAGATGCTTTATCCAATGGGCGAGCAGAAATCACCGCCGGTCGCGGATCTTTCATTGAATCTTTCCCACTTTTTGGATATGAACTCGCAGACTATGGAGATCTATTCGAGCAAAAGCTCGAACTTCTAGCTGAGCTACTAAAGGAAAAGCCAGTGACCTGGTCTGGCAGCGTTCGCGCGCCACTTGTCAACCAAGATGTTTACCCAAAAACTGAATCGGGACGTATTCCACTTCGCGTTGGTGTTGGAGGTTCCCCTGACTCTGTGATTCGTGCCGCAAGATTAGATGCTGCACTAGCGCTTGCAATCATCGGTGGCGATCCGGCCAGGTTTGCACCATTTGCAAAGTTGTATCGCGACTCGATGGAAAAATTCGGTCACGCATTAAGGCCAATCTCTATTCA